>JGI10211J34971_10004244_pt1 | contig 11389 bp, 24 predicted proteins | sample Etolagsediment_FD_34971 | JGI IMG/M metagenome (IMG submission 34971)
TTTGCTTCTAATCCACACTCCATGCCCCTCAATGGTAATGTCAACTTTGACATTCTCATTTTCATTTTCAAGGCAGTCTTGGATTCTCAATCTTGCCTGGGACTGGGAAAGAGTAGGTAATTCAGGGATGTTCTTGAGCAGGACCATTTCTGTTTCTTCGATATGTTTCTTTGATCCGTAGAGAGCTACTCTTTTGTCAATACTCAGTAGTTGTCTCATTCTGTTTTGCTCCTATATTGTTGGTTTTTCTATACAGAAGGGGAGAAGTGGTTGTCTGGAAAACATCCCCTATCATATATCTTATCCCATTCTTTTTTATATCTCCTTGTCTGTTGTTTTTGACTCACTGTTTGACCACACAGAACACAAACAGCATATCGTTTAGCTCCAAACAGTGTTGCAGTCGTGAGAGTTTGTTTTTTATATTCATGAAAGATTAGTTGTTTACAACAACTACATTCTTGCATTAAAGTTTGTTTTAATTCTAATTTCAGTGTTCCATTTTCCTAAAAAAAGAAAAACCATTGGTTGGATCATTCTCTTTTAGTCAATATAGTATCATCTTTTTTAGATTTTGGATAGCTGCTATCTCGTTCAGAAATAGATTCGACTATTTCCTTTGCTTCTCTTAGTCCCAGTCCCGGTCCCGTCTCTGCTTTTAGGCTTTGTATCGCCCGAATCTTTTTCCCTTGCAACATGTAATCTCTGATTTGAGCATAAGTAATAGGTGATATAGGGATTGTCATTTCTTCTGTGCCTACGGCAACATGTCCTACCACTTCTTTTATCAGCAAATTAAGGGCTTCTTCTCTAATCTCTACTGAGGCGCACGAGAGGACAACGCTTTTTAGGAATTTATACATATTTTTTCTTCTTCTAATCCTTTGATTAGGGCTTCTATGTAGTTTTCTCTTTTTCTGATATCCGGGAAAGTTTTTCTTATTGTTTGTTCCATTCTAAGCAATTCTCTTTCTTCTTCTTGTTTTTTATTTCCTTTTTTAGAACGGAAGATTGCTCCCATATCTAATGGTCTGCGAAACCTGATTCTTTTCTTATTTTTCATTTTCAGTGTTTCGTTTTTTTATAGGGGCAAAAAATCGTTGGTCTGGAAAACCACTCATTTTTTATTCTGCTATTTGGAGCATTGTTTTTGGGATGTTCCAGAGTTGCCATTCTCCCATTCTGACTTTGATTTTCTTGGGGTTGACTTTTTCCACTGTCCCTGCCGTTTTGTAGGGTTTTCTGTTTTGATATTCGGGTTTGAGTTGTACTCTCATTCCTATTTGCCAATATATTTGGTTAGCTTCATTTTCTTCGAGGAAAGAAAGTTTCTTTCTCACTTCTTTTTGGATACGTTTCAGAGCTTCAATATCATTTATGAGAGAGATAGCTGTGAGCGTTTCGTGCATTGTTCTTACTGTTGTTTTGTCCATTTTCTATTCTCCTATTGTTTTTACTACGGGGATAATTTTTTGATTGTCTGGAAAATAGCTTTGTTCCTTGCCGTGTATTAAAATGCTTAACAACCAGAAAGAAGAATAATTGCAATGCTGGTTTTTGTGGAGAACCAGCAAAACTCCGACAGCTCAACAAAAGAAAAGACAAAATCGTTTTTAGCTCATAATTGCAATCTCCTTTCGACAGATTTTCCTATTCACCAGGGATACTGTGAAGACCACTGAGTTTTTTCCTTTCGGAAAAACCTCAGACACTCTTATAATCCCTTTTATTAGAGGTCTGCCATTGTCTCACCTGTTTTTAGTATTATACATTTGTTTTTATTATAGGAAAGAAACATTTCTTGTCTGGAAAATTACTTATCCCTCCTAATCTTTTTCTATTCACTCCATTTCCAGCCGATATTTTTTAATCTTGGTCTTGCGCTCCACCATTGACGGATTCTCATCCAAAACGACTCAACAACATAGTATTGTAATTCTTCCTCATCAAAATACTCGTCTCCGCCATATCTGTCTATAATGTTTTGAGCCATAGCTTCGGTGATTACTCTGTTCCCTCTTTCATCTACTTTAGCATATCTAGGTATAAATCCTTGTCCACCTGTAACTTTGACAACCACATCAAATGGTTTGGCATACTTTGTTTTTCCCATTCTAATTTTCCTTTTTCTATTATAGGAATAGTTTTTTGGTTGTCTGGAAATTATGTTCCCATTTTACATTGACTTAGTGGTTTCGGTGTAAAGAATTTATCCCTTTCGACAGACAAACTCCAAGAACCCCTCACCTTTTGTAATTGGGACAACATTACATATCCCAACTCTCCATAAGGACAAAGGTGTGAAACAACATTTGCAAAAAATCGCCAATCTTCTCCTTCTTGTTCTCCCTCTATAATAAACCAAGTAAAAGAGCTATCGGGTGTAAAGAATTTTACCACAACTATTGGATCTTTCACTTTATCTTGGCTACCTAAAGCAGGTAGTTTTTTGATAATTTCTTGCGTAAGTAGTTTCATTTTTATTCCTCTTGTTTTCACTACAGAAAGAAGAAATTGTTTAGTCTAGAAAATTAGGATTTAATGATTTTCTGTGTTGTTACATCTACAACGATTTTAACATTCTGGCTACCGCAAGAAGCGCACTTAAAAATATGTTCCATTGGTACACTATAATAATCTCCGCGAGTCCCCCCCATTGATGCTCCGCAATCCTGGCATTTCATATATTCTTTTTGTCTTTGAGGCCAGTCTCTATCTTCAACACTTGCCAAATCTTTTCTTTGTACCATTTTTGTTCTCCTTTTTTTTCTACAACAACAAATTTTTGGTTGTCTGGAAAATTATTCTCTCACATATTTATAACACCGACCACTTTCAAGGATTTTCTCATTAAGTGGTTCAGCTTTACCATCCAGCTCGTCCCATCCGTTTGTGGTTTGGCAGTAGGGAAATTCTTTGTAGTTATTATTGGAGAAGATAGTAACTCCCACCTTTGTATTGATAATGATAAGACCAGCTACTACTTCGCAGCTAGCATATAAATGCCATCTTTTCACAGCGTTAAACAGCTCTTGGCATATCTGGTTTTTCGTTTTATGGAAATAGGATGGAGTCCCAGCATTTCTCCACTTTTTCCATTTCTTAGAGTTATATTCTCCGCAATTATCATTTGCCGCTTTTTGCCATCCCCAGTATTCTACAATACAATCCTTGATATTTTGTGGGATTTTGAGAGGGAGATAGACTGTTTCTTTTTTCCCGATTTGTTTTACACCGGGAGGTTTTGACACTGTTTTGTCTTTGTTTCTGCTAAACAATACTTTTAATGCTGATAACATTTTTTATCCTTAATGAAAAATGAAAGGGGGTGGGCTCGAACCACCTGTGATAGAGCTTACTTTGAATAGGGGGTCATTTTGTCTCTATCCCCGACTATCCGACAATGTTTTCTGGTTACACCATTACACAGTCAAATCTGTGGCGAGCTTTTGTCTGCGGAACCTACTTTCCCTATAAACTTTTCGCAATTCTACTTCGTTCCAGCTTTTTCGGTACGGCATTATACTACTAACCCATCCACAGCCACTTATCGGCCCAATCTTAACTTGTTAAAGAAAATAGACAACTGATTCACTTTTTCATTGCCCCATTCCATTTTTCTATAAGATAAGAGCATCACCTGTCTGGAAAACTACTTAATGACTGAATTGGGGTTTTCTTTGAGATATAATATCATATCACCAAAAGACCAATAGATGTTCTGTTTCTTTGTTTCATTTCTCAATATCACACTATCAAAATCAGGATTGGTTATATCAGGTTCTACTTTCACGATTCTGAAGATATATCCAGCATGTTCAAATCTAACCTCTTCTCACATTGCTGTCAACTCATGGCTATTCGGACGTCTTTTCAGGGGTTTCATACCCCAAAACTCTCTATGTTTGTTCTTAATCTCTAACGGGATCTTACGAGTCCAAGTATAGATAGGGGAATCGCCTGCAAGATCAATCACGTTTATCTTTTCGAGGTGATAGGTGGTTTGGAAATTGTTTTCAGGTTTCATCGCGGCATAATCAAGGACAGGTATAGCTACTTTGCTGCCTACTCTTGATATAACTGTGCCTGTTTCTTTGTCAAGACCATACATTATTGTTCGGTGTCTCATTTTATTTCTCCTGTTTTTATTACAGGAACGTTTTCCCGTTTGTCTGGAAATTATATGTTTTTTGTAAAAAAACACACCTCAAAAACGATTGCAACTGCCAAAGTCAAATCGACTCCGAGTAAATTAGATAATCAGTGGTTCGATAAGACTTTTATCGACACTACAACCTTCTCCCCATCCATAGTATTGATACTCATCAAGGCAAAGATCTCTTCTCCATTTGATTCTTACGGTTTTCTTATTGATTCTTACAATTTCATAAAAAGCATACCCATCAGCAACATGGATTTGGAAAATTTTACCCACCTGCAAGCCTTTAGGCAATGCCTCTGATTTTGCCATTTCTCTGTTGAAATGTTTTAGGTGTTTTTCGTACCAGCCTTCCATTTCATTTCTCCTATTTTTACTATAAGGGCAAATTTCTATTTGTCTGGAAAAATCAGAGCAGAAAGTTTGTGTTTATAAGTCTTTCCTATTTCTGTTTTGTGGTAGCTAACAAATTCTATCCTTCAATGCACCTGATTTTATTTATACTGCTATTGCTTGTGCCATTCTCATTCTATATTGTAATGGTGTTTTTGTTCGTATTTGTTTTTCAGCTTATCATAATGTTTCTTTTAGCTTTGTCAACGATATGGTCAACGATGCTTTTAGCTTCTGTCATTGCATCTTCTATTGAAAAATATCCCCAACAACTATGACCATCTTCATCTTCATCTATGATATACCCATATATTTCTCCGCGAAGATAGTTGTCAAATTCTTCTAACTCTGCTTGGGCCGCTTTTTCTGCTCTTTCTTTCAGTTTTCTTGTCCATTTTTTCCCGCCGAACTCTTCTAACATTTTTTTTCGTCGAACAACGATAAAACCACACTGTCCACTATCAAACTCTGCGTGACCTTGTGGTAAACGTCCGTAAAAAGAGCCCATAGAAATAGTAACTCCGCTATGGATATAGGCATAATACGAAAAAATCATATCCCCTTGTTTGCGAGCTTCGGTAAGCATTTCGTTGATACTCTCTCTATCTGTATGGTGATGGTCCCCTAACAAGTACCTACTGCTTTGATAGTGAAACTCGCAGAGATTATCCCAATTTCTTGGATTATCAGGGTTTTGGTCGTATTCAATAACTATCGAATGACCTTTGTACTGTTCTGATTTTGCTTCCATTGCATTTCTCCTAATTTTTTATTATACAGTGTTGTCTTTTCGCTATACAAATCAAAAACCGGTTGTCTGGAATTATCCTAACATTATCTCTGCAATTATATCTTCGTCTTCTAACATTATTGCTTCTTCAAGTGTTCTCATATCTTTATCATCAAGACCGTGAATAATATCTTCTACCTGTTCTATTGATATATCTTCGTTATTTTCTATCAAACAGTCAAAGACATTTCTTGTAAAACTGTCCATTTATTTTCTCCAGTTGTTGCTATAAAAATGAGAAACTATTAAGTTGGGAAATCATCCATACACATTCCATACTTTTCTTTGGATTTTGTCTTTATGTTTTTCTCCTGCCGGGGTGTAACCATAAACTCCATCAACTGAAAAGCTCCACCCATCAAGCTCATCCCCTCTATCTTCGGCATTATGGTACACAAGCTCTAACTCCAATCCGCCTGTTTTCTTGTGAAATTCCTTATAGAGTCTCTCCCACGCATCTTTGATATTTCTATCTTGTTCTTCTGTTATATTGTATAAATTCTCAAAATCATCCTGTTGTATGTAAAAATCTTGTGCAAAGTGTTCTCTGCTAATTCCACTTTCGTCTAAAGCCACAAAAAAATCGTTCAACTCTTGTGGGCACATTTCTTTAACAAACTCTATTTCGATAGTATCTGCTTGACACGGATAATTGCCCATTCCCATTGTCATTACTCCTAATTAGTGTTTGGTTTTTACTATGATAATAAGAAATGACTTGTCTGGAAAATTAGTAATCATCTAGAACCTCATCAAGAAGATCATCAAGAGGCTCATCAGAAAGATCATCGTAGTTGTCATCTGCTTCATACATCCAGTAAACGTGACCGCAATTAGGGCATTCTTCTCCCTCTACTGCTGTATCAAAAATTTCATTCCCACAATAGGGGCAAACCCCATTAGGATAACAAGTTTTTACTTTATCTGCCATTTTACATTCTCCTCACTTGCACCGATAGATATTGTCTGCCCCAATTAAGGGCTTCTTGGTGTGTATGAAAGAACACATCTAACTTATTTCCTTTGATTGCGCTGCCTACATCTTCTACCCTTACTGTTTCACCGTTGTTATAGCCAGGGATTTTCATTTCTGTTCCGAATTTATATTGTTTCGGTGCAGCTACAAAAACATCACCTACTTTTATTTTTTTCCCACTCGCGGTGATACCATCTGAAAATCGTCCACAGCATTTCTCGCACGGACAATATGCCGAAACATCCATGTTGACATTTTCCCATTGTTCTTGCACAATAGGTTTAGTATCAAGAGTAATAGGTTTAGTATCAAGAGTAATAGGTTGAGGACCAATAACATTGGTCTCATCAATTTTTCTCTCGATCAAATTTACTAACTTATCAACAATTATCTCTGTTCTTGCTCTCTCCACACATATTGAATACTGCCCCAAAAGCACCATAATACCGCCAATAATCAATGTAATAAGTATAATGTTGTACCACTTCATTTTTTCTCCTTACTTTTTATGATAAGAACCATCTTCTGTTTGTCTGGAAAATAATGATTTACCCGCTCTCCAGTAAATCCATATATTAAAGAACACAAATGGCCACACAAACATCCATTTAAGATTAAGACACACTACATCAGGTGTTACTTGTATCCCAACAAGTTGTTTTAGAAAGTCCATGTATTTTTCTCCTAAAAAAGAGAGGGGGGAGTAATAAAAACGTGACTCCCCCCCTCTTTAATTACTCTATTCTTGAACATTGACGTTCCCCCACGTCCACAGAGCACCATTATGACCGCCTGAGTAAGAAGGGCCAGCTGAACGACTTTTCCAGACTTCTCCATTGTTCTCACCTTTTCGGAACAACTTTGAGCTCATACCGCCGTTCACATCGACTTGACATCCTGTCGATAGTAGCACGATTACAAGGTACAATACTACTATCACAATACTTGTCACAATCTTACGCCACATAATTCTATCTCCTACTATCACTAATTTCCCATCCCTGTCTATTCCGAACAACAACCTTGTCATTCACAGATTACAAAAGTAAAAAATAGCTTGTCTGGAAAAACGTAGTTGCACCGACCAAAGCATCCACCCTACTATTGAGCGTAGAAATTTCATAACCATCTGCTTTACTCCTTAATTCGGACTGTATGTGATGCACTTCTGATTGTAGCATTCCAATATCTGAGCTTTCTTGTCAATCCGAGTTATTACACTTTGTGCAAGTTGAGTATTTTACAGGACATTTTTGTTTTAAAAACACAAGGAAATAACTATGAAACTTCCGTGCGTGTTGCTGGTTATGGGCATTTGGTGATATAAGGCGAGACTTAGCAAGCAGCACAAACATATCTTTCGGATAGAAGCCAACAGATATGGCTTTATTAAAGATTTCAACGTGGGAAAAATACTGCTTTCGACTTTCAATAGCATCTTGACACTTAAAAACTAAGACGCCACCGTCTCGGAGTATTCGAGCAAATTCAGCCAGAGATTCGTGGTACATACTCCAAAGTGCTTTCGGTATGTTATTGTAACCGCCAAATCTATTGCGTATTATTCCTGTCTTTTTCTTAGAGGTTGTTGCTATAAATGGGGGGTCAAACATTATAGATGCCACCGCTTCATTTGCGAATGGCAGATGCCGACAATCTGCCTTATCAACATACTTACTTTGCGGTTTGATGTCAAATTTATACTTCGGTTCTGGAATGTTCTTATAGAAATTTCCAGTTGAATACGTTGGATCTACTTCAAAACCATCCGGGCAATATAGTTTGATTATCCACTGTAGAATTTCGTCTTGGTTATATGAGATAGATTTAATCACAGTTTCACCTTTTTCTTGTTAGCCCAATTCGTAACAGTCCTCTCACAGGAAACACGCATATGCAGGCCCCTGTCGATAAGTTGCGGAATCTTCGACATGTGAGCTGTGATCTGTTCACAGAATACCCTTTGTTTGAACACATCGTGTATTAAAGAACGCCGCGTCCGTATTTGAATTTCGTCGTGGACTGGCATAATTATCGCTGGTCGGGACATCCGGTCAGCACGGTCGTGTATGTAGCTGTTGACAGCGAGCAACTGCTCCTTGAACGCCTGCGCACAGCCACCCTGCACCAGAGCATTGACGGCCTTGTATGCGTTCAACCTCATACCTGGGGATTTCAATTATTGCCGTATGTACCATTGTTTTTCCTATTTTTGTCACTGGAGTAAATCTTCATTTGCCTGAAGAAGATCTTTTTCACATTTTGGGCAGATATAAGTGAGTATTCCATCCTCTGAAATAAGAGCGATCATTGCCCATCCCTTTTTACATGTCCCGTCCTTGGCCTTATAGGGACATTTGTGTTTTAGTGGTATAGATTCACGCTCCATACCTCTCATTCAGATTTTTTTTTCTATTCTCCTTTTAAGAAAGACATATCAGGAAGTTATTAGTCCATATTTGCGATAATATCATCAACACCTTCTCTTATTCCCGCAGCAATGAAATCCCTAACCTCTTGGTTACGGTTTGGAAGCATCGCTCGTACTTCGTTAGCTATTGCTTTCTCGATTACCGTCTCCATATCTTCATCGCTTCCTCTATTCCAAATCCATACTAACCCTACTTGAATGTCAACAATATCGGTATCATGTCCCATACCAGACTCCCCCGATACTTCGTCATACCAAACAGTAATATCGAGTTGTTTGTCCCCCACTACAAAGGTGATAACTTTCTTACAGTGCAAGGATTTCCCCAGCATCATCGTGTCAACCATCGGCCCACTTAATTCATCAATCATTGTTTTTCTCTTTTTTTTATTATAGAAACAGAACATCGTCTGTCTGGAAAACTAACAAAATTTTTCTCCTATATGTTTATCAACTACAACCTCACAATTCCCAAGAACATCTCGAAGAAATGATGGAAGGTTAAATTCTCTCCCATACTCATCAACAATCCCCCCCAAATCAGAGTTGTAGTCCTCATCAAACAATCTCTTTTTGAGATTATTAGGGTGCATCGCCCACATAAACCCTATCTTTCCTTTACCCATCCCCCATACTTTACCAATATGCCATTTGGGGTCCATATCCTCATCAGCCGGATAATCTTTGATATAGTAATTAGTTGACATGGTTTTCTCCTAAATTTTTTCTATGGGAAAGTCTTTTTGCTTGTCTGGAAAATTATAATTTGAGCACAAAATAAGGGTAACTTGGATCAAGAATATCTGTTTCTGTAACTAGTTATACAGTATTACTCCTGACGACAATTCTCCTTACACCATTCTGCTAAATCATGCCCATCATTACACAAAGGCAGAACAAAACCACACTCTGCGCATTGATAACGATCAATTTCCCCATCCTCACCCTCATAACTTATACCTCCATAGTCGATATAGACATTATCGTCCTCATCATCTACATCATTAACGTCGATAACGTCGATAACGTCGATATTGCTATATTGGGTAATTCCAATCATAACTTCTTCTACTGTCTTACTTCCACATTTGGGACACTCAAATTTGATATTCATTTTTTTCTCCAAAGTTTTTACTATAAAAAGAAATTTTCATTCGTCTGGAAAATTGATTGTTTCTATTTCATAAAGAGTTTCTTTTTCTCGCTCGTACTTTCAACCCTCTACTAATAGACTCTGCTCTCACAGTGGTAGCATCTTTTTCTTCTAATGCTGCAACACTAACAATAGCATCTTCTATAGGACATATTTCTCCTAATGTTTCTTCTAATTGCTCCAATCCCTTTTGAGCAGCTTTCTTATGAAGCCAATCAAGCAATTGTTTTGTAGCTTGTGCTACATCTGATCGGTGTTGTGTTGCTGCGAATTTCCCCTCTGCCTTTGCAAGTTTTAGACGATCTTCTATTTCTTCTCCTTCTTCCTTGCTTAGCACAAGTTTTTTGCCAGAATCAAAATGAAGATAATAGTGAGCTACATCTTCCGTACCTTGGATAAATTTTACTCCAAATTTCACTATTCCTACTCCTAATTAGCTTAATTGATTGGGAAAAAGATATGTTGTATTTGCTCCCATTCATACCACTTACCATTGATTTCTACTCCCTTTTTACTCTCCGATATACTGTCAAGAACACTACCAACACCATCCGACACATCAGCAATATGGTCTTTACAGTATTGGAGCAACTCCAAATCATCATCAAAATAAGAATCTATCAAACACTCTCCGGCTGTATAATTATCGAATGTTACAACTTCTTTATATTTTTCCCCATTGTGACGAATAGTAACTTCATGTTGTTCTATATATGCTCTATTGCTCATAATTTAATCTCCACAAATAGTATTTATGATATGATGGAAAGTAAGTAATAACATAAACACAAGTGCTGTTATCCCTCATCATGGTTATTGTTAGATTTATAGTACATCTATCTCCGAACCTTTTGAGACACTAACAACAGTGAAAGAATCTTTTACATAGGCAGGATCGGCATCGTACTCTTCTATTCTTTCTTGTGCTTTTTCCTTAGTCTCAAACGGACCTATTAGTGAAGATTCAACGTAACGCACAAGTTTGAGAACCCACCATTCCTTAGTGGGTTGAACCATATCGTAGGGCTGATATATTTCATTCTCCCCCACATCTAACATCGGTGATACATCTCCCATTTCATTTTCTTTTTCTCTTACTACATCATCGCCGCCGAAAAAATCCTGGCTAACACAAACAAATTTACCATCTTCTTGTTCTTCAAAATTCTGAGTAACAAATCCGACAGTAGTTTTTGAGTATTTCTTTAATAACGTCATTTTTTTCTCCAAAGTTTTTACTATAAGAAAGAAGAATTGCTTGTCTGGAAAATTATTTGCACCCCTTTTATTCTCCCCACTTTTCAGCGGTTGTAGGCGTGGATGATCTTTTTCTGTCACTAAGCACAGAAGTCACTTACCCCAAGGCAAGCCTTGGGGCTTGACTAATCAAACTTTTCAGTTCGATTAGTTGTATTGCAGATTTCTCTTTTATTTCTAAAAGAGAAATTCTACTAGGCTGAGTGAGACAGCCACTAGACACTAGTTGA
>JGI10211J34971_10004246_pt1 | contig 11383 bp, 10 predicted proteins | sample Etolagsediment_FD_34971 | JGI IMG/M metagenome (IMG submission 34971)
TTAATAAAGCCAAATATGTTCAGAAAAAATTTAAATCAAATAACGATTAAATATTTTCATTCAAACTCTTAAGTTTGAAATAACTTAATTTGTCGTATTTTTCAGACACAACCTTACTTAAAGTTTCCTCAATTTTAGATTTGGTACTTTTGTCAACGGTTTCGTCTTTTAAAGTGTTTAACTTATTTATAACACTTTCTTTAATATTTTCAAATTCATTTGAATATTTTGAGTCATCTTCTGATAAAACTTTTAACAATTCTTTTTTATCAGATTCATTTAACGAATCAATATAGTTAGTTATTGTTTTATTAGCAACATTAATCATAGAACTTATTGGGATTAATGGTGTTTCAGACTTAGTTACAGGTTTTTTCTTAAGATTTTCGGAAATTAATTTTCTACTTTCAAGTCTTGACTCAATCATTAAAACATTATTTGAAAATAAATTATCAATGTTTTTATATTGGTTTTCTACAACAGTATTTTTAACCCAATTTTTGATGTTATTGACATCACTATCTTTAATTTTATTTACAGTATTTTCGTAAACAGTGATACATTCGTTTATATAATCAAAAACCAAGTTGTTATCCATACCTTTATTAGACGATAAATCATCGTATAAGTAATAAAGTTTAGATATGTTTTTATTTTCTAAAACATATTTTTTAAAGTTTTTTATTTCCTCTTTTAATGTACCTTTTGAATAAGATTCTAATAAGGTGTTTTCTATTCTTGATTTTAATATTCCGAAATTCATCATTGTTTTTAATTATAAATATTAATCTCTTAGTATTTTACTCAATTGAGCCTCAATTTCACCCAAAGAATTTCTTGCTCTGGATAAATCTATAAAATCTTCAGAGTTGGTTAATGAATCACTTTCTAATAAAATGTTCATATTATCTTTATTTACTGATTCAGGTGTAACTTCACCTCCTTCAGCTGGTGGAGGTGGTGGTACTTCACCCCCCATGTCACCCCCCATGTCACCCCCCATGTCACCCCCCATACCTCCACCTGGTGGTGGAGGAGGAGGTGCGGCACCTGCATTAGCGGTATCACCTGTTTTAGAACCATAAAGTTTGTCAATATTATCAAATACTCCTGTGTGAGAAATAATTGTTGCAGTATTAGTTAATTCNGCACCAACCGCTTTCTCAACCCTTTGTTGTTGTAAATCAAGTTTAATTTCTTCNTCAGAAAATCCTAAAACGTGTTTTTTCGCCCATGTAACTGAAACTGGTGCAATACCCTCAATAGCGGTTACAGCGTCNCTATATAGTAGTATTTTTTCTTTCCAAACTTCAACTTTTAATAAATCAGCTTGTGTTGATGGGTTAGTTAACGCTAATGTAAAGTTAGACAATTCATCTTCAAACCCTAATAGAAACAAATGTATAATTGCGATTTTATTTAATTCGGCAATCATTGACTTTTGAATTCTATTTATCGTTCTCGCAAAACGAATATCCATTAAAGACAGGTTTTTACCGTCGCCAACAATTTCCTCAAACCCTAAAAACGCTTTAGGAACACGAAGTGCGGTTAATAATTTCTTTTGGATATATTCTATATCCGCAATCTCAGCCAAGTTTTGAGCACCTGGCAATGTATCAATAGGATTTGGAGCGGCAGGGTCTCTAACAGGTATAAAATAATCTTGGTCAACCGCCATTTGATTAAATCGTAAATCAACATTACCTGATTGACTGTCAACAACTTGACTTCTTTTAAATTTGTTTGCGACACGTTGTACATATGGTTCAACATCTTTGTCATCCATATTTCCAACATAAACTTTAAACACCCTTCTCTCAGGGGCTCTTGATGTTCTATAAATTAACATGGCATCTTCGGACAATAAAAGTTGTTTCCAAATACGCCTTGCCTTTTCTAACATAGACGTACCGTAGGGAAGTTTTCTATCATCACCCAATAATCTAAAATGGGCTATTTCCCAAGAATTAAATTCCATGTCTTTGGCTTTCCATTTAAATCTTAAACCTTTGTTTTCTGCAGGTTCTTCAACATTCGCAGATTTTGCTGCCATACCCCTTTCCAAACGTTCAATCTCAATATTTGGTAATTGCATACAACCAACAATACCCTTATCTGAATCTAATTTTAAGTACACAAAGTTATCACCATATTTACAAGTATTTCTTGTCCACATTGGTAAGTTTGTGTTAATATCTAATACATTATTAAACAAATCAACCAAAATTGATTTAATCCTTTTTGATTCTGAATAAATCTGTAACATGTAACCATTTTGGTCAACAGTTGTTGATTCTTCACCGTAGATATCTAACGCGGCAGATATCTCTGGTGTGTTATGTGAAAATATAGTATCCGTTGCAAAGTTTTTATAACCAGGAACCGTTAAATCATATACAGGAACAATTTCATAAGGTTCAACCGACACTATTTTATGATTTAGTTTAATAGAATCGCCTTTCGCTCTTGCTGTTGAATATTTTGATTTTTCAATACCATACGCATTTAAAAACGTATTCCAATCCGCATATCCAGAATTAACTATTTCTCTTTGTATTTTTCTATAAGAAACTCCTAATTTTTTTGCGGTTTTTTTAAGTGTTTTTTCAACTCTTGCGGTTTCAATAATATTATCAAAACCGATTGGAAAATATGCTGGATTATTTTTACCTGAACGTCTACCTTTCCAAGATAACTTTCCTTTTCTTCTTGCAACCTCAGACATTTTTTTTCTATATTCAGGATTAGACCATAATTTCTTATTATTTAATCTAGCATGATAGGCCCTATGTTCAGAAATCTTCATAATCTGAAGATTTTCAGGTTGGTTATTTTTACCATTAAAATCGATATGATGAACTTCCTCGTCTTCTTTAATTTTACTTTCGTAAAACCATTCGGCAATCAAATTGTGTTCTGAAACCCAACCATTATGACCTTCTTTTGAATTACAAGTATATATCCAATTATATTTTTCGTTATTGTAAAAAGATTTACGATAAAAAGGCATCATAGAATCACCAGGTTTTAAATTCTTAACTCTTTCAAATGACCCATCTCTCATCATTAACTGGTGTTCCCAAGTTGCAATAATAAATGAACCATCGTCAAAAGTTATTTTGTACGTCATTTCATCTCTTGTGTAATGAGCATTCCTAGCCATTGCAGGTACCACTTTATTTAAATTGTGGTCATACGAATAAACTATAAATTCAGAATCCCTACCTTTTTCAGATAATTCTTTAATGGTAATAAAACCATCAGGGGTTGCAATTTTAGTATCACCATGTAAACAATATTCCATACTTTCGTAATCATAAAATGATGCTAAACGAGTTGGTTCATAATAAACGGCTTGAGTGTATAAATTACTTTCAATCTTAGTCCATTGATTTGCCAAATAAAAAGTTTGTTGAGCCTGCAACTTTTGCATCTCATACTCTTGTTTGGAAGTGGTTCTAAGTAATTCTTTTTTATCTAACTTATATGTTGGATAGTCTTGATTTAACAAAGCATTAGGTCCAAAAGCTTGGGACAATCTTTGCCAAACCGTAAATTGATTATTTTGGTTATTTTCCATAGTAAAAATTTAACTTTAATAAATAATAATTAAATAGTTATGTTCTTTTAATCTTATTTATGTATTTGGTTTTTGTTCGTTTATTCTGTTATTACCACCAGGTTTAACAGTGCTAATACCTTGCCCAGTTACATTAAGTTTACTACCGTTAATTTTTTTTCCTGATTTTTTACGTTGAACAAATCCCATATTAGTTTTTATTATAAATATTACCTAATACCAAATAACCAACCGTATTTTTGATAATCTTCTTTAGATATGTTTTGACTTCCAAATTGTCGTATTCTTTCACCATTATTAGGTATTACAGGATTAAAACTTAACGCCTCTCTTGATTGTTCATTTACATTTACCGACCAAGAATCAATCATCGCTTTTGTGTGTTCTGTTACTTTGGTTAAACTAGCAAATGATGCTTCGGCAACATAAGTTGCCATTGCGATTGACATTAATAAGTCATCGTGTCTACCTTTTTGGTGGTCAGGTCTTCCGTTTATGTATACAAAAGAATCCATCTCATTATATAAACGATTGCTATATATTCTAAAACCATGTCTCATGGCTTCTTCATATGACGCAATAATTTGAACCCTTTTATTGTTAAAATTTATACCAGGTATTTTTTCTAACGCTTTTGGGTCGTATTTCCATTTATTTGCGGTGTCAACACCATCAATATATAAATCTCTATAACCCATTTCCTGTAGTTTTCTTGATGTTGAAACTCCCATACCTCCCGTGATATCAACAACAATAAATGCGTTATACATACCCGCCCACTTATAACAAATTTCGGCCATAGTATCAGGCGGTAATTTACCAACAAACTCGGCAACTTGTTCTCTTTCGTCAAAATCAATAATTTGAAATGAACTAAAGTCTTCGCTATCCCCACGACTAACATCAACACCCATAACGTATTTGTGACCCAAAACAGGTTCTTTCCAAATCCACAATGAATTAGATACCATTCTATTTTGAGGTTCTTTTAACATATTTTCTTTAATGTTTTGCATTAATTTTGAATCAAATACGTTATCACCTGAACCGAGGAAATTACACTCTAATTCCTGAGAAACTTTTCTCTTATCATATTTTAATTTTTTAACCATTGCTTCAAACCAAGTTGAGCATGGTTTATACCCCTTTTGTTGTAATTCTTTTACCTCATCAAGATTTCTTTCATTGTTTGGAATATCTGACCAACTAATGATGTCTTGATTTGTATATTCTTCTTTATTTAAAAGATAGTGTACAATATCATCAGTTTTAACAAAATATAAATCTTTGGCGTATCTTGGGTCTCTATACCAATACATTTCTGAAATTTTGAAGTCATTCATATTTCGTAACGATTGGTCGTAAATCTCATAGTAAATTGGGTCGTGTCCGTTTGGTGTTGAAATCACAATTACTTTACCACCCGTAGATAATGAAGCCATACAAGCCGCCCAAAAGTCATCATCCGCCTCAATAAACGCTGCCTCATCAAATATCAATATTGTTGGTGTAAAACCACGTAAAGCATCTTTAGATGTTGCAACCGCTTTAACTTCACATCCATTATTTAACTTATAATGTTTTTGAGAATTTTTTTCAGGTGAAAAATCAATTCCTACCCAACTTGGCCATTGACCAACAAACGCCCTAATTTTATTTGCCATCTCCAAAGAGGTGTCCAATTTGTTGGCGATAATTAGAATTTTTTCAGGTTTTATTTTTTTTGCAAATGCTAATTTTTTAGATATCCAAGCCGCCGTTACGGTAGATACACCCGCCTGACGATATTTTAACGCAATATTTTCGTTAAAATTTTCATAATCAGCTAATAAAGAAATTTGGTCTGGAAATAATTCTAATGGAACATATTTTGAAACCGTATTGTCATATGTTTGTAAATATGTTTTAAGTGCGTAGTGATTGTCCTTTTGACATTTCACATATTCGATTAATACTTGTTCTTTGGTTAGATTACTCATAAATTAGGTTCTTGATATACCCAAGTCACCTAATAAATCATCAAGGTCATCGTCATCAAATCCTTCTTCGTCATTGTCTAAAGCGGTTTCTGCCTCATATTGACGTATCTCTCGAACAATTTCATCAACCATTCTTTGGATAAACTGAGCACCTTGAGGGTCACCTGAAAGTATTAGTTTAGCTACTCTAAAAAATTCTTCAGCACTTAACTTAGAAAATCTCATGAATAGATAGTGTTGTATATGTTTTTTATCCTCATCAAATAGCTCTGCGGGATAAGCGTTTGTAAATTTTTCCCAAAAAATAGGACCTAATCTCATGTCCCAAATTTCTGCAGGTAAGGTGTCTTCCGCACCCATAACCATTTCAGCTTGTCTTGGGTCATCAGGTAAACCATGAGTACCAAATACTTCATAAACACCTTTAATTAATTCGTGCATTAATAGTGGGAATGTTGCTGCTCTAGCTTTAACAGTTGGGGGGTCTGTTTCAGGGTCAACTTCTGTTTGACCTAATTGTCCACCACCTGAACCAGCCATCGCTTCCATATCAGGATAAACCCAATATAAATGGTCCATTAAAGATTGTGTGACACCATACAAATTGATAAGTTCAGGATTTAATCTAGTTAATTCATCTTGAACTAAATGAAACATATAATGTCCTTTTTTAGCAGCACCTTGAATTAATGAATTGATGAATCTTCTTTTAGCTCTCTCCATATCAAACTTTTCAAACTCATCAACAAAATCCATTAAATCTTCTTTGTGTTCCTCAGCTTCTTTAAATGCGTCTTTAATATCTTCTTTACTTGGTTCTTCGGGTTTACTTCTCATACCTTCAGCAGAACCCATTGGGCCTGAAACTAATTTAGCATCAAATTGTAAAGCCCCTTCAGGGATACCCATTTCTTTTTTAACCAAATCTACTGCTAAATTTTCAAGGTATTCTTTATTACCCCTTTCAATCGTTTGAACTTTTTGTAGTCCTTGCATCGCCATCATCATTAATTGCATTAATGGGTTTGCACCTTGTAAAGGTTGTGTTGTTCCTAAATAATTTCTAACTTTACTTACAGAATCTTTAAATCTTTTAGATGAAACCAATTCCACAAAATCCCTATCACCTTTTGGTAATGCGGGGTGTTGAGAATATGGGGTTTGTTTTGATGTAATTTTTCTTTCGATACCAGGTTCCATTCTTTCAGGACCTTCATAATCAATAGGAGCCTCTTTTAAAGTTTTTTTAACTTCAGATAACAAACTATATTCTTTTTTAGTTAAACCTTCGTTAACTAATTTCTTTTGTAAATTATTTTTTACTTTTAAAGCTTTTTCAATTTTACTGTTGACTGACATAATTATTTTAAATTAATTCCTATTTCATCGAAAGTCAACCAAGTTGGCATACTTTCTCTTCCCGCTTTAGGTGCTGGTTTAACACCAGGTTTTGGTTTGTAAGGAGTTGCGGGTTTTGATGGTCTTGTTGGTGTGTCCACATCAGGTTTAACCCCTGGCTTAACAGGAGCCTCTTTACCCGCTTTAGGTGCTGGTTTAACACCAGGTTTTGGTTTGTAAGGAGTTGCGGGTTTTGATGGTTTTGTTGGGGTATCAATATCAATATCAGGTTTAACAGGTGCAGTTTTTGTACCTTGTTCCTTAACCAAATTCAAAAATTCTTTTTTAGTCATCTTTGGTGTGATATGTTTTTCAACTAATCTTAATACTTGTTTTTCCATTTCGCTTTCACCAAATGTAGGATTAATATTTATTTTATTCAATTTCTCTTTCAACCCGCCCGCAAAAGCTGAAGCCACTTTTTTAGTGTAATTAGCCATACTTTCTTTAGTTTCTTCTTTTTTCTTTTCAGGTAATTTTTTGAAGTTTTTCGTTTTTGAAGCGAACTCATCTGCCATTTTACACCATTTTTTCTGTTCTTTGGTTTTACCATCACCGCATTTGGCGAAAAAATATTTTTGTTGTTTTTTAGATTCAAATTTTTCAACCAATTTTTTTATTTCCTCTTCTAATTGACCTCTTTCGTCATCTGTTCCATCAGGTGATGGTTGTTGTACTTTATCTTGAGTAAATTCACCTTTACTTGCATTTGCAACATCAATTTCAGTATCGTCCTCATACATCTCAAATGGTTTTTTTTGAGTTTTTAATTGGTTAATCATATTAGTGTCTGTTTTTGACACTTGTATAACTTCATTAGTTTCTTTTTTAGACTCAAGTAATTTTTTATATAATGAATTAACTTGTGACTCAGATAAACTAGTCACTGTTGACGGTTTTAAACCGTATTTAATTAGTTGTAATTGTTTTTGGTTAGTTTTCATATACTACCTTCTTTTCAAATTCTAAAACGATATCTCGTTCATACAATTTATCTTTTACAGATTTTTCATCATCACCAAATCTAAAAACCAATCTGGTATAAAAATCAAAATCTATATCTTCACTTTCATTTTCCCAAGACAATGCAATTACACCATCAATTGCATCAATCATAGAAAAAAAGTCGGAGTTTTGAACTACCGACATTGTTATTTTATCATTTTTTAGAACACCAACTTTTTTGATGAATTCTAAATTAGGTGGTACTGGATATCCATTTGATGGTTTAGACTCCCAATTTTCACCCCACACATTTTCAATAGTATCTGAAAATATAAATTCATATATGTTGTCACCCTTATAGTTAGGCCCAAGTTCGTTAACATATATTAAAAAACTCATAAAATTTGACCGTTTGGTGATACTTTAATTTGTTTATTTTTAATTTCAAATACTAGATTTTTATTTTTTGTTTTACCGATTAATTTAGCTTGGGGATATTTTGAAACTAATTTATTCGCCATAATTTCTTGAGAAACAGTTTCAGAAACCATATTAACTTTATTAACAGTATTCTTTTTGTTTTCAAGAATTTGAGCTTGTTTTAATCTAATTTGTTTTTTCTCGTTTTCATTTATTGAGAAATATTTTTTTAGAACGTTATCGACTTTAGATTCTGTAAACATACCTTCAATCATATCTCCGATTTTTTTCATATGTTTATTTTCTTTTGTCTCAACATCTTCACCCTCTTCTAAACCTGAGAACATATCATCAATAAATTCTTTAGCGTCCATTTCTTCGGCCATTTCACCTTCAGGTTCCATAGATGGTTCAACAGGTTCTTCAACTTCCATATCAACCTCTTCTTCGCCACCTTCCATACCACCAACTTCTTCTTCTGAACCTTCCAATTTATTGATAATGTCTTCCATATCTTCTTCCTCTAAATCATCTAATTCCAATGCGGATAGCACAGAATTAATAACATACTTAATATCTTTGGAAGACATTTGTTGTTGTTCTTCATCATCATTTAATGTTCTAATTTTTTGAGCTAACTTACCAGTTAACTTTTGTATTGTTTTAAAAGTAACAACTTCTTCTTCGGTATCCTCTTCAGTGTCCATATCCACATCAATCTCAGTGTCAACTTCTTCAGGAGAAGGTTCATCCACTGGTTCCGCTGACATTTCAGGTGATGGTGCGGGTGCTGGTGCAGGGGCTGCTGGCGCGGGTGCAGGAGCCGCGGGAGCTTGTTCTTTTGTTTCACCAAACTTTAAAATATATTTGGTTGCCGCCTTTTCATCAATTTCCCCCTCAAATAAATTTACGTTATTATCATAACCTTCATTTATGTTAACTTCCTTAGCAATTAAATTAAGTCTTTTAAACGCTTGTGAATAAGACGAATAATACTTTCTATTTTTCATAGGTTCAATATATTCCATATCCACAGATTCATTTAATGATTTTTTAATCACATATCCATTTTTTTCTTTTATGATGTGGTATCTATTACCATCAGCTAAGGTTTTAGAGTAGTCAACACTGGTATTCTCATTTATTGAGTTTGGTGTTTTTTCTTTGTATCTAGCAATTTCAAGAATACGACTAATCTTGTCGACACCTTGTAATTTTTCACTTCCAATCGGTTTTAAATTTCCCATTTTAGTTTTTTTTTAAAATTATTTTATATATAAATATATGATGATGTAAAAATGTTTATTTTAAGGGTAATATTATTGAGGTTTAAAAAACTGCCCAAAAACTTGTTTATATGTATTAATCAAATCATCTTTACTTATAAGGCTGGTTAATTGTCCTGAACTATTTGGTTGTTCCGAACTCATATATGGTGTAGAATCACTTTCAGGAGAACTACTCTTTTGTCCTGAAAATATTTTACTTTTACTATTAGAATTCAATAATTCTCTTAAATGTCTACCTTTAGGTAACCCAATGTGTACATGCGTTATACTGTCATGACCGACCCATTCTGATATTTCACCAATATAATCGCCAACACTAACTTTATCTCCTGATTTTAGTTTTACATTTTTTAAGTGCGTATAAAAAATGTCAGGATATCCATCTTTACCTTGAATGCTTACTTGAGTTCCAAAAATTTTACCTGAGTTTTTACCTGTGTCTCTAATTTTTGTAACAGTACCATTGGTATATGAATTAACTACGGTGCCTGCGGGTGCAAATACATCCCAGGCATTATCTGATTGCCAATTACCTAAAGCTCTACTACCATGATTTTTTGGTCCATTTTCTAAATCAGTTTTAAATACCCCTCCAATATTTGTTGTAGCTTCTTTTATAGTAAGTCTTTTGTCTACAAGTTTGTTTTTAGCGCTTTTTAATTTATCCAAATACCCATTTCTTCTTAATATTTTGAAAACTAAATTCTCTTCGGAATATTNACCACCTTTATCTAAACCACATTGTCTAAACTTTCTAAGTTTTGTTCTGTATTTGTCAATTAATTTTTTGGCGTTTTCAATGTCCTCATCTTCAATATTATCTAAAACACCATCAATAATTTTCATCCATTGATTGGCCTTTTCTTTAATATTTTTAACATTGATTTTTATGTTGTTTTTTGAAGGGTAAGTTAACCACTCGTCATTCAAAATTGAAAATCTACCCACGTTTTTAGTGTCTCTCGGTACGTTTTCGTCCTCAACGTAAAGTTCAACATCATAGTTATAAATTGTAATGTCGTGTTTGTTTGAATGGATTGTTTTTTTCATTCTAAACAATTCATCATATAATTCACGAGAGTCTTTTGGGAATTGGTTGTAATCAACAATAATGTGTATATCAACATCTGAATATTTAGACCAATTAAAATTAGCTAATGAACCTGTCATTACCACATCACTAAACACTACATCAACATTTAATGAGTCTATAAAATCATAGGCAATTTCAAGTAAATTACGTCTAATATTTGGTTTCATGGTATATTTACCATTCTTTAATGACCAAATATTTGGGTCTAACTTATCTTGTAAATTAAAACTATTAATTATGGATTGGACATTATTCATCCATTATAAATAGTTTGTATTTTGAAATTATTATAGTTTTGTAAATTTGTATTTTTTAGAAATATCTGAACTAAAAAATTTACCTTGAGATTCAGTCATTCTGAAACGTGTGTACACTTCATGAGGAACATTTTCGTATTGATATCTCGTGCCGTTTTTAAATTCAACAATCATAGATTTTGTTTCAGTATCAAACTCAGTCTTTACTATATTACTAGACTGAACCTCATTCAAAATCCTCGTCCCAATTATTTCTTCTTTTGTTATCGCCATTTTCTAAAGGTATTTCTAAATTTATTTCTAAGATAATCAACAAACTCATTATAGTCAATATCTGGGAAAAAACTTTTCAATTCAAAAAATAATTTATCTTGTAATCTGGAAAACATTTGAATATTTCTCATTATGTCTGATGGATA
>JGI10211J34971_10004247_pt1 | contig 11383 bp, 7 predicted proteins | sample Etolagsediment_FD_34971 | JGI IMG/M metagenome (IMG submission 34971)
GAACCAGAGTTTAATGTTTTTGATTTTGAACTTGCAACAGTTGTTCTTTGAACAGTTGCCAATATTTTAATTTTGTGTCCTTGAAAATCTGCACCAAAGTCAAATTTTAATGTTTTACCTACAGGTGAACCACCTAATTCTAAAATAGGATCGCCTTCGTGGTTATTACCTGATAGATTTAATACATCACCAACAGCACCTGTACTACCAGCACCTGTTAACATTATTGTTGCTGTAAAATCGTCAGCAGCAAAAGAAGCAAATGTTTCGTTTGTACCCGCTGTAATAGTTTCATCACCATTAGACGATAATGTAATTGTAAACTGTCTTCTTACATTATAACTTGTATCTGAAGCACCACCATTAGCAGTAGTTTTTAATGTTTTAACTGTGTTATGTGGTAATTCAAAAATTGAAATATTGTTTTCTGGATTTTGTAATTTTGCTCGTCTTCTTGTTAACACAGAAGCAGTTGTTACATCTGAACCTCCAACAACAGCAGTTAATTCTAATTCATTTTGAGATACGATATATTTAACTGTAGCTGTGACAGTTGAACCAGCATCATTTGTAAATGAAACTGAATCGCCTATTTTTAAATCTGTTGTAAAGTTTGTACCTTTACCTAAAAGTGTTGCGTCTGAATTTGCAATTGAAACGTTACCTGTTATTGTTGTGTTATCAGCATATGTTGAAGATAAATCAGCATCAGCTGTGTATGCAGGTGATCCTGCCATACCTATTTGTTTAACAGCAGAAATATCTCTTGTTCTAACTGCTTTAAATCCTAAAGCGTCTGATTGTAAAGTTAATGCTGAAGTTGAAGTTTGACCTGTTATTACTTCACCAGCACTAAATGAACCTTCTACGTTTGCAACGACTATTGTTGTATGTTCTAAAGTTGGGCCACCACTAAACGAAGTTACGTTAACTGCTGTTGTACCATCTGACTCATATAACTCAAAAGTATTTGTTGTTGTATTTCTAGCTGTATAAACTGTTGCGTCACTTGTACTAGCAGAATCTATTTGCCAAGTTCCGCCTGTTAAAAAAACTTGTTGACCATCTTTAATACCGTGATCATTTAAAGTAACAACACCAGGACTTGCAACTGAAATGGAAGTAACGGCAGTATTTTTGGTTGCTGTTACACTTTGAACAACACCAGTAGCGCCTGAACTTGCACCTGATACAATTTCGCCAGTTGTGTATGACGCTGTACCTAATGCGTTTAAGTGTGTAAACATTTCAATATCAAACAAGTAGTGTCTGTATATTGAAGAAGTAGCATTTATATCTAAACTTTCTGTAGCAGATACAGTTTCAAATCCACGAGATTTAGCACGACCAATTTGAGGTACAGTTGTACCTACAGTTGATTGTTGAGTGCCTCTTACACTTGTTGCTGTATCATATAGATTAACTGATTTGAAAGCTTCTACATCACCAGATACAAATCCAACATCAGGTGAACCATAAACGTTTGTTACGTTAATAAAATTTTTTACATTAAATCTTGTTTTGTGATTATTTGCTGTTTCAAAATCTCTTGCTTTATCTACATCAACAAAAGTAGTTCCTAATCTTTCAGCTTCGTAACCTCTTACATATGCTTTAAAGGGTGAAATACCAATTGCAAGTTTTGTAGCGTCACCGCCATTACCAGCAGTATAGATACCTCTATTATTTCCTGAAACTAAATGTTCTCTTACATCAAAATCAGGATTAGTTAAAACATAATCACCTGACTCATCAAATGTTCTTCTTGCTAATGTATCTTCAAGTACAGCATATTCTGTATTTCTAACAAGTGTTTTAATAACGCCATTTTCAACTCTAGCAATTTCAAAAAAGTTTTCATCTTCAGTTGATGATAAAGTTTTTTTAGCAAGTGTTAATGTAATTTTAAATCTATGAGCACCTGGTGCGTTTGCGTTTGATGAACCTTGTGCATTATCGTTTAACGTTGCGTCATCATTTGGTGTAACAAAAGATTCTGTTGCTGTGAAACCAATTCTATAAGAAGGTGTGCTTGTATATTTGTCTAATACTAAAGTTGTACTATCAACTTGTACAAAATATCCATTAATGTAATAAACACCTGATTGAACACCTGCAGCTGAACCAGTTGCTGTAGTATCTACAACAGCAGTGGGAGTACCACTTGCGTCTGATGTAATAGTTTCACCATCTTGGAAAACTGTGTCTGTATTATTTGTTCCTGTTTTATTGTACTTTACAAATAAAGTATCAGGATCAGTACCGTCTGTAGCAGCAACACCAACAACTTCAGCAACTACACCTGAAGTACCACCAGTTACAGTTGTACCGTTATATGTGTTTATACTTGAAGCTGATTTTGAAGTTAATTTTACAGCAGTATAATTTGTGTCAATAGAAACTTGACCAGGAATTACCATCGCACCTTGTTTGAAAAGGTGGTCTCCTACTCTTTCAATTTGATTTTGTAAAATAGTTTGAGATTGAGTTAATTCTCTTGCTTGAACAGCAAATGCAGGTCTAAAAAGAATCCTATGAAACTTTTTAGATTCTGTATAATCGTCATAATAGGGACTGACATTAAAATCAGTTGTAGCTGGCATTCTTCATCCTTTTTATTAAAATTCAACAATAAGTTTAATATTTTCAGTCTGATCTGTAGCTCTAGTGATTGGAGCTCTATCTTCAATGTATAAAATGTCTCCAGAGTCAGCGTCTAACTCTGAAGCAGAATAACCAGCAGTAAATGTAGCACCATTTACAGTATCAGTAAATCCTGTGTCAGGAGTAGCCGTAGCACTTGAACCTTGACCTGTAATAACATTTGCACCAGAAAAGGCAGTTAAATCACCATTACTATCAGCACCTTCGTCATTAAATCTTGTTTGTATGTAATATAAAATTCTATTTGTAGCATCCCATTCAACTACTTTACCAACAGCGCCTGTTGTTGCCTGATTAATTTCTTCATCTACAGTAAATGAGCCTGGAGTTGGAGAAGCAGCCATACGAATAGCTTTTGTTGCTCTTAATGTTGTTGCAGAAGCAGCCGAACCTCCTGAATTTGGATCTCTAATTAATGCGACTCTTCTAAAATCGTTTGAGGCAGTTACATCTGAACCAGAACCTGATTCAACACCTACAAAGTTTGTATTCATCATCACAAAAAAACCACCTAATTCTTTTACAGCATTTTTTCCGTGACCATCTTTTGGTGGAATAATTACGTCTAATTCCGCACCAGTTAATGAACCACCACCTGCACTATTAATATCAGCCAATGTAATGTAACCGTAAGTATATCCTGAACCAGCAGCTGTTACAGTTACAGCGGTTACAGCACCACCAGATATTGTTACTGAAACTGTGCCTGCTGAACCATCACCTCTTATTGCGATACCTGTATGAGTACCATTAGTACCACCAGAACCTGCAGTTTTAATTTTAACAAGGTCAATACCATCATCAGCAGCTGCAGCCACAGTTGTATCTGTTGAAACGTGCATAAAATCTGTTGATAAAAAGTTTGCTTGTTCAGAAGCAGTTAAAGAGTACATATATTTCCATAAGTATCCATCACCTGGATCAAAAACTGCTGTACCTGTACTTGTAGGTTCTGCTGTTGAAGCTGTATTACCATCGTTGTCAATACATTTGTAAACATCAAAATTACTATTCATTACATAAAAAGTAGAGTCCCACAAATTAGTAGCACCACTATTAGATGTTTGAACAGTAGCAGTTCCTGTAATTCTGTTACCGTAATCGTGTCTGTAATAATCATAAACTGTACCTGATGTCCAGTTTCTTCTAGGAATAACAAAAGAAATATCTGAGCTTGTGACTTTTTTGGCAGCTAATGCGTCATCAAAAGCATAAAATTCTGATTGTACTGAATCTACAGGTGTTAATGGAGAAGCGTCTGTTCCCTCATTTTCTGTACGACTGTCTGGTCTTGTAGATGTAGCAAATGCCTGTGGTCTACCCAAAAGCATATAGTAAGTGTTTGAAGAACTTTCTGAAAAAGACTCTTCAAATTGCTCTGCGTTATGTATTCTAAATTTATTTGTTATTATTGCTGCCATTTTTATTATTCCCTATTCATATTTATACAAGTTTTCATAGATTATTCTGGTGGATTATCAATTACAGTACCACCATCTGTTATCCATTTTTGAATTGCTTGGTAATCTGTGTTTGCTTCGTCTAGTGGTACAAACTTTATTTCTCCATTAGATAATGTCATTTTATAGTTATCAAAATTACCACTTAAATTATAAATTTTTTCTACTGTATTAATCATAATTATAACTCCGAACTAGCAATAATCCTTGATGACCCACTACCTAATAATGTTGCACAAGTACCTTGACCAATTCCAGTTCCTCCTGTTACACCAAATTTTAAGATTGCATTTGTTTTATTAATTCTTTCTGTAGTAAAAGAATTACAAGTAATATCTGCCGCTCCTGTTTGAACTGAAAAATCACCACTTGCACTTATAGAAACAGTTGGATTTGCTCTCATTTTTTGAGGATAATAAAAATCGCAAAATATTTCACCTGTATTTAAACCGTGTGAAACACCAACACCATTAGTGCTTCCATCTTCATTGTATTTATAATAATATCTTAAACATCTATTTCTATTAATATCAAAAGGCAAGAACTCAAAATCAGTTGCTGTGTCACCTACTTCATACTGTACACCTGTAATAATAAAATTATTAGCTGTATTGTCAGCATTGTTTACTTGTCCAACATATCTATCTGCGTCTGTAATAGATGTTTGCCAAGTTGTAGCAAGTGTGCCAGAAGTGTAATCTGTTCCTGATCCCATTATAAATCTTATTCTTAATGACCTATTTTGGTCGTTGTCATAAGTGCCTGATGTATTTGCTGGAAAAGTTATTGTTGCTTTTTCCCAAGTGTCTGCTACTGATTGTGTATAAGAACCACTTACTGCATTAGTGTTATCCTGGTCTAATAACTCAACAATATTTGTTCCTGTTTTGGTATGTTTATGCCAAAAAGATAATGTTGTTTGTTCAGCACCAGGTGTGCCTTGTTTTATTTTTTGTAAATTGTATCCTTCAATAGAATGTTCAATATAAACTAAAGAATTACCTGCTGGAGAAGCTTGAGCAGTTGTACAATCCATTTTTAACGCATAAGTAAATCCTTGTCCTGAAGGAGCGTCTGAAGCTTGTGATTGTGTCCAAGTACCAAAAGAACCTAAACCAATGTTCCATCTATCACAAGTATAATAACCATCACTTGTAATAGAAGATACTGAAGTTCCTCTTTGAGCAACTACCATATCACCATTGATGATTATGTTTTTAAAGTTGACACCTCCAGCACCACCTAAATCAGTTGTTAAATTATTTGCAATTGTTCTAGTTATACTTCCCATATCTTATTCCTAAATTGGTAAATACCTAAATGTTATTTCTGCCGAAACGGCAGGTGCTGTGTTAAATGTTAATGTTGTTCCTGAAATTGTATAGTCGTCTGTAGGCACTAAACAAATACCATTTACAAATACTAAAATATCATCTTCAGCTCTACCACTATTTATTGTAAATGCCTGTGTTGAACCATCACCAGTTGCTGTACCTTTTGAATATGTTAATGACGCACTTGCTTGAGTTAAAGTTAAAGTGTTACCTGAAACTGAAGTTGTTAAACCTCCAGCACCTGTAACAATTAAAGTTTCACCTAAATTTACAGCGTCTTCAGTTGAACTATCATCTCTAATTGTAATAGATGAATTAGCTAAATTAGCATTTGTAATTGCAGCTGTACCAGATAAATTTGTATTTGTTAAACCTGTTATTGTATTTGAACCAGCAGCAATAGATTTGTTTTGTAATACATCTGAACTTGTAGCAGTTATGTAAGAACCTAAATCTGAAATGTCTGCCTCAACAACTGTAATTGTATTGTTAGCAGTATCTATTGTTTTATTTTGTAAAACTTGTGAACCTGTTAAAGTGGCAACTGTACTATCAATGGCAATTGAGAGAGTATCTGTAGCAACACCTGTTGTTGCAATACCTGTTCCACCTTGAATTGTCAATGTATCGTTAGACGAAATAGTTTGATCAACACCACCATCACCAGCTACAATAAAATCTGAACTTACAGAAGCTGTACCAGGTTCAAATTTTCCTGTAGATGAATTATAAACTAACGCTTGACCGTTTGTTGCACCAGCAAGATCAAATGATATTGTTGATCCATCACCAACAGCGTTGTAGATTTCAGTAAAATTTGAATTTATTATTTGACCACCAGCACGTATTGTACTACCTGTGCCATCGTTTGGAGTTACCCCTACATTAATCGTCTGTTTTGCCATTTTCTTCTTCTTTTAAAATTTGTACTTTGTCGTTTGGTCCAGGAGGTACCTTAAAAGTTAAAACATTATTTTCAATAGTATAATCCTTTACTGGAGCCTTTATTTCATCATTTACTTTAACTATTATATTATTATTTATATTCATTTTTATGCAGCGTCAAATTTTATGCCTGTTGTATCAAAACTATCTCTATCTTCATCAAAAGAGTCTTGTGATATTTGCCATACTTCAGACGGTATAGCAAAACTTGTTTTTAATTTAAAATTAAAGTCTGATAGTAAAGTTGACTCACCATCAATACTTGTATTTTGAGTTCCTTGTAAAGTCAAATTACTTAACTGCTCAATAGTTACTTGATTTGCAAAGTTTTGACTTAATATTAATTCGTTTAAACTTTTTAATGTAGGACCTGCTGTAGGCACACCAAATTTAGTAGTATTGCCTCTAATACTTGTAGTTTCTTTTACAACACCACCTGCTGATTTTAAAACATATGCTGCACGTAAAGTTAAATCTCTTGTATTTACAGTAAAGTGTTCAGATGTAGAATCCGTTAAGTCAACTCCAACACCTAAAGCAGGATTAGCTCTTAATGAAGTACCATCAGTTGCTGTTCCTAATCTTCTTCCTAATATTGTTGAGAAGATTGTTTTGTACACAGCAAATATATCTTCGGTCACTCCACTATTAATACCTGTAACACTTCTTAATCTGTTATTAAGTTGAGTTGTAATCCCAACTTCTCCTTGAAAGTAGAAACCAGCAGAGTGTAAAGTTTTTGTATAGGTATCTCTCCAGTCATTAATTGAACGACCAACTCTTATAATATAAGAATAGTCCTGATATAATAAACTATCTTGTATTAACATTGAATTTTCTGATATCCAACCATCTTGGTTTATAAATCGACCATCTGTTGTTGTTAATGCAGCTACTGTTGAAGTTGCTGTTGCTTGATCTGTTTTATAAATTGTTGCTGTTTGTAAAGATGTACCACCTGTAATTGTAGTATTTTCAGCAAATGTTCCTGTTGCGCCAGAGCATTTTAAAATATTAGTATTTGTATCTAAAGAAACAACTGTAGCAGTTATAACTGTTGAACTTAAATCTAAACCTGTAATAGTTTCACCTACAGTAAATGAACCTGATCTATTTGATAATAATAAGTAAGTAGGTAAAGTTAACGTTGGTGGTGTAGGAGATAATTCATAATTAGAACCTAACTCAATAGTTTTTAATTTTAATATTCTTCCTATTTCTGGACCGTATGAAAATATTGAAGCACTTGAACCACCAGAAGATGTAACAGTTAAAGTTGGTAACGAAGTATAACCATTTCCTTTATAAATCATTCTTACATCTGTTATATCACCTGAACCTGTACCACTTTCCTGTACAATTTTATTTCCTGTGTATGGATCACCTCTAACAGTTTCATCTTCTAAAATAATGTGATCATCTGTAGATGAAGTTGAATCATCTTGTGTAATACCGCCATTAACAACTGATACAACTGCTGTGGCATTACCAAAACTAAAGTTAATCGTGTCACCAATTTCATATCCTGATCCTCCATTATCAACCAAAACTTCCGTAATTTCACCTGAACCAATGGCATCAACTTGAATATTGGCGTCATTACCTCCACCCGAAACACTAACAATATCACCTTCATTATAAAACGAGCCATCGTTAGAAATTGTTTTACTGTTTATAACACCTTTTAACAAACAAGTAATTAAAACGTCAGCATCAGTATTATCTGTTCCTGTAATGTTTTGTCCAGCAACAAATGTGCCACTTATACTATCTTCACCTAATATTAACTCAACAACAGTTTCTCCACCTATTTGATATTTAAATACATTTTCAACTATGGCAGTTGCTTCATTAATTGTAGGATCACTAACTACATTTGCTTGTGTAATAGTTTGACCTATAAGATTTGTTGCATTAGATGAACCAACTTCTAAACATCTCACAACACTTTGAGTATCCCATTTTCCATCCGATACTCTTAACATATTTTCTTTTGGAAATCTTATGTCAGCAGTTTCATTAAATAGTAATTTAAAAAATATTTCACTTGCACGTTTTGTACCTTTTGCTCTATAAAGTGATTTAATATTTTTAATTAATTTTCTTTTATCTATACTTTCATCTAAATTATCAGGTATTGATTGTAAAAAAGCATTTCTAAATTTAATTAAAAATCCTTGAATAGTTTTGTCTGGATCAGGATAATCTAAAAGCTGTTGAATATTTTGAATAGGATTTGCTCTGTATTTTAAAATTGTTGCTTCTGCAGCTGATGAAGAACCTATAATTAATTCACCTTCAATAAATTTGTTTTGATGTGTTACAAATAAACGAGAACCACCATCAACATCTTCTACTAATACAGTTGCTGTTGCACCTGAAGTTTGGCCTGTAATAGTTTCACCGTTTATAAAATCACCAACACTTGTATCTTCTAAAAGTATTCTATCACCATTATCATCACCTTGATTATTTGTTGCACTTAACTGTAAAAAATTATCTTGTGATGTTTGAGTTTCTAACTGTACGTGGTCTGGATCACCAATATTTGTTAAAGTAATTTCTGCTGACTCTAAAAATTTATAGTAACCTTTTACAAAATCTAAAAATAGTGGATGATCTTCAAGTACAAAATCAGGTACTTGTGAGTTTAAAAGATTTGATATTTTTTCTTTAAATGTAGCCATTTCATTTATTAATAATGATTAGAACTTGTAGTATAATTAATACCAGCATTTGACGAACCACCAACTAATGTATCGGCCTCAACTGATATAGAACTATTTGCTATGTCTATTTCTAAAATTTGATTTCTTACTGGAACAATATCATATGAGTCAGGTTCAACAGTTAATTCAATTACTGTCGAAGCTGAACCTCTTATATTTTCAATAGATGAAATATTAATACTATTAAGTACAATAGAACCTGTTGCATAATTAATTGTTCCTTGATTTGTTCCTACATATGTTCTTACTGAACCAACCAATCTATATCTTCTTATATTACCTTCTCCATCATCATCAAAAAACCAAATGTTAGTAGCATCACCATCAATTTTAAATCCAGATGATTGTAAAATACCACCAACTGCTGCTTTGTGTCCTGTGTGTGGATTGTAAAATGCGTTATTAAAATTAATTTCATATCTTAATGAGCTTCCTAAAGTTGGAGTAAAAGATTTTCTTAATTTTAAAAGAGTAGTATTTGATAAAATAGCAGTATTAGTATCATCAATTAATCCTGTAACCTTTGAATGTCTAAACATACTATCAAATTGTTGTAATGTATTTGTATTATAGTTTGTAAGATTAGTTACAATATCTGATTGTAATGTTGCCGATGTTTTTGATGTTGCTTGAGCATCAAATTTAACTGTAGATTCTATTAAAAGTTTTGTTGTTTCTGGATCAATAATTACAGGTGTAACTGAAGCAACTGAATATCTTTTTAGTGAATTAACTATAGAGTCTTTTGTAGTGTTTGTTAAATTAGAACCACTTGTTGGTAAAATAGAAATATAAACACGGCCATAAAAAGGTGTTTCAGCATTTTCACCACCCCAAGCAGATACCGATTGAGTATTTGCATATAATTCTTTTACTTTAGTTTTGTAATCTTCAATTGTAACAGCACGGTCTTGAGCTGCATAAAAATTAGGTACGTTTTGTTTTACACTTGTAATACTTTCAGGTTCAGCGCCACCTTGTGCTGATGAATTTACTGTTATAACAACATCTGTAAATCCTGAAATTGCACCTGATAAACTAAATGTTGAAGCTCCATTTGCTTCTGTTTTGTTTGTAATAACATAACTTATTGAAATTATATTTCCATCTTCTAATGCTTGACCAATTACACCATCACCAAAATAAATTTCATATTGACCATTTTCTGCCTCTTGTAAAAAATAAACTTTTGATGTGCCATCTAATTCTGTTATCGAAGTAGCTTTTGTATAAGTGTTTGTTGTTGTGTCAGCAAGTGAATTTTGAACCACAACTTTTAATGTTGTTGTATCAACTCTATCAGTCGGTATTAAAAATCTTTGGTCAATATCTGTGCTGTCTTTAGTGTAAGTAAATGAGGTATAAGTTCCTTCGTAAATGTTAACAGACTGAGCTGAATATACACCATCAACAGGAGTTATAACTACATCATCTATGTTTACAAATGAATAACTTGTACCATCTATAGATGAAGTAAATTTTGTTCCTGCTGGCATTGTAATTGAAGAACCTGAACCATCGTTAACAGTAATTTTTAAATCAGCAATTGGTGCTCTAGCAGAGTTAGGAGTGTAACCAACTAATTTTGATAATGAGGAAACACTTGATCTTAATTGTGCTGTGTCTAAAAACATTTCATTGGCCACAAAGTTAGCATTGTAAGCCAAGTAATGAGTGTTATACGCTAAAAGGTCTAATAAAATTGAAAGTGAACTACCTTCAAAATCATAATCTTTAAATTCAGCTTGATTACCTAAAAATCTTTTTAATGAAGCTTTGATCGCTTCAAAATCTAATTGTGAAATATCTAATCTGTGTTGTGACATCTATCTAACTCTTTGTAAAAATGTTGAAACGGTTACAGGATCAGTTGATCCAATTATTAAAAGTGATACAACTATATTTAATCCATTTTTATCATCATTCGTAACACTTATATTTTCAACCGATACTCTTGGTTCATAATCTGTTATGGCTTTAGCAACTCTATCTTTAATAATAACCATCATAGGGTCACTTATATTTTCAAATAAAAATCCTCTTAAATTACATCCAAAACTTGGATTAAAAGGTTTTTCGTATTTGTTTGTTAAAATAATATTTTTAACAGCACGTTTTATAGCCTGCACATCAAAATATTTACTTACATCTTTGGTAGCAGGATTTTTAGTAAAACTTAAATTCAAATCGCTATAAATTCGATTTGAACGCTTACTTTTATTTGTTGTTGTTGCGTCATAGTTTGAGTAGG
>JGI10211J34971_10004248_pt1 | contig 11383 bp, 10 predicted proteins | sample Etolagsediment_FD_34971 | JGI IMG/M metagenome (IMG submission 34971)
CCAGTTCCTCGAAGGTTTCCTCCAGCCATCCCGCCAACGCCTCTTGGGCTTCCAGAATGTATTGCCGAATTTCCGATTCCGTGAGTGCCAGGTGGGGATTTCTCAGGGATTGATAAAGCGGTGCTTCTTCATCTGGCGGGGAGAGGTCTTTCACAACGGAAACGTTATATTTTGCAAGGGTTTCCTGAACCGGCGTAAAGGCCACGTTTTCCCGTACTTTCAAAAGCCCGGCTTTGCGATCCTCCGCTCGGTTTTTCCGAGCGAGGCCCATGAGCCTTAAGGGCGCTTTAAGAATGCTTCGAACCGCCCGCCGAGGTCTGGCCAGAAGATCGTATCGGGAGAAAAGTTTCCTGATTTCCACCCTCAGATATTGTCCGCTGGTTTTGGAAAATCTTTCCTTCTGGTGTTGAACGTACTCAATTGATGAAAGGTGCGTGAGTTCCTGAAGCTGTTTCAGCCATTCGTTGACGGCTCGGGTTTCAAGGTCTAACAATGATCGAAGCTTGTTGACGTCTTTTTTTAAGACTTTTGCTGCCCTGGCACCAGCCGTCGATTTGATGCGGTGAACCTGTTCCCGGTTGAAGGATTGAAAAAAAGCATCTTTTAGGCGAATAAACGGTCTTTGAACGGCTATCCGGTCATAAGTACCGGGGGTGGTATGAGGGATCAGCCACAAGTTTGCCCCATGAATCGAAAGGCTCTGCAGGGCGTTTAGTATTTCTTCTTTTGTGGTTTCCTCTGATGCCTTGTTCAGCACAAAAAAGTAAGGCTTTTCATCTTGAATCACTTTCATGAAAAAGTCGTGCAACACTTCATCGGCATATTTTTCCTGGCTGGCCACAAAGACCACCGCGTCGGAAAGGGCATAAAGATCCCTTGCTATAAAATGGTTCTTTTCCTCCACACTATCCAAATCCGGTGTGTCCACCAGGATCAGGTGTGAAAGCGTTTCATCGTTGGTTGTGACAACGGAAATCTGCCCGGCTTTTCCGGAATAGGGAAGCGTCGCCTTTTCCAGGGGAAGTGGTTCCATATGGATTTCAGGAAATGGAAAAGCCTTGCCAAGTGAACATCGGGCATGGGCGTATGCAACGGGACCCGCGGTTTTAGGCCGTTCCACGCCGGTTGCGCTCAAAGACCTGCCGCAGAGGGCATTGAACAGGGTTGATTTGCCGGTGCCGGTGCCGCCAAGGAACACCACCCATAAACAGGGGTCGGCCTGTTTGTAGGCACGAATGGCAAGGCGACTTAGAATGTCCTTTGCCAGTTTCGGTATTTTGATTCCATCGGAAGTCAGGCCGGTTACCCTGAAAGCCTCGGGTTCCAGGGAATCAAAGGTGTTGTGGTTAGCGGGGGAAGTCATTTGGCGCTTTCTTTAAGTCGGTCCCAATACCCTTGAAAATATTTCCAACCGGACCACACGGTGGCTGCCAGAATAATGGTCATGATGATATTGGCTACCGGAGGAAGCAATAGACTGACTTGTCGGCTGTAGTCTCCGGAAGGGATCATATACAGCAGAATTGTACCGCCAACCATCTGGGTGATGGTTTTGATTTTTCCCCATGGGCCGGCGGCTATGGCAATTCCGGCCTGCTGACTTACGATGGCCCGCAGGCCGGTGACGGAAACTTCCCTGGCAATAATGATAATCACCATCCAGGCGGCCACCACCTGGTATTTCACCAGGATGACAAACGCACTCATGACCAGCAGCTTATCGGCCAGAGGATCCAGAAAGATACCCAGGGTACTGACCTCACTTCGGCTGCGCGCAAAATAACCGTCCAGGGGATCCGTGGCACAGGCCAGGACAAAAATTGTAGCGGCCACAAATTTCGTCCAGGTGGCCGCTGGAATGGTGAATATGATAAAGACCGGAATCAGGACAATCCGAAAGAGGGTAATTTTGTTGGCAAGGGTCATTTTTTCCGTACCTTTCGTGGCGTTTTACGGATAGGGTTAACAGCAGCAGGTATTGGCTCTTATAGCCCGTGACCGTCAGAATATCAAGATTTCCCTTGCGATTTCATTAAGAATGGGATAATTGCCGACCATGCGCCTGACCCCTGGAAAACTGATGATTCTTGCCCAGTGGCTCTTAACGCGGCGACCCACCTCCGTTGCCATTGACATTACCCACAGGTGTAATCTCAAGTGCCTTCACTGTTATTGGTGGCAGCAGGAACACCCACCGGAACTGGGGGATGACGAGATGATCGCATTTCTCAAGAGGCTCAGGGCCTGCGGCCTTAGGGCGGCCATCCTGTACGGCGGGGAACCCACCCTCCGTCCGGAAATATGTCAGGCCGCTGCTCGAATTTTTGATGCCACGCTGGCCTTTACCAATGGCGTAAACGGTTTTCCGGAACTTGAAAACGGCCAGTGGATCCTTTCTCTGGATGGACCTGAAACAGAAAATGATCGCATTCGAGGAGAAGGGGTATACCAAAAGGCGGTCGAAAACCTGAAAACCGCTTCACATCCCCCCATCGTTCATATGACCATTTCCAGATTGAATCGGAACAGCCTGGGCCGGTTCGTACAAGAAATGATGCGGCTTCCCGTCAAAGGCATGGGCTTTTCCTTTGTTACCCCCAACCGAGGACCAGGCGATGAAAACCTCTTTATACCCCTGGCGGAACGGAACCAGTTGGTGATGGAACTGCTTCGACTCAGGAAAAAATACGGTGAAAAGATCGGTTTTACACCGGCCATGGCACGACAGTTGCTGACCTATGGCGCTTTCGACCAATGGAACCGTCTATCCGCCTGTCCGGTCAGGCAGCGGGTTCGGTGCTACCGGTCGGATGGCCGGCCCAAAACCTGTACTTACGGGAACCAGGCGGATTGTTCCCGTTGCGGATGCGCTGCTGTTGTGGCTTACCGGGGCGCTTTCAACCCCTTTGACTACCGGACCTTCAGGGTAATACTGGGTTTGGTGGCCCCTGAATATCAGGTGAAACAGGCTTAATTTGAAAAAACAACCGAAAAAAATTATTGGAGAGACAAGTGGCCGATAAAACCCCTCCCGCAGCCAAACAAAATTCGAACGCTTTGATTTGCTGCTGCCAATGTGCCAGTTTTAAATTTTTCGAAAACACAGCCGATCACAACAGCCCTCATGCTCTGGGAGAATGCAAGGGAGAATCGTGGGACGGCAGTCGAGGGCAATGGGCCCTGTTTCAGCACCATTGCAGCGCTTTTGAATCAAATTTTGCTGCCCCCTGACGACTGCACCCTGTAAACTGTTATGTTTTCTCCCACCGCCCTGGAATGGGCGTATTGCAGTAGGTGCACTTGCCGTTCTTCATATGGATTTCCCTGATCCAATACCCGTTTCTTTCAACAATCACCTTTTTGCACTGATGACAATAGGTCTGGGTGCCCGAATGCCCCGGAACATTTCCCAGGTACACATAGTGGATGCCCTGGTCAAGAGCGATTTGCCTCAATTCTTCAAGGGTGGCAACAGGCGTTGCCGGCAGTCGGTTTAGTTTATACTGGGGGAAAAACCGCAGGAAATGGAGGGGATAATCCGGCCCCAGATTCTTCGTTATCCATCCACACATGCGTTTGATTATTTCCGGCTTGTCCACATATGTGGGTATCACCAGGGTGGTCATTTCAAACCAGATGCCCTGTTCATGAAGGGTCTTGAACGTTTCCAGAACCGGGTTAAGTGTTCCGCCGTTCAAGCACTGGTAGATGGCGTCATCAAAGCTCTTGAGGTTTATGTTGGCCCCGTCCAGGTACCTGCAGAGATCCACAAGCGGTACGCGATTGATGTAGCCGTTGCTGATGAGAACATTCTTGAGGTTTGCCGCTCTCGCCAGTTTGGCCGTGTCAAACATGTATTCGTAGAAGGTAATGGCTTCGGAGTAGGTGTAAGCAATGGAACGGGCCCCTTTTTCAAGGGCTGCTTTTACAGCCGCATCGGGAAACAGGGTCATATGTTCCACCTGTTCCGGTTTTTTTTGTGAAATTTCCCAGTTCTGGCAGTTCAGACACCTGAAGTTGCACCCGGTAGTGGCCATGGAAAAGGCTTTGGAGCGCGGATAAAAGTGGGCTAGGGGTTTTTTTTCGATGGGGTCCATATGGACGGCACAGGGGTTCCCGTAGGCCAGGGAATAGAGTTTTCCTCCGATATTGACCTTGGACCGGCAGATACTGCGGTCCCCGGGGCCCAGAACGCAGCGGTTGGGGCATACCTGGCACTCCACCTGCTCGCCGTCTGAAGCATAATGAAAGCCTTCAATGGACCATTTCCATGGGATATCCGGCGCATCATTCTTAGTGATGTGCCCTTTGATACTGCCGGAAAAATTGTCGGTTTGACTCAAAAAACCATACCCCGTTCCGGCACAGAGAAGGGCTGATGCACCCAGGGCGGCTGATTTCAGGAATTCCTTTCGCGTCATCAGTTTATTCATGATTGTTCACCTCTGTTGTTGCTCCGTTTGTTGTTTCAGGAGTTCGCCTGCCGGCTAAACAGTAACAACAGACTGCTCGAGGCTTTCACCGATATGAGCAGCAATACCGCCACTCCAAGACCCCACAACGGAATTAGAAGGGTTCCCACAATCAGGGCGCTTACCGCCGCACCACACAGGTCCGCGGCCAGGCAACCGGCGGCGGGACTTTGGTCTTCGCCGATCAATCGGGCAGTTGCGGGAAACTGAAAGCCCGCGAAAAATGATAAAACGAAACCGAAGGCCAGGAACCAGGCCGGATGGAGTGCGATTTTAAACCACCCGGACCAGCATAAAAAAGCCGCTGACAGAACCAAAAGAGCCACTTCCGAAAACCCCACCTTCACAGCATTTCCGGCACGCCATTTCACACCCGCAAGGGCGCCTGGAAGAAGGCCCAGCAAAAACGCTGTGATGATGGCCCCAATCATCATATAAACATAACCATAGATAATCTGAAATGCAAAAATGATGGCCATTTCCAGCCCCATGACCGTAAAACCCGTTGAAAAAAGGATATATTCCTCTTTTTTCATGAAGATGAAATACAATACCAACAGGCCGGACAAAGCCCAGATAAAACCGGTGGGCGTGGTGCCATGCCGATTGAGCCATTCCCTGAAAACCAGATGCATGAGCCGTGGGTTGAAATCGGTGTTGATGGTTTTGTTTTGGTCCAGTTTTTTCTCGAGCTCTGAAATTCGCTCTTTTGTGATATTGCCGTGGAAATAACCGTCAATGTAGGCGGTTTTGATTTCTTTTGATTTCAGCCGCCGAGGGATTTCGGAAAAAAGAGGTCGGTCGCTCATGAGGAAACAGGCCTGTTCGCCGGGAAGAACCAGGATATGCTTAAAGTGCCTCCCCGCCGTATGGTAAAGGATTGACAGCTTTTCTCTTTGAACTTTACTCACGTAATTGGGAGAATACGCCATATTGATTGCAAGAACGCCTTTTTTTTTGAGCACCCGCTTTGCCAGGGCAAAAAATTCATCGGTGTAAAAGCGGTTGACCTGAAAAGTGTCGGGTTCCGGAAGATCCAAAATCACCGCATCGTACCGGGTACCGGTAGTTTGTATGTAACGCCTGGCATCTGTATTGATGATGTTTAAAAAGGGACTTTTTGGAATTATTTTAAGCGCCAGTGCGGTTTGGGTCAGTGCCGGGTCCAGTTCCACATAATCCACAGTCCCGGGGTTGTATTTGCTGATTTCAACAAGGGTTTCGCCCAATCCCCCCGATACGAGCAATACCGTTTCTACATGGTTTAGCTGGCTTAAAGGGTAATGCACTTTTTCTTCGGCCTCAATCACATTTGAATCGGAATAAAGGGGCGTCCCCGATTCCCAGAAAGTGTATTGCGGCCCCTCTTTTGACACGACAATCCTTCCGAAAGGGGATTCCACATAGCCTGAAATATTTCCGTACTGGTTAGAAAGGGTCTGCAGTTCCACGGAAGGCATCAAGGCCAGCACGAAAAAAAGGGCGGCAGCCGGTGTGGCAACAGCCAGAAAACGCCATTTTCCATATACGCCCGACATCAACAGTGTGGTCAGGATCAGAAAAGATGCGGTCAGGGCGATGATGGCAAAGGGTTTGAGCCAGTAAACCAGAAGGAAGCTGAACAGGATGCCGCCGAGGATATCCCCAGTACTGTCGCTGATGTAAAGCTCTCCGCTTTCAAAGGGGATGTGAAAATGGTGGAAAAGTTTCTGGGTATAGGGCAGGATAAAACCGGTGATAAGGCAATAGGGAGCAATGGTCAGGGTGATATATAACAAAATGGGATAGAATCCCGGACTCACCCCGTGGGTAAAAAACAATTCTCTAAAAACCCGTATGCCCACGATTTGGAAAAGGGGCCACACGCCGATAATGAGCGCCAGCAACAGATACACTCCCAGAGATGCTTTTCGAAAGCATTTTGCCGCAAGGGTTCCCATTCCCGTAAGGACAAGCCAGCAAAAAATGACCAGGCTGATGGTAATTTCATTTCCGTGGAACTGACTCAGAAATTCTCGAATGGTAATGATCTGGGTGGTAACGGAAGAGATCCCAACGCCGATGATAGATGCCACCGCCAACCGACGAAAATCGTGTGGCGAAATGGTTCCATTTTGCGGCATTAGGGCCTCGGCAAAAAATAGTTGCGCAAGATTGCGCCGTATTTTGGTGCGTATACAAGGCACATCCATCTGTGCATATTAGTGGATATGTGCCGGTGGATGTAACGCAGTAGACGGGCCAAAGGACAAGAAAGATTGCGTAAATATTTTTTGCCGAGGCCCCTATTCTTCAAAGGCCTGGACCTGGTAGGTGGAAACTTCAAGGTCACCTTTCTTCCAGGCATTTCCATCCAGCCCCGCCTTGAGACAGAGATGATTCAAAAAGGCTTTTTTATCCGGCAACTGCTCCCACACCTGGGGCAGAAAGGTAGACTGGTGAAATCCCTTTTTGAGGATGACACCGTCAACGCCCGGGCGAAGTTTGTCGAGCAAATCCTTGCTGTCGGTGTAGGCCAGGGGTTTGGGTTCGGTCAAAATGCTAATTTCAATGTGCACATTTTTCCATTCATTCTGGGTAAGCGGCCCAAAGCGCGGGTCCCTGAAAGCCGCATTAATGGCATTTTCCCTGATTCCCTCGATAAGGGATTCCTGGGGGATGATGTGGCCGATGCAGCCCCTCAGATTTCCATGAGTGGTAAGGGTAACAAATGTGCCCCGTTTTTCGTTGAAAACCGCCGGCAGATTCTTTGCTTTCGCGGATGTTTCTGTTTTGCCGGAGAGGCGTTCCGCAATGGTTTTTCTGGCTTCTGAGAGCAGATATTCTCCTTGTGCTTCGGTCAAATCTCCCATTTTTGTCATGCCCGCCTCCATTGTTTCGCCTGCATTCGAAACCGCTCCCGCGGATGAGCCGAGGGCCAACATGAAAATCAGCAGTATTCGGAACAGATACAAGCGATGGCAAATGATCTTTTGGTGTATTCTGGTTTTCATTCTCAACACCCGTATTTTATCTTTGATATTAGCGCAAAAAGGGGTGGTGTCAACCAGGAAATACATCAATTCCGAAATTCAGAGGTGGGGCGTATAGCAAAAAACCGTCCGTAACGGGAAGTGTGAAAATCCATTTGAGATTGACAATTGCACCGCAATCGTAGTATCTGCGGGTCAGGGAGCTGTCATAAACGCCTTCCTGACAAACCCATCGGAAGAGAGCAGATTGTGGAAAGCAAAAAGCGTAGAGCTGCCCGGGCAAACGAGATTTTTGATGTTCTGGATCCACTCTATACCCTGGAAAAAACCGCCCTCAAGTACCGAACCCCTTTTCAATTGCTCATCAGTACCATCCTCTCGGCCCAATGTACTGACAAGCAGGTGAATACGGTTACCAAAGTCCTGTTTCAAAAATATCTGTCGCCTGAAGATTTTCTGTCCGTCCCCATCAGCGAGCTGGAAATGGATATACGACCCACCGGTTTTTTCCGAAACAAGGCCAAATCCATCAAGGGATGCTGTCAGGGATTGATGGAACGATACGGCGGAGAAGTGCCATCCACCATGGCGGAGCTGATCAAACTGCCGGGAGTGGGAAGAAAGACCGCTAACTGTGTTCTGGGCGCTGCCTTTGATGTGCCGGGGGTTGTTGTGGATACCCACGTAAAAAGGCTCGCCCTACGGCTGGGCCTCACGGAAAACAAGAATCCCGATAAAATTGAGATGGATCTTCAAGAGCTTCTGCCTGAAGACCGATGGCGCCGGTTTTCCGACATTCTGATTTATCACGGTCGTGCCGTTTGTAAGGCCAGGAAACCGGACCATGGGGAGTGTGCCGTGTTTGCCCATTGTCCCTCCAATGCTATTTAATCGTGAACGCGGGCACAAGGAAAGAACTCTATTGCCTAAAGTTTTTCGAAAATATCCAGAAAGGCTGAACCGATGATGAAAAGGACTTTAATTTGCATTGCCTTTTGCGTTTTTCTTTTGGGCGGATGTGCTGAGACCCAATACCGGGAATCCAAAATCCGGGTTCAACATCGCGATTGGGATGATGCGGTGGTTGAAAAGGTGGCCAAACGGCAGGTGGTACCCGATATGACAGGGGATATGGTCAGAGCGGCCATCGGTCTGCCCGATAAGATTGTCCGCGACGGGGACAAAGAAAAATGGGGATATGCTGTTATGTCAGGGGACTATCAACCAACCGAAGAATTTGTGTATTTCGTGTTTTTCAAAAACGGCAGGGTGACTCGGACCGAAGGCGACATCAGTGGGCTTAAAACCTTTTCCTGGTATAACTAACGGATTGCGGCGGTCCACGAAAAGACACAACATGTGTTCCTGCCCTTTTCCACGGAAAAATCTGATCAGCAAAAGAGAGTGGGAGGTATTGTCATGAAAAGGAAAATTTCGATTGTTGTTTTTTGTATGCTGACGTTTTTGTTTGTGGGATTTGGCCAGTCCGCCCTGGGCGAAGAAGCCGTCAAGGAAGAGGTTTTGATATCACCCGGAAAGCCCCTTTCATTTCCCCAGCAGGAGCGGATTGCGACTCTGGCGGTCAACGCCCTGAAGCACATCGCCAAAGCCCGTGGTTTCATTCACAAGCATAATTTTGCCGATGCGCGAGCGGAACTGGCCGAAAGTCAGAAGTTCATGGAAATGATTCGCGCTTCTCTCCCCACAACCCGCATCAAAGACCATATCTGGGTGGCCAAAGAACATCTNTCNTACGAAGATTCGGAGGAAGTCGTTNCCGATCTGGTTCCCATTTACGCNTCACTGGATGAAATCCAGAGCTTTGTCAGCGTGGATAAAACCCGTGGATATCTGGATGATGCGAAAAAGGCGCTGAAAGCGGACGACAAGAAGAAAGGCGCCCAGGCCCTGGAACTGGCCGGCGAGTCCCTGGTCTATGTGGAAGTTGATCTGCCCCTGGGATACACGGAACGGAAAGTGGCGAACGCCCTGCACCTGCTGGCGGAGGGAAATGATAAGGAAGCCGACCAGCGCTTAAAAGAGGCTGAAGACGGGGTTCAGGTGATTTCCATTTCTTCCTACGGCCCCATGGTGCTGGCTCAGGAGAGCCTCTGGCAGGCCACCAAGGATTATGCAAAAGGCCGATACGCGGCTGCCAAAAGATCCCTTGCGGACGCAAAGGTGTTTTTGAAAATGGCGGCCAAACAGGCGGATGAAAAAACCCAAAAAGCCCTTGCCAAATTGAATTTGAAAATTGACGAGCTGGAAAAAAAGATGGCCGAAAGCGGCACTGATTTCAGCAAAGAGATTAAGGGGTTGTGGGATAAAACCAAGGATGTTTATCACGAGACCGTGGAGAAATTTAAATGATTCATGGCTTTGAACAGTAACGAAACCTCAAAAGGGGCAAGCGGTTCGCCACGAACCCCTTGCCCTTTTTTTTACCATTGGAGCCCTATGTCGGGAAAAGAAAAATCACGGTATGTTTGCCAGAGTTGCGGGTATGAAACCCTGAAATGGCTCGGTCGGTGCCCCGAGTGTGATCAGTGGGGAAGTCTTTCGGAGGAATCCGAAATGCCCCACCGTAAGAATGCTGTTCGCTCCACCATGAGTAAGCCGGAGTGTATAGACGCCATTTCCCTTTCTGCCGAGACGAGATGGGGCACCGGAATCGCGGAGTTTGACCGCACCCTGGGAGGGGGTCTGGTTCCCGGTTCTCTGGTGCTGATCGGAGGGGATCCCGGCATCGGCAAGTCGACCATGATTCTTCAGGTGCTGGGCGGGTTTGCAGGGCGGGGACTCAAATCCCTTTACCTCACTGGAGAAGAGTCCGCGCAACAGATCAAAATGAGGGCCGATCGATTAAACATTCGAGCGGAAAACCTCTATGTCATGACCGGAACCTGTATTGAAGATTTCTTTACCCGGGTCGCAGAGCTGAAACCTGACCTGCTCGCCGTTGACTCCATTCAGACATTTTATACGCAAGATGTGCCTTCCCCTCCCGGCAGTATCAACCAGGTCAGAGAAACCGCTTCCAGACTGATGGCTTTTGCCAAAAGTTCAGCCATTCCGGCATTTCTGGTGGGACACGTCACCAAGGATGGTGCTATCGCCGGTCCTAAAGTGCTGGAGCACCTGGTGGATACGGTGCTCTATTTTGAAGGAGATCGTGGCCACGCCTTTAGAATATTGCGGGCCGTGAAAAACCGTTACGGTTCCACCAACGAAATCGGTGTTTTTGAAATGAAAGGGTCGGGCCTGGCCGAAGTGAGCAACCCTTCCGGTATTTTCCTGGCGGAACGTCCTGAGGATGTACCCGGATCCGCCATCATTTCCTGCATGGAGGGAACCCGCCCCTTGCTGGTGGAAATCCAGGCCCTGGTGAGCCCGAGTCCCCTGGGTATGCCCAGGAGAACGGCCAGGGGCATTGACCAAAATCGGATATCCCTTCTGGTGGCGGTGCTGGGCAAACGTCTGGGAATGGAACTGGGGGACCAGGATATTTTTGTGAATGTGGCCGGCGGGCTGAAAATTGATGAGCCGGCGGCGGATTTGGGAATTGTTTCCGCCATGATGAGCAGTTTCCTGAACAAACCCGTGAACCGGAATCAGGTGGTTTTTGGTGAAGTGGGTTTGGCCGGTGAAATCCGGGGGGTCAATCAGCCGGAGTTGCGCATGAAAGAGATTGAGAAAATGGGGTTTTCCACCTGCCTCCTCCCCAAAAGTAATTTGGAGGGATCAAATTCGCTGCCCGGACTGAATCTAAGGGCCATTGGATCGATTCGGGATCTGTCCGATTGCCTTTTTGATGATCATTTATAGGGATTCCGGGTTGAACTCCAGAGTCCAAAGTCCTCGCAATGTACTGATTTTATTGAATGTATAAATTCCCGACCGTCATTCCGGCGAAAGCCGGAATCCAGTGTCTTTTTGATA
>JGI10211J34971_10004249_pt1 | contig 11382 bp, 12 predicted proteins | sample Etolagsediment_FD_34971 | JGI IMG/M metagenome (IMG submission 34971)
TTTGATGTATTATTAGCAGTTTTCATGATTTTATCCTTTTTCTTGAGAAAAATAATAAAAAGTCAAATTGCAGAAATATAGAATAAAGTTGTGCAACTCGGCTATCTTACTATAAGACCCGTGGCTTTCCGTCCTTACCTCACGATAAGTTTGGCTAGTGTTATTAAAAAATAACTATTTAAAAGTTTAACATCGATTTACTTATAATTAGATTAACTATAAGTTTAAATAAAGCTAAGGAACATAAGCAATTTTATTGATTCCTAGTCCTGCTTCAAGACCACACATAAGATTTGCATTCACTACAGCTTGAGAGGAAGCACCTCTTAAAAGATTATCTATACTACTATTTATGAATAATGCTGTTCCATTTTGCTCTACAAATATATCACAAAAATTTGTACCTGCAGTTGATTTAATATCAACTGGTTTATCTTTAATTCTTACAAATTCACTCTCTTTATAAAAATCTACAAGAATTGCTTTTGCATCAATACCAGTATTAAGTGTTGTGTAGATGCTTATAAGCATACCTCTTGTTACAGGGATAAGATGTGGCACAAAACTTACATTAAACTCTTTATTTTTTATAAGTTTTACTTTCTCTTGAATTTCAGGCATATGTCTGTGTTTCATTGGATTATAGGCAAACATATTATCATTTATGGTTACAAATTGTGTAGTCTCACTTAACTTTTTCCCTGCTCCACTTACACCACTTTTTGCATCTACAAATATATTTGAACCATTATCTATATAATCAACAAATGGCATGAGAGCAAGTAATGTAGCTGTTGGATAACAACCAGGATTAGCAATAAGATTTGTATTCTTTATTTCATCTTCATAAAACTCTGGTAACCCATATACACTACTTGGTAAGTTTTCTTTATCTTCATGAGGACAATAATGCTTTTCATATGTTTCAAGTTCAAGTCTATAATCAGCACTTAAATCAACAACTTTAACTCCAAGTGCCAGTAACTCTTTAGCAAATGACATTGATGTTTTATGAGGAAGTGCTAAAAAACAAAGTTCAGATACTTCAGATATTTTTTTTGCATCTGCTTTTTCTACATCTTGTGATAGTACACTCTCTAAACAAGGATGAAGCTCTTGAATTGTTGTATCACCACTACTATTAGCTATATATGTTAAATTAAACGCAGGATGATTTATAAGTATTTTAACTAGTTCAAGACCTGTATAACCTGTAGCTCCTACAACTGATACATTTAACATAATCGTGACTCGTCGTAATAAACTGCCTCAATTTCAAATTCTTTTTTTCCACCAGGAAGTTGTGCAGTAAACTCATCACCTTCACTTTTACCTAAAAGTTGTTTAGATAAAGGGGAATGAAAAGATATTTTTCCCTCTTCAGGATTACTGTGTGCAGAAGAAACTATAGTGTATTTTATCTCCTCTTCTGTAGCTACATCTATTAATTCTAAAGTAGAACCAAAACTTATTTTATCATGAGCAAGTGACGAAGGATCAATTATAATAACTCGTGTTATAAGATCTTCTAACTGTGCAATCTTTTTATTGATATTTGCTTGATCCTCTTTTGCAGCATGGTACTCTGCATTTTCTTTTAAATCACCAAGTTGTCTTGCTTCTTCTATAGCTACAAGTATTTTTGGTCTTTGAACTAATTTCATATCATTTAATGTTTCAGTTAGATTATCATAGTCATTGCTTGTCATTGGTTCTTGTTGCATTATAAGTTTCTACCTTTTGATTTTTCTTTTAGTTCTCGTTTCCAATCTTTTTCAAACTTTTTTCGTTTTAAAAAAGATAAGTTTTCGATAAATACATGACCACTTAGATGTTCCATTTCATGTTGCCATGCAACAGCTAAAAAGTCATCGGCTTCTATAGTTTGTTTTTGTCCATCTCTATTATAGTATTCTACTACAACATGTTCAGCACGAGTTACTTCAGCATGAAATCCTGGAACACTTAAACACCCTTCATTAAACACTAATGTGCCATCTTTATGAGTTATTACAGGATTGATAGCTTCGATAAGATTTTCAGGTTTTTGTTCACCATCATCAGGTGCGCCCTCATTATCAATTGGAATATTAATAATTAATACATTTAAAGGGACTGCTATTTGAATAGCTGCTAGCCCTACTCCACCATACTCTATCATTGTATCATTCATATCATCTAAAAGAGTATGAAGTTCTTTATCAAAAACTTCTACATCTTTAGATTTTTTTCTTAATAACGGATCTGGATAAGTTATAATCTCTCTAATCATTGTAAATAAACAGTCCTATTCGTGTTTAGCTATTACTTTATCAACAATACCATAATCACAAGCTTCTTGTGCAGACATAAAATTATCTCTTTCTGTATCTGCTTCTACTTTAGAAAACTCTTGTCCTGTATGATCTGCTAATAGTTGATTTAAACTATCTTTTAATCTTTGTATCTCTTGTGCTTGAATTTGAATATCAGTTGATTGTCCTTGTGCACCACCTGATGGTTGGTGAATCATAATTCTTGCATTTGGTAAAGCAAATCTTTTCCCTGCTGCTCCTGCACTTAATAAAAATGCTCCCATTGATGCAGCTTGTCCTATACAAATAGTACAAATATCAGGTTTAATATAATTCATAGTATCAAACATACTCATACCAGCAGTTACAACTCCACCTGGAGAGTTGATATATAAGTAGATATCTTTCTCAGGATCTTCAGCTTCTAAAAATAAAAGTTGAGCTACAACTGTTGAAGCTACTTGATCATTTACTTCACCACTAAGCATAATAATTCTATCTTTTAAAAGTCGAGAGTAGATGTCGTAACTTCTCTCTCCTCTTCCTGTTTGTTCAACAACTACTGGAATATAAGACATTATTTTCCTGCTTTTTCGTCTAATAACTTAGTGATAACTTTTTGCTCAATCATTGACATTTTTATAGCTGGCATATATCCCGCTTCTTCATATTGTTTGATTAAAGCTTGACCATCTTGACCTTGCATCATCGCTTCATAATATAAAGTTTGAGTAACTTCTTGATCTGTTACCTCAACACCTTCAGCTTTTGCTAATGCATCAACAATAAATGTAGCTTTTACACTTTTTATAGCTTCTGGAGTTGCTTTTTCTCTCATTTTTTCAATTTTTTTAGCATCATCTTTAAGTTTAGTTAACTCTTCTTCACTCATAGCTCGTACTTCATTATTAAGTGCTTGATTGATCTCTTGATCTAGTACGGCTGTTGGAACTGCAAATTCAACTTTTTCAACTAATGCTTCTAAAAATGCTGGTTTTAACTCATCATTATAGTATGCAGCAGTTTTTTCAGCTTTGATTTGTTCTTTGATTTTTTCTTTTAACATATCTAAAGTTGCATTTTCTTCATTTGCTAAAACTTTTTGTGCAAATTCATCATCAATAGTTGCAGCAACTCTTTCTTGAATTTCATGTAATGTTACTTTAAATACAACATCAGCACCAGCTAAATCAGCTGCTTGATATTCTGCTGGAAATGTTACTGTAATATCTTTTTGTTCATCATATTTCATACCAATAATTTGTTCTTCAAATCCAGGGATAAATGATCCAGAACCTATTTCTAAAGTATGTCCGTCAGCTTTACCACCTGCAAATGCTACACCATCTTTAAATCCTTCGAAGTCAATTACTACGAAGTCTCCATCTTTAACCATTCTTTTTCTTTTGATTTTTTCTAAAGGTGCAGAGTGAGACGCCATACCTTCGATTTTTTCATCAATCTCTTTTCCTGTTACTTTTTTTGTTTTGATTTCTGGTAATGCTGCTTTATAATCACCTAAATCAAATGTTGGTCTCATAGAGATATTAATCTCAACTTCGATATCACCATTTTCTTGCTTATCAAATTTAGTAATTGATGGTTCACCAATTAATTCACTGTTTTCTACTTTAATATCAGCCATAGCTGCTACTAAAACTTCTCTTAAAGCTTCACCTTCAGCATCTTGTGTTAATTTGTCTGCATATCTAGACTTAACTACTGCTACAGGTACTTTACCTTTTCTAAATCCTTGAACATCCATAGTCTTAGCCGCTTGTTTAGCTAATTTGTCTAAGTTAGTTGCTATTGCATCTGCTGCTACTGTAGCAGTGATTACTGCATTTGCTTCATCAATTTTCTTTGCGTTAAATTTCATATAAATGAACTCCATATTTAATATTTTGAGCTGATTTTATCCAAAATTAGCTTATATAAAACTATATATGAAAATTAGTCTGTTTGATTTGTGATTAAAGTGATATTTGGATATAATCGCAAAATATATACTAAACAAAGAAGGTAGTTTCATGAATGATTATAAATTAGTAGCTGGTACTGCAAACCCAGAATTTGCACAAAAAGTTGCTGCAACTTTAGGAAAAGAGTTAGCAGAAGTTGAAGTAAAAAGATTTAGTGATGGCGAAATCAATGTAAATATTACAGAGTCTGTAAGAGGACAAGATGTATTTATCATCCAACCAACTTGTGCTCCAGCAAATGATAATTTAATGGAACTATTAATTATAGTTGATGCTTTAAAAAGAAGTAGTGCAGGAACAATCAATGCAGTTATCCCTTACTTTGGATACGCAAGACAAGATAGAAAAGCAGCTCCTAGAGTTCCAATCTCTGCAAAACTTGTAGCTGATATGTTAGAAACAGCTGGTGTTCAAAGAGTTATTACTATTGATTTACATGCAGCACAAATCCAAGGTTTTTTCAATATCCCAGTTGATCATCTTGTTGGTGCAAGTTTATTTGTTAATTACATTCAAGAAAAAAACTTACCAAATCCAATCATTGCATCACCTGATGTTGGTGGGGTAGCAAGAGCTAGAGGGTATGCTGAAAAACTCGGACTTGATTTAGTAATTGTAGATAAAAAGAGAGAAAAAGCAAACGAATCTGAAGTTATGAATATCATTGGTGATGTTCAAGGTAGAGATGTAATTATACTTGATGATATGGTAGATACAGCAGGTACTTTAACAAAAGCTGCTGATGTACTAAAAGCAAGAGGTGCTACAAGTGTTATGGCATGTTGTACACATGGTGTGTTAAGTGGTCCAGCTTATGATAGAATCTCAAATAGTTCACTTGATGAATTAGTTATTACAGATACAATTCCACCAAAAGATGCACATGATAAAATAACAGTTTTAACAGCATCTAAAATAACAGCACAGGCTATTGATAGAATTTATACAAATGTATCAATTCAAAGTATATTTTTATAATAAGGAATTAGCATGAAAAAAATACTTTTAACTTTAGTTTTATTGTTTCAAACAGTAGTTGCTCAAGATCTTAATATATTATTTGATTCTAATAGTTATGAAATAAAACAATCTGAAATAGTAAAACTAGATAAATATGTAGATTATTTATTTACAAACCCTGAATTATCAGTAATACTAGAAGGTCATGCAGATTCTATAGATACTTATAAATATAATTTAGATTTATCAATAAAAAGAGCACAAGCTGTTAAAAAATATTTTGTAGATCAAGGTATTTTAAATATTCGAGTTAAAACAACAGGTTTTGGAGAAACAAAGCCAAAAGTATCTAATATGCTTAAAGATGGAAGAGAAACAAATAGAAGAGTATCAGCTTCAATAGTTGAACAACAATAGGAAAAAATAATTGCAAAATAAAATAAGAAATTTTAGTATCATAGCCCATATAGACCATGGGAAAAGTACACTAGCAGATAGAATTATACAAGAGTGTGGATCAGTTGCAGATAGAGATATGTCTGCACAAGTTATGGATACTATGGATATCGAACAAGAAAGAGGTATCACTATTAAAGCACAATCAGTAAGACTTGATTATGTAAAAGATGGTGAACACTATGTTTTAAATCTTATTGACACTCCGGGTCATGTTGATTTTTCATATGAAGTGAGTAGATCTTTAGCTTCATCTGAGGGTGCCTTACTTATCGTTGATTCTACACAAGGTGTTGAAGCTCAAACTATTGCAAATGTTTATATAGCAATGGAAAATGACCTTACATTAATGCCTGTAGTAAATAAAATAGATTTACCATCAGCAGACCCATTGAGAGTTCTTGAAGAAACTGAAGAAGCTATTGGATTAGATTGTACAGAACACAATCTAATCTCAGCTAAAACTGGAGTTGGTGTAAAAGAGCTTATTGATGCAATTGTAGATACGATTCCAGCACCTAATGGTGATGAAAATGCTCCTACAAAAGCACTTATATATGATTCTTGGTTTGATAACTACCTTGGTGCACTTGCACTTGTTCGTGTTTATGATGGAAGCATCAAAAAAGGTCAAATGTTAAGAATGATGAATACAAAAGTTGAACATAAAGTTCTTGATCTTATGTATCCACACCCATTAAAAAAACAAAAAACGAATGAGATAGAAACAGGTGAAATTGGTATAGTTATTCTTGGACTAAAAACTACAGAAGGTGTTGTTGTAGGAGATACTATGACTGATGCAAAAAATCCAACTGCTGAAATTATAGATGGATTTGAACCAGCAAAACCATTTGTATTTGCAGGTCTTTATCCTATTGATACAGATAAATTTGAAGATTTAAGAGATGCACTAGAGAGACTTCAATTAAATGATAGTTCTATTAGTTTTGAACCAGAGAGTTCAGCAGCTTTAGGAAGTGGATTTAGAACTGGTTTCCTAGGTATGCTTCACATGGAAGTTATCAAAGAAAGATTAGAGAGAGAATTTAACCTTGACCTTATTGCAACAGCACCAACTGTTGTATATAAAGTACTTACAACTTCTGGTGAAGAACTAATGATACAAAATCCATATGAACTTCCACCTGTAAATCATATAGAAACTATATATGAACCTTATGTAAAAGCTACAGTTTTAGTACCTGATGAGTTTTTAGGAAATGTTATCACACTTCTTAATAATAGAAGAGGTATACAAAAGAAGATGGACTATATCAATAAAAGAGTTTTATTAGAATATGATATTCCAATGAATGAAATAGTTATGGATTTTTATGATAAATTAAAATCTACAACAAAAGGGTATGCATCTTTTGATTACGAAATTACTGGATTTAGACCTGGTAATCTTAAAAAACTTGATGTATTAGTTGCTGGTGAAGCTGTTGATGCACTGAGTATTATTGTACCAGAAGAAAAAGCGCAAGCAAGAGGAAGAGTATTTGTAAAACAACTAAAAGAACTCATCCCTAGGCAACTTTTTGAAGTTGCTATTCAAGCAAGTATTGGCAAAGATATTATTGCAAGAGAAACTGTAAAATCTACAGGTAAAAATGTTACAGCTAAATGTTATGGTGGTGATATTTCAAGAAAAAGAAAACTGCTAGATAAACAAAAAGCTGGTAAAAAAAGAATGAAATCTATAGGTAAAGTAAATGTACCTCAAGAGGCCTTTATGGCAGTACTAAAACTAGACTAAAGTCTAGTTTTATCTTCTAAACTCCATATTCCTTCAATACACTATAAAAAGAGAAAATCAAAATGTATAACCAAATAAAATCAATCGTTCAAAGTAGTATATTTCAAAATTTTATTATTGCTATAATTATTATCAATGGTATCACAATGGGTCTTGAAACATCAAAAAATATAATGAACTCTTACGGAACATTTATCAATGCTTTTGATAAAGTAGTAATAACCATCTTTACTATAGAGATAATTATGCGTATCTATATACATAGAGTATCATTTTTTAAAGATGGTTGGAGTTTATTTGATTTTTTCATTGTTGCCATCTCTTTAATACCTACAAGTGCAGGATTTGAAATTCTTAGAATACTAAGAGTATTAAGACTATTTAGACTTGTAACAGTTGTACCTCAGATGAGAAAAATTGTTTTAGCACTTGTGAGTGTAATACCTGGTATGGCTTCAATTGCAGGATTACTTACACTACTTTTTTATATCTTTGCTATTATGGCTACGCAATTATTTGGTCAAGCATTTCCAGCTTGGTTTGGTACACTTGGAGATTCATTTTATACACTATTCCAAGTTATGACATTAGAGTCTTGGTCTATGGGAATAGCCCGTCCTATTATGGATGTATATCCACTTGCATGGACATTCTTTGTGCCATTTATTTTCATCGTTACATTTATTATGATAAATTTAATTATTGCAGTTGTAGTTGATGCTATGAATGAGATAAAAGATGCTAATGAAACAGAGTCACATATCATTGAAGAGATACATACAAGTGAAGATCATACTAAACTTGAAGTTCAAAATCTTAGAGTTGAGATACAAGAACTCAAACAAATTCTATTGGAGCAAAGAACAAAATGAAACTAACTGATATATTATTTTGGATTTTAATAGCTATTGTAGCATTTTTTTATCTTACTACTGGAAACGATATGTATCAGGAAAAACATCAAATGATAGATAATAAAAGAGCAGAAATTGTTGCAGAAAAAAAGGCAAGTAGTTTAAATAACTAATTGCCTTTTATGGTTAAACACTATTACGAACAGTGCCCACCACCACAACATCCACCAGAACTTGCTGGTTGTCCCATAGAGATTAAAAAGTTATCTCCATTTTCTGATAATTCAAAACCATGTTTACCACAAAATTTTGTATTCATATGTGTTTGCATTAAATTTGCTTGCATTAAAGCATCATCTTTAGATTCAAAACTCATATTATTTTCATACGCACTTCTTTTAAAACATCCACATTCTTTATCTACTGTTATTGTATACATAATATTTCCTTGTTATAATTTTTGAAAGATTACCTAGTAATTCTTATTTTGAAATTATATGAAATTATTACATTTACTATTTTACTTTTTCTCTAGGTATAAAATCCAAAACAGTAGCATTGATACAAAATCTTCTTTTCCCATCTGCTCTTGGAAATACATGTCCTAAATGAATACCACTTTTTTTAGCTAACACCTCTATTCTATTCATTCCATAACTATAATCAGCTTTTTCTATTGTTGCTCCATCTTTAGCTTTGTAAAAACTCAACCATCCTGTTTTTGAATTGAATCTATCTTTTGTATCAAATAAAATATCACCAGATAATTTATCAACAAATACACCATCAGGTGTATCTTTAAATATAGCATACTGTTTACAAAATCTATTATCTGTCCCTTTATTAAAGGCTACATGATAACTTTCAGAATCATCACCTAGTTTAAATTTTCCTAGTACTTCATAAAAGTCTTTATTTGGTAAATACCCTTTATGTGAAAAAACTTCCATTCCATCTTCTATAAATAATATAATGGGCGTAGCATCTAGTAAAGTTTTAATTGTAAAACCTNTTAATTGTTTTGAAAAAATAGTCCGCAAAGGGATGTCACCTTGGTACAAAGAGCTTACCTCTTGTTCAAACTTTTCACAATAAGGACAAAAAGATTCAGACTTAATGACAATTATCTCTTTCCCTTTAAAAGGGACAACAGTATCTACTTTTTTACTTTTAGATTCTTTTTCAAACTTCACACCAGTACTATGATTTGGGCAGTAGCCTTTTGGATTTTTTGCTAAATAATCTTGATGATAATTTTCAGCTAGCCAAAACTTATCAAGCTTATCTACTTTCGTAACAATCATACCAAAACCATGTTCGTGTAATAATGTCTGATATTGAGCTTTAGTTTTTTCTATAATATTTTTTTGATTTGGAGTTGTATAATACACAGCACTTCTATAGTTGTTTCCTATATCGTTACCTTGTCTATTGTATTGTGTTGGATCGTGTAGTTCCCAAAATGATTTTATAAGTGTGTTTGCACTTACTTTTTCATTATCGAATTTTACTCGTACTGCTTCTGTGTGATTTACTACTTTTTTGTCATCTGGTTTTACATAACGATAATTTAAAACTTGACCATAGGTAGGATTTTCGTAGTTTCCACCAATGTAACCTGATTCTACCTCTACAACACCATCAATTGACTCAAAGTGTTTCTCTACACCCCAAAAACATCCAGCTGCAAATACTATTTCTACTATCATGATACACCTCTTTTATTAAAAAGTATAATAGAGTATATTTAATATAGGGTTAATTTTATTTGTAATTCTAAATACTAATCTTCATTAATCATACAAATATCATCACTATACTTATCTCTAATTGCAAGAAATTCCTCTTGATTTTCCATAAATAAGTCTATGAGTATAGGATCAAAATGTTTCCCTTTTTCTCTTAGTAGCAATTCATTTATTTTTTCTAGTGGCCACGCTTTTTTATAACATCTATCACTTCCCAATGCATCAAAAATATCTGCAATTGCTGTGATTCTTCCAAAGATATGTATCTCATCACCTTTTTTACCATTTGGATAACCAGTACCATCATATTTTTCATGATGCTGGTATGCAATAGTAGCTGCAGCACTTAATATATCTCTATTTGAATTTTTTAACATGTCATATCCGAGTTGTGTATGAGTTTTCATAATCTCAAACTCTTCTACGGTAAGCTTTCCTGGTTTTTTTAATATATCATCAGGTATTCCTACTTTACCAATATCATGCATTGGAGAAGCATTATAAATCATTTCACACTCTATTTTACTCAAATTGTATTTTTCGGCTAAAAGTCTAGAGTATTCTGCAACTCTTTTTACATGAAGTCCAGTCTCTTTACATCTACTTTCACCAATTTCACCCATAGTTGCAATAACATCTTTTTGCGTCTCTATTATCTCATTTGTCAATTCTAGAATTTGTGAAATATCTGTACGAATACAAAAGAAATGCTCTATAGTATTATCTTCAAGTTTTAAAGGTAATACTACAGTTTGAGTTGTATAGATAGTTCCATCTTTTGCAATGTCACTATTAATACCTTTATATATAGTTCCCTCTTTAATAACATTTGTTATCTCTTTAAAAAATTCTATATCGTTATCATTAGAATTTAAAAATGTCACTATTGGATTTCCTATAATCTCATCTTCTGAATATTTTGATAATTTACAAAAATTTTCATTTGTATGAGTTATATTCCCAAATAAATCGAATTGTATTACAGATTCTACTTCATTTATCATTTTTATATATTGTTCTAAATATTGTGACTTTTTAATAACTTCATGTGTTTTTTCTTCTATGCTTAATTCTAATTCATGTTGGAATTTTCTTTCACTTTCAATTAAATAATGTACCTCATGTAAATTATCATTTATAAATTCTATTATTTCACCTATTTCATCATTATAGGGAACAGTTATATCGTCAATAGATTTAACATCTTTAGACAAATATTGAAAAAACTTTTTCATACCATTTTTTAGTTCATTTAATGATTCTATAATTGTTTTATGCAGTAAAAGTGTTAATATAATATATAAAATCAATACAATACTCACCATA
>JGI10211J34971_10004252_pt1 | contig 11381 bp, 9 predicted proteins | sample Etolagsediment_FD_34971 | JGI IMG/M metagenome (IMG submission 34971)
GCCGGCGCGCCGGGATCTGATTGCCCTCCATGATACGGCGCGAGAAATTACGCGTTCCGCCGGGGCCGTCTCCCTGAAATATTTTCGGATACCCGGCCTCGTCGTCGAAACGAAATCCGATCAGTCGCCGGTGACCATCGCCGACAAAGAGACCGAGCGGGCGTTACGGGACGCGGTTGCGCTTCGGTTTCCCGATCACGCAATTCTCGGAGAGGAACTGGGAACCGAACAGGACCGTCCCGATGCACAGTGGACGTGGATATTTGACCCGATCGACGGTACGAAGAGTTTTATTCGTGGTGTTCCGCTCTATACGACGCTTACGGCACTTCTGTTCAGGGGTGAGCCGGTTGTAGGCGTGATCTATGCTCCCGCAACGGGCGAAATGGTCAGTGCGTTTACCGGTGGCGGCGCGTGGAACGAGCACAACCGGCGGGTTCATACGGCGAAGACGACGGAGATTGCACGGAGCTGGTGTATGGTAACCGATATCCGCAATCTCACCGAGCGGCATCCGCATATGGCAACGGAGTTGATACGCCGGAGCGCCGGCTTGCGAACCTGGGCGGATGCATACGGGTATCTTCTCGTGGCCCGAGGCGACGCGGACGTTTCAATTGATCCGATTATGAACCCGTGGGATATCGCGCCGCTCGGGGTGATAATTCGCGAAGCCGGGGGCACGTTTTCCGGTCTGGACGGATCAGATCTCCCCGTTCCCGACAGCGCGCTGGCTTCGTGCACCCCCGAGTTGCACAAAACCGTGCTTGACCTGTGGTAACGGTACCGTTACATTGAAATGAGGATACCGTTGATTCGTATTCGGGGGTGTTCCGGATTCGACTGGGACTGTATTGCGCAGTACGTTGCAGGTGGAGCGCCATCTCCTGATTGGCAACCTTTTTATCTGCCAACGAAGCAGAATATCTTCCGGTAGCAGCGTAAGCTGACCGGCGGGCGCACGGCGCGCCGTTCTGAGCGCCATGTTGCTTGCCAGAAACCAGGACTTACCGTACGTCACGTCCGACGGGCGCCACGGGAAATTACAGCCGGACTTGGGTATAACCGCGCTTTGTTTATGCGCACACGGTTACACCGACACCTGCAAGCGTAAACTAAACTTGTAGAGGCGTGCTGCCGGCATCTCAGGACGCGGGTTCAACTCCCGCCACCTCCAAAACGCGTTACCGGAGTAACGCGTTTTGTTTTATTCCCACTCGATTGTTGCCGGCGGTTTTCCGGAGAGATCATAGACAACCCTACCCGCTTCCGGAATCTCGTTGGTGATCCGGGAAGCGATCCGGCGAAGGACACCGTCGGGGAACGAAAAGATATCCGCGGTCATTCCATCTACCGAAGTGACCGCGCGCAGGGCAATTACGTTCCCGTACGCACGGAAGTCCCCCGCGACTCCAACCGATCGGATTGGAAGCAGTACGGCGAATGCCTGCCAGATCTGATCGTATAAGCCATTTGTCCTGAGTTCATCCAGGTAGATTGCATCCGCTTTCCGAAGAATGTCACAGCGCTCTTCTGTTACTTCTCCAAGAATTCGAACGGCAAGGCCGGGTCCGGGAAAGGGATGGCGTCCGACGATCGTTTCCGGTAATCCCAGAAAACGGCCGAGTGCGCGCACTTCATCTTTGTACAGACCAGAAAGCGGTTCCACGACCTCGCCGGCATCCCGTTTCCGGACGATTGCCGGCGCGGCCACGTTATGGTGGCTCTTGATACGATTCGCGTGGCTCCCGACGCCGTGACCGCTTTCGATCAGATCAGTGTAGAGGGTGCCTTGCGCAAGCAGATAGTCGGTACCGACGGTGCGGCCGATTTCCCGTTCCTGAATGTGAACGAACATATTTCCGATAATCTCACGCTTTTTCTCCGGGTCATCGAAACCGCGTAATCCCGAAAGAAAATCATCGGACGCATCGATCAGATGTACGTGCAGGGCTCCCAGATCGCGTAAAAACGACGCAACCTCTTCCGACTCGCCCGAACGCATGAGCCCGGTATCGATGTACATCAGGTGGACCCGTTCGGGAGGGAGGGTCTTTAACAGGACGGACGCGACGACGGTTGAATCAACCCCGCCGGAAATCAGTAAAAGGACCTCTTTTTCACCGACCCGTTCGCGAATAGATGACTGAATCTGATCGAAGTAGTGTTCCATCGACCATTCGCCCGCTGCCCCGCAAACGCGAAGCGCAAAGTTCTTCAGGATGGTTGAACCACCGACGGTATGGGTGACTTCCGGGTGAAACTGCAATCCGGTGAACGAAAGGGACTCAATGGCGTACGCGGCCGGTACGCCCCGCACGGTTTCCGCGATCAACGTGGCGTCGGGCGGCAACTCCGCGATCGCGTCACCATGGCTCATCCACGATTCAAACGGCGGTTGAACGGCGTGAAAGAGTTCGTGGACGGAATGAAGCTCCACCAGCGCGGGTCCGTACTCTCTCGTCTGTGAGCGCGAGACCGTTCCACCACGCAGATGAGCGGTTATTTGCGCTCCGTAGCAGATGCCCAGAACCGGTAACCCGAGGGTGAATACCGCCGCGTCCGGTTCGGGCGCCTGTTCGTCATGCACCGAATACGGAGAACCGGAGAGAACGATTCCCCGGAGTCCCGCGTCATTCCACAATTCGGGCGAGCTTTCACCCGGGAATATTTGTGCAAGAACACCCGCCTCACGGATGCGGCGGGCGATCAGGTGCGTCGTCTGGCTGCCGAAATCCAGAACGACTATTCGGTCCACGGGCAGCTCCGGACGATTGTCTGGGCACGCTCGTAGCCTACCGAGATAACCGAAACGGGCACCTCGACATACGATTCGATGAATTCGATATAGGATCGGGCGTTTTCGGGCAGGTCTTCATAACTGCGGCTTCCGGAAATATCCTCACTCCAACCGGGGAATTTCCGCGTAACCGGTGAGACACTGGAGAGGACGCGCGGCGAACTGGGCATATCTTCCAATGTCTGATCGGGAGTTTCGTACGCTACGCAGACTTTGATTTCCTCCATCCCGTCATACACATCGAGGTGGGTGAGCGCGAGGCTCGTGATTCCATTTGTTCTGCACGCGTATCGCAGCGCGACAAGGTCAAGGTACCCGACTCTCCGCGCCCGGCCGGTGGTAACGCCGAACTCCCTTCCCGTATTGCGGATATAGTCTTCGAGCGAGCCTTCCCGTGCCGGGTCGAATTCACTCGGAAACGGTCCGTTTCCGACTCGTGAGTTATACGCCTTGCAGACGCCAAGGATGTGGCCAAGGTCTCGAGGTCCGATTCCCGCGCCGATACACGCCCCCGAAGCTGCGGAACTGCCGCTGGAGACAAACGGATAAGTACCGAGGTCAAGGTCCAGCAGCGCACCCTGCGCGCCTTCAAGCAGCACCGTGCGGTCTTTTGCCATCGCCATGAACGATGCGATTTCGACCTGCATGGCACGAATCCGGTCGCGGTAGAGCGCGAGATACGCCCGGTCTTCGTCGGTATGGCGGCTGAGCATCTCTTCGTCGTCGAGGTCGGCTACCCGTATACCGTCGCGCATCGCTTTGCGCGCATATGCGACACCGATTCCGCGCCCGGTAGTCCCGATCGGAACTTTCCGGTTTTTGTCGAGTTCGACGTCTTCCCGGCGATAATCGGGCAGAACCAGATGCGCCCGATCCGAGATGAGGATTCTGTCCTGCCAGTCAACGCCGGCTGCCGAGAGTTCGTCGAGTTCCGCAAACAACGCTGCAGGGTCAATGACCATCCCGCTTCCCAGTACTACGGTCGTACCCGGATAGATGATGCCCGACGGGACGAGGTGCAGCTTATAGGTCGTCCCGTCATGAACAATCGTATGACCGGCGTTTGCTCCACCGGAAAATCGCACGACGATCTCCGCATTTCCCGCCAGAAAATCGACGATCTTCCCTTTCCCCTCATCTCCCCACTGTGCACCAATGACAACAAGATTCACGGCAACCCCTAACTACGAGAATAATTTGCCGGCTCGCGGGTGATGGCGACGTCGTGAACATGGCTTTCACTGAGGCCGGACGGTGTGATCCTAACGAAATTCCGATATTCGCGCAATTCATTCAGCGTTTTGCACCCGCAATACCCCATCCCTTTTTTCAGACCCGTCACCAGCTGGTGAAGATAGGGCTTGAGTTCCCCTTTATACGGAACGCGTCCTTCGATTCCTTCGGGAACCGGTTCTTCGCCTTCAGCCGCCTGATAGCGCTCTCCCCCGCCGGCTTTCATCGCCGCAATCGAACCCATTCCGCGGTAGCTCTTGAAGATTCTGCCTTCGTACAGAAATTCCTTTCCGGGCGTCTCTTTCAACCCCGCGAAGAGGTTGCCGATCATAACCGCGTGTGCTCCGGCAGCAATCGCCTTGGTGATATCTCCGGAGAACTTGATTCCCCCGTCGGCGATCACGGGAACCGAGTGAAGGCTCGCGTATTCGACGGTGTCGAGTACGGCCGAGAGTTGCGGCATCCCGATCCCGGCGACAATCCGCGTCGTACAGATCGAACCGGGGCCTACTCCCACCTTGACGACGTCGGCCCCCGCGTCCACCAGTCGTGCGGCACCATCTCTGGTAGCGACGTTACCGGCAATGACCGGAAGCCCGGGATACCGTTTTTTTACCGTTTCTACGGCCGTAACGACATTTCTGGAATCTCCGTGTGCGGTATCTATCACCACGAAGTCGACTTTCGCGCGAACGAGGCGCTCCAGACGCTCATCGGTGTCGACGGGTGCGATTCCCGCGCCTACCAGAAGCCGTCCCCGGTCGTCGGTAGCTGCGAGCGGGAACATCCGCTGTTTTTCCATATCCTTTACCGTGATAAGACCGGTGAGGTTGCCGTTCTCATCGACAACGGGCAGCTTTTCGATTTTGAACCGGTTGAACTTCGCCTGCGCGCTTTCGAGCGTCGGTGTACCGATCTCGACTACCGGATCGGGAGTCATCGTATCCTTGACCTTCTGGGAGTCGTTGGGAGCAAAGCGGAGGTCTCTGCTGGTGATGATGCCGCACAGCCTTCCTGCGTCGATGACCGGCAAACCGGAAATGCTGTAGAAATCCATTACCTCGCGGATTTCTCCGACGGTCTGGTTGGGACCAACGGTCACCGGTGATTCGATGATCCAGTTCAGATGCCGTTTCACCGACGTCACCTGTGCCGCCTGTTCTTCTGAAGGCATGTTTCGATGAATCACCCCGACACCGCCTTCCAGTGCAAGGGCGATTGCCAGATTCTCTTCGGTTACCGTATCCATCGCTGCGGAGAGGACGGGAATATTCAGGCGGACTGATTTCGCCAGAAGTACGGAAGTGTCGGTTTCGGAGGGTAAAAAATCGGCGTATCCGGGAACGAGGAGTACGTCGTCGTAGCTGAATTTTTCAGGGAACCGTGTTGTGTCCATGCACCATCATGACAAAACGATTCTCCGTTGTCAAAAGATATTGTGCCGATCATAATACCGAATGCAATTTTTCCGGGTGCTGGTGTCGACTTCGATCGTTCTTCTTATCGTTTCCTGTGGTAACAACGAATCGCCGCTTCCGGTTCCGGCACAGCCCGGCCAGGTTGTCGTACCCCGTGCCGCGTCGGGCGTTTTCCTCTCAGAGGATGAGACGCAGGTTCTCTCTATCCAGAACGAAGAGACGGAAACGCCTCCTCGCGTCGCGTTAGGTGAGGAGTTTCTGCTGATCAGTACGGTAGACGCAAACCTTGACCTGGACGAACCGGAAGAACAGATCCTCCTCGTGAAACGCCGGGACGACCCGGAAGACCGGATTCGCGTTCTTGTCACTGATTTTGATACGCTTCGAAATACTCACCGGGTAACGTGGCAGGGAGAGACAACGGCGACAAACGTCCGAACGTTCGCGTTGTACGTCCGGGACCTGATTGGCGACCATGTCAATGAACTGGTCTGTTTCGGTACCGATAACCAGGGGCTGCAGACACTTGATGTCTTCCGTCGAGACCCGTCTCCCGCATCATCGGGACTTGCGTTTCGACAGATACTCCAGATCACCACCGATGCGAGTATCGAAATCGAGGACCGGCCTCGTTCGGACGCGTATCGTTCCCTTCAAAGTAACGGGATCAGTTTTCCGGTTCTCTCTTTCCGCCGCAATCCCGCAACCGACGCGCCGCTGGACCTGATCAAAACGAGTTACTACTGGCGCGTTCAACAGGGGCGATACGTCGCCGAGCTGGAAGAGGAGATTCCCGGCGTTGTAGTTGAAGAATCCCAGCTTCGGGAGTTATATGACGGTGAAGTCTCCGTTATCGAACGGTTTCTGGAAGGCCCGTGGTATCGCGCTTCGGGTTCCGATATCGGAAGCGACGTCGAGATGGCGTATTTCTCGACGCAGGACCGCGAGATCGTCCTGTTCCGGAGCGGCGCACAGGAACGGTATCTGTGGCAGAACTCGTATAAATCGTTATACGAGGGCGGACCCGGAGTCTGGATGAATCTGAAAAACGAGATTCTCCAGCGCGTTCGCCGCCAGATGTCCATAACGGTTCTGGGCCTGGACAGCATTTTTGTCTCCGTGGACGATGCCGAATACTGGACCGGCCGGTATCAGCGAATGACGCCGGGATTGCAGAATGCGGTTGTCCAGAATTCCCGGACGATAAATTCCGAAGTCGAACTGATTGGTGTGTTCCGAAACGAAAACAACGAGGAAATCGTCTTTTCCGAGCCGTTTTTTACGCTGCGAACGGAAGATATTCAATGGCACGGTGGATATAACGTCTTCCAGGCCGATGAACTTGTCCTTGAGCTGAAGATCATCAGTGACAACGGTGAAGAGCGAAGTTTCTCCCGGAGTTTCTTTCTGGAAGTCCAGGAGGAGGGGTCGGACGATCAGACCGTCCGGAGGTTGACGCTGAAACCGGCGGAGATCACGATAAACGGCGTGCAATCGGTGCCCGGACGGGACTACGTGCTTGAACAGGTGGAACGCGAAAACTAAGGGCTGTCCGCGAACAGGAGAAATCCTTCGTATCCGCGCTCTTTCAAACGGACGACGATATTCTGTATTGCCGGCTGATCGGAAACGGGTACGAGTACCCGGAAAAACCCCTGTGTGCTTTCCTGCACGATTGCAGTAAAACCGAGCGTTCCCAGGTCCCGGGCCATGTACCGGGCGTTTTCGGCATCACGGAAACTGCCGGTCTGGATTGCGGTGACGATACGTGTCTCCGGAGCCGGTTCCGGCGGTTTTTCGCGTTCCGGTTCAGGAGTTATTCCCGCCGTGACGCCTCCTCCGAATCCCGAAAGAATTCGCGAGGGAACGGGCAATGAAGTGATCCGTCCGGAAATGAGCCCCTGTTCCGGTGATTCACCGAACGTTTCGGCGAGGACTGTACCTGCCCGTTCAAGGAGGATCGGGTCGTCGGCGGCCAGTGCTGCTTCACGAGCCAGGTAGAAAGCCTGCGGGCCGATGCCGAAATAATCATCACCGGATACCAGTGATGCTGCGTGGTCCACTGCTCGTTCGATCTCTCCGGTCAGGAGGAACGCTCGAGTCCGGAGAATTGCGGCCCGGCGTTGCAGCGTGACGCTGTCCGCATGGAGAATGACCTGTGTAAGCAGCGGTACCGTTTCTGCGGCCAGGCCTATCTCCTGCAACGCAAGTGAACGGGAGATATACGCGTTCCAGTCGAGCGGGTCGGCACTGATTGCGATAGCGAATGCCTCTTCGGCGCGATCAAAGTCGTACACCGACAGGAGGATTCGCCCGGCGGTGCTCGCGAGAATGCTTTTCTCTCGGTCATCATCGACCAGGTCGAGGTATTTCAGAATCGTGTCGGACGCTGCAACCGGGTCGGTAATCTGCTGAGAAAGACGGCGGAGAACGAGCGCCGTCTGCGGATCTCCGCGGTTCGCGTCGAGCCACGCCAATTGTTCCGCAACGGTCCGTTCTTCGGCTGAAAGTGGAATCAGCAGGGCAAGAACGAAGAACAGGCCGATCCGCGGGAGTTTCACGTTACAGTTCCGGCAGTTCTACCGGAGGCTCCGGTTTTTTTTGCTCGGCGATCGATTTCCCGGTTTTTTCCGCCTTTTCATTTTTTTTCAGTTGCCGGTTCATCCGTTTTTCCGTACTCGCGCGGGATTTCCTGGAAGCACTTTTTACTGCAATCGGCAGCGAGACAAGAGCACCCAGAAAGAACGCGCCGAAAAGCCCGATAAATATCGGTACCTCTTCGTAGACAACAAATCCGAAGGAAATGTCGGAAGTATTGCCGATATTCAACCCGACAAAGGCTAAAATGATACCAAGAATAAGCAGATAGACGATCAATTTCCACGGCATCAGGTGATCCTCCTGTGTGATTGTACTACGAGTTCGGTCAGTGGCGAAAGCTCCGTTGACCGGTGAATACCATTGTCGCATTCCAGTGGTTGCACGATTCGATTATCTCGTGGTCGCGGTTTGCGCCGCCGGGTTGCAGGATAGCCGAAACTCCCTCACGAAGACCGACTTCCGCTCCGTCGCGAAATGGAAAAAACGCATCCGAGACCATGACGCTGTCCGTCAGACCGCCTCTGATCGCCTGTACCTCGGCGGTAATTTCCTCGCGGCGCGTCCGGTCGGAGATCTCCTGAAACGATGTCCCATATCGCTCAAACGCGATTCGCTCGGCGCATTTTCGATACGCCTTGTCGCGGGCGATTTCCGCCACGCCTACCCGGTCCTGTTCACCCGTTCCGACGGATACCGTCACTTCATCCTTCACGTATATAATCGAATTGGACGTAACGCCGCTCTCCACAAACCAACCGAAACGCATATCGTTTTTCTCGCGTTCAGAAGGTTCGCGGTCGATGCGGTATTCGACTCCACCGTTTGAAGTCGACGCGGCGTGCAGGTCATCGTGCGCCAGATCCTTCGGCAGAAAGGACCACTGGACGACGAGCCCCCCGTCTATCAACGAGTGAAAGTCGACGTACCGCTCACCGGCAAACTCTGAAAGCCGCGCCATATTCCCGATTCGCATGACACGAAGGTTTTTCTTTCGGGCAAAAACGGCGAGCGCACCGGCGGTATACGCAGGGGCTGCTACTACTTCGGCATAATACGAGGTGATAGCCTCGGCGAGCGGCGTGTCGATTTCGCCGTTTATCGCGATGACTCCGCCAAATGCGGCGGTCCTATCGGCCATGAGCGCGCGGGTATACGCCTCCTCAAGAGACGTGCCCAGCGCAACGCCACTCGGATTATTATGTTTCACGATAACGGCTGCCGGCCGTGACCCGAAGTGGCGAAGGATATTCAATGCGGCATCAGCATCGGTGATATTGATTTTTCCGGGGTGCTTGCCGCTTTGCAGAAGTTCGACGTCGCTTGCCAGAAATCGACCCGGTTGAATCGTCCGGACCGCTCCGACGGTGAGATTGCCCGCAACCAGGCGGTAGAGTGCCGCCTGCTGGTCCGGATTTTCGCCGTACCGTAACCCCTGCCGCTCTCCGTCAATCTCCCAGGTAGTCCGGGAAAATTTGAGCGTATGCCGCTCACCCTGCTGGACGAAAGCGATTTCCATCTCTTCGGGAAATGAGTCGGCATTCACCGTTCGATAGATATTTTTATCCATTTTCGTACCCCTTCCGAATCTCGTAAACCGAAAGTCGTTCAGGTTCGACCTGATCGAGGTATGAAGTAATGGCCTGGTCGTAGTCGGCGACCGTTTTGAACGCCGATTTCGCCAGTGCGAAGCGTTGTGATACCGTCGTATATCCGGTTTCGTGAAGTTCGGTCAGAAATGAGTCGTATTGATCGGGGTGTGAAAGCGTTGCGACGCGAAGGAAGTTTTTCGCCGCGGCGCGCACCATCGCAGGACCGCCGATATCAATATTCCCACGGGCGTCTTCGAGTGTATGTCCGCTTTCGGAGACGGCATCCCTGAACGGATAAAAATTACATACGACCAGATCGAAAGTAACCGCCGCGGCACGCGCCAAATCGGCCGTATGTGCCGTATTAAAATCTTCGGCGAGCAACCCGAGGTAGATCTTCCAGTCCAGAGTTTTAACGAGCCCTCCGTCCATCTCCGGTTGTCCGGTATAGGAGGAAATTTCTTTGACTTTTGAACGGTTTCCGGACGCCGAAGCGATTTCCCGGGACCGGTTAAAGGTCCCTCCGGTGGAATAAACCGTCAATTCCGGGGCGATTCTCCACAGTCCGGTAAGGAGTTCCGGAAGTCCCGTTTTATCCGCTACAGAAATAATAGCGTTTCGTACCGGTTGGTGATCGTTTACCGTTTGTACGCGGTTCAGATGCATGGTCGCTCCTGCGGGTTTTCTCCCCGTTCAACGTACGCATATGCGTCGTGATTGTGAATGCTCTCCATGTTGGTGGCTTCAACGCTGAACCAGGGAAAATCATACGTATCTTCGAGAAGAACGCAGACATTGCGGACGAGGTCTTCCACGAATACGGGGTTATCGTACGCACGTTCGGTTACGTACTTCTCGTCTTCCCGTTTCAGGAGACTGTGAAGGTCACAGGAAGCCGCGCTCTCGACGAGCCCGATAATGTCTTCCATCCAGAAAAACTCTTCTACTTTTATCGTTACGGTACAGAAGCTCCGCTGATTGTGAGCGCCGCGATCGCTGATCTCTTTGCTGCACGGGCAAAGGGTTGTAACCGGAACTCGAATCGAGACAAAAAACTCACGGTGGTCTTCCGAAACGGTCCCGGAAAACGAGCATTCGTAATCCATCATACTCGTCTGTCCGCTTACCGGTGCCGATTTTTCGACGAAATAGGGAAACCGGAGCGTGCCGAATGCTCGTTGGGCATCCAGTTTTTGCCGTACCTCTTCGAGCATCTGCAGAAAATGACGCATCCGTATGTCCGATGCGTGCGTGTTGAACACTTCAAGGAAGCGACTCATATGAGTGCCTTTATAGTGATGCGGCAGGTTTGCGTAGAGTTCGACGGTAGCGACCGTCTGTTGCGTCCGGTGGTCCCGGTCAAGTACCGTCACCGGATATCGGAGGTTTTTTACCCCGACTTTCTGCAGCGGAATGTTACGGTGGTCTTTCAGGTTTTGTACGTCTATCACGGAATGTCTCCGGCAGATTCATAACACGATCGATCGATCACCGGCAAGCCGCGTGTTGCACGCGGGAAACCGTAAATGGTAACATGAAGCGCAAGGAGATACCCTATTGAGACGATTACCCGCAGTCATTCTGCTGTTCGCCATAACGCTATCTGCACTTCCGGCACAGGAAGAAGAACCGGTTACCGAAGAGGACTTCATTCCGACGTATACCGTGGGTGATCAGATTCTTTCGATCAATCTCGGACTGTTCATTCCGCTTTTTTATTCGGGAGCCGGCGTGCAGGAT
>JGI10211J34971_10004254_pt1 | contig 11376 bp, 4 predicted proteins | sample Etolagsediment_FD_34971 | JGI IMG/M metagenome (IMG submission 34971)
CCCGTACGAGTCTCTGCTTTTACATCAAAGAAAAACTTACGGACCCAGCCGTGGCTTGCTGCATCATCATTATCTGCAGCGTTGGGATCTTCAGTTGAGGTGTACTCATCTTTCAGGTTCTTAAGCCGATTGCCTCCGACATCAATGTCACCAGCAATCGCGTTCTCTCCGTAACGGTTGAGAGAGTGGTTCTCAATCTCTTGTACAGAAAAGAGAACCTGATCGTGGTTGTCATTGAGATCTTGGGAGCGAATAGCTGAGCCAGGAAAGTAGGTAGCTTTTGCAGCTGATGTGTCAGTGTCGCGGAATAAGCGAACAGTATCCCCACTTGTAGGAAGCTTGCCTGCGTTAAACGCAATGGTAGTGTCGTCAGTAAATGTGTAATCGTTGCCTGTTCCTTCAGTTTTTAGAACGTTGTTAACCGTTACCTTAACATCAGTTCTCTCTTGATATTCAAATGTAATTGTATACGTTGCCGGAGCTGTATACGATTTTTCAGTTGTTGCCATTGATTACATGGTGCTAGCGGTATTTGAGTGGAAATGTGGGTGTTTTACCTTCTTGTTGGTCAAATTTATTAATTTTCTGCTGGTATTCAAGGGTGCTGATTTCAGATGCATTAGAGAGCTGTGCCTCAGCTTCCTTCTTAGCTTCTTCTAGAGCATCATCAATGCGATCATATAAACCTGCAAACAACTCTCTTGACACATTGGGATCAATAGATTGCTGCCGCTTGACTTCAGCTCTGAACTTATCTGCATCGTAATCTTTCATAATTGTACGAAGCCGTTTTCTAAACAGCCCATCACGTCCCATGATTTCAAACAACTCAGACCGTTCAGCGGGTGTGTATTCGACGCCTTTAGCTGATTTGCTAAATGTAGGCTGACCGTCATACTCAATGTCAATCAGGAATTGACGTTCAGGACTGATGCCATCAGCTGATGCAAATGGCAGACCTAAGCCGTTGTACATGCGGGTAAAAAAGTTCTCTGCATAACCAATACGTCGCTGGTCAACCCAATCATACGATTTAGGTAGAGCAACCTTTGGATCAACAACATCAATAACTTTGTTGCGGTTGTGGATTGCATCAAGCAGGCTGTCGTTTAGCTCAGACATACCACCAACGATGATGCGGCTGAGTTCAGCACGTTGACCAGACATCGGGAATGCCGCACTAGCCATCGTTCCTGCAAAACGAGTTGCAGCTGAAAAGTTACCGCCAAGCATGTCAAACATTGGTTCAAGCGGTGCAAACATCGCTTTGTTAAACAGACTTGCACCAAGTACATGAGTTGACTTGTTATACAAAGTCGCCATATCCATCGGATCCAGCGTGTCATGGTTGTCCAGTACATTTGCTTGGAAAGCAATGATGTCAGCAATTGGTCCTAAGAACTCATAGCTATACCAACGTCCGTCGAGTCCCATGAAGGTCCTACCTTCCCAACCACCTTTGACACGTGCACGTTGACGTTCTTTATCAAAGTGTCCATCACCACGAAGCCTGTCTTGAGAGAACATGACAGCTCCAGCTAAGCCAGCCATAGCTGCAATAGCTTTGCGACCTCTGATCTCTGCTCGTAGGTTCCTGAACTTAACATCGATGTATTCATCAACCTTGATACCACGGCTTTGCAATGCCTCAGCCATTTGATCACGAGTAAAGTTTTTACTTGGTCCAGCAAGCTTGTCGATGTCTTTAGAGAATGCAGTTACAGGTGCAAACTTGAAAGCCATGCCAATTGCATTGTCACCAGTACGTGGGAACAGCAAAATGTTTCCAAGCACAGGGTATGCCTTTACAAGTGATGACAGACTCTTAGAGCCTTCAGTATCTAAGTTAAACGCAATCTCACGGGAAGCAAAGTCAACAGCAGAATCATTGATCATGCCGTGCTTATCAAACAAAGCATCGTAGTGTTCTTTCTCTGCTTTCTTGAGCACATCCTTAGGAGGCACAGGGCCAGGAACATTGACCATACGGTCATAGATGTTGCCTTTAACTTCAACGTTACCCATGAAGGCACGAACAAAACCATCAAGGCTAGCCATAGCATTACCGCCAAAGCGAAGCACAGGATGATTAGCAATGTCGTTAATCTGTTCGGCAAGGGTATACAGAACCATTGGGCCATCATTGCCATCTTTCTGCGCAGAGTCAGCAAAGGCTTTGAGCGCGTTCATCGTGGCTTCATTCTTAGCAGCCATATCTTCACGCAACATATAGTTGACAGAGGTAGGATCAAGTGAGGCTTTTTTAAAGACAAAACCCATGTGACGCATACCTTTGAAGATGTGATCTCCTAAGTTCGAATATTGATAAGCTGCACGTTTAAGTGTACGCACATCAGTCATTGCACCCGCAAACACACTAAGTGGTTTAATTGCAGTTAATACAGCGTTAGCTTGACCGGCTTTAATAGGCGTAGCAAATGCAGACAACACTGAGTTATAAAGCGTGCTCTTCATTCCGGTCAGAATGACGTTAGGAATTTCAGGCTGCAAATCAATAAAACCTTTGTTGAGCATAGGCAGGCTGTTATTGACAAACGTATGCATCTTGGCAAGTGTGTCAATGTTGCCATCACTCATTTCCCACATCATCTGAAGTGGTTTTAGAAATGAACGACGTTCTTTGGCCATAAAGCGCAAAGAGGCGACTGAGTTTTTAGAACGGGCAACAATATTGCGGAAAGCCTCTTCGGTATCGTGCATGGCATTCATACCGATAGCAGCTTGCTTTTCTGGGTCGTTAGTAAAGCGCTTCCACATATTCATCAGGTTCAACGTCTTACCAGCGTTGTAAGAGGCAAGACCTTTCTCAACCATCAAATACTCAAGACGGTCAAGGATCATCTCCTGTGCTTTGGAAACAGCCTCAGTACCTTCCATAAGACGAGCACCTTCTGCCATGTCAGAGATCTGACCGGCATTAGCTGTAGAGAAGTAAGCGGTAGCTTTGTTGACATTCATATCTGCAAATTCTTCCAGATAGAACTTCATAGCTTTCATGACACCGTTATAAGCAACGTTGCCAATAACTTCTTTCTTTCTACCAAAATCGTCAATAGAGGATTTGAAGTTGTCAAGCAACTCCTTCATCATCCCCGGTTCCATCCGTGGATCTGCTAAAAGCTCATAAAGCCTTTCGCCGACAGCGTTGTGCTCTTCATAGTCAACAAAACGTCCAGTACCATCAAGCTTGCCGGACCACCTGCCACCGTCTGCAACTTGCTTGGCAAGTAGTTTAACTACAGTACGTTTGGTAAGACTCTCAGCGTCTAGACCATATTTACGAGCAGCTTCACTTACTGGGTTAGCAAGTCGTCCCCAAACAGTGCCTTCATTTTTAGAGATTTTAACTGCATCCAAAGCGGCCATCAAGATTCCACCAGGATCAACGGTTCTCGCTCCAGTTTCATATGGAGTGAAAGCACCTTCATGGACACCTGGGATTGGCTCTACTGGACCTTGTACAGGCGGCGGTTCTGGTCCTTGTGCTCTGGGAAAGAGCGGATCATCTAAACCCTTATTGAGTTTCTGAGACAGCATGAAAGCGCCAATTTCATCTTGTGCTTCTTTGTAACTTGCAGCAGCTTTAGAGAACTCTGTTTCAGGTACGTTTGATTTTTTGACAGCCTCATTGAGTTCATCAATCAAGCTCTGTGCGCTATCAGGACCAGCAATAAAGCGTGTCTGCTGTACTGTCCCACTAATGCCACGTGCAACGGATCCTGCGGCTTCAAGGAATGCAGAGGCAAGTCCTAAGCCAACACCTTCACGAACACTCTTGTCACGCTTAACGTCAGGTGAATCGCTGGAGAGGGTTGCAATATCAGTACTGATCCATCGTTGTGTAGACGGAAACATCTCACGGACGGTGCCAGAAAAATTGTTTCCTTCAGCGGAGTATGCGTTTGCATAGTCAACAAAGACACCAGTACCAAGCTCAACACCGGTCCTACCGAAAAGCTTGACAAGCGCGTCTCGTCCAGCGACCCACTCTTTGCCGCCTAAAAACTTAGGCAGCTTTGTGGCAACTGGGTACTTAGACGCAGCGGCAACACCTAATGCCTTACCGCCTGCTCCAAGGAACAGAGAAGGTAAGAGGAAAGATGAAAGCTCACGTGAAGCCTCAGCATATTCAGATTCAAATTTACGAACTTTCGGAATATTGACGTGAGGAATCAGGTTCAGTGAATCACGAACAAAATCAATAGACCCAACAGCTGGTGCATTTGCTAGCTCCGCTAATGGCTGAGCTGCTTTACCAGCTTCCTGAGCCATACCGAAAAGCTTGCCAACATTGTCTTGTAGACGTTGACCGAGATCTTCAGAAGGTTTTTCTTCAGATGACTCTATTTCTTGAGGCTGTTCTTGTTGTTGCTGTGGTTTAGTACGCTTTGGAGTATCAGGTCTTAGGTCAACTTGTCGCTCTTCAGACTCAATAGTTTCAGCGGTCTTAATGTCATCGTTAATCTTTGCGTCTAACTCTGTCTCTTTAGCTCTAATATTTTCGTAGACCTCTGGGCTAAAGTCCTGGTCTTCGCCTACGAACTCTCTTGTATACGGATCAGACATAATTAGTCAGCAAAGAATTGTTGATAGTTGGATTCGATTGGACCGGTATATCGACCACTTCCTACCGTTTGGTTTCTGTAATGGTAGAAGTTACCGGCATTGGAGAACTTGACATCTCCTGGACCCATATTTCCGTACTGGGTTGTACCTTTAAAGCTGTCTCGCCCTTTCAAGCGATTCATTGCAGCACGAATCTTTTGCTGGCCTTCAATGCTTGCAAAGTGATCTGCATATTCAGGATCAAACTTAGCTTTACCCTCGTAGACTGGTTGATATTGACCGTCTTGAGTGACAACCTCTTTAACTGTGTTAGGCCAATGAGGTGAAGCAACGCGGTTTAGAACTGAAGCGATAACTCCGTATACATCATCTGTACCGTGCTCTGGCTCAGCATTTGCAACAAGCCCGAGATACTGAAAGTCCTCAGCACTTAGATTTTTGAGACCACCTACGGCAGGAACAATATCTTTATAGACTGGATTTATAGGAAAGCCGTCTTGGTGCAGTTGGGCAAGCATTTCTTCGTTACCCTTGCCGCGCATAACCATATCCAGCTTTTTAACTAACGCTGGTTGTTCTGCTCTAGCAGCTTCATACTGCTGAGCATATGTTTGTACGTAATCCACTTTATTTCTCGTCATTGATCCAATCCGCATGTTCAGCAGTTGGATTGGGTTCATTTCAAAAACATCAGCCAACTGCATGACTCGTTCATGCATTTCGCCTGTCTGAGTCCACTTGTTGGCAATGTCACGAATAACTTCATCGTCATCGTGAATCAAGAACTTCGACTTCAAGGCTTTTGTGCCACCAACATCTTTTGCGTAGTTGATGAATTCTTTGACTTCTTCTTTATCGTTGAGACCTCTGGTGACAGTATCTGCAGTTTTAGGTAGATAGTTCACGAACTCACCAAATTGATTGATGTAATACTTATGGCCGTCTTCTTTAATGCCTTCATTAAACTCTTTCATGTATACGCCAACCAGAGCTTTACCGTATTCAACTTCATCAGTAACTTCTGGTGGCATATTCTTCATGTCCGCTGTATACCGATCTTGGAACTCTTTAACAACAATGTCCGCAATACCAGCACCTTCGAAGCTGGTTTTAAAGCGGCGGTTTTTGGTTACGATATCAGTGATTGAATCACGGTTGGCTTTATGAAGACTGCCACGTAGTTTGTCTTGACGTTCAGCTTCTTCTAGAAACTGTTCTCGTACAAGACGGTGCTCACCTTTGAGCATTTCAACTGTAAGGTTGCTGCCGTCTGAAATGAATTGAAGCTGTTTAATTCGCTTATCAATTTCATCACCAGTAGCGCTATGGTTGCGCCACGCCTTTTTCAAATTATCAGGAACTTTGTAGTTAAGGACATTCAGTTCACTAGCAAGTTCTTTTAAACCATCAATAGCTGTATTGGCAGTTGCCTCATTTGCCTCTGGGTTGTTCTCAAAAAAGTCTTCAAGCTCTAACGCCTTTTGATCGAGTTGTGCTTGCTTTTGATCTTGATCTGCTTTAAAGGTTTTAGCGTTTCTACTACGACCTGCACGTTTTGCTCTCTGGATGTCTCCAGCTTTTAATGTGCCATAGGTTGAACCATTAAATGGTGTTGCATTAATTGCATCAACAAGTGCTTTGGCTTGTGGATCGTTGGTAGCGTAGAGGTTCTCTACTTCACCCATCAAATCTTTAAAAGCACCAGGAAGTAGTAATTGTTTATTGTCTTTATCAACATCACTTGCACGTGCTGACACGTAATTGATGACACCCCTAGGAGTGAGATCCTTTAGAAGAGTGTTGAGTAGATCACCTTTGTTTTTAAAACTATGGTTGATGCTGTATGCCTTTTCAGCAGCTTTAGCAATCGTATCCCGATGTTTGTTCATCGGTATGGTCACATATTTGGATCGGATACCGCGAGGAATGCCGTTATAACCACGCTCCTTTTCCCAGTCCAAATAGATCGCTGCTTGACGTGCGGATTCTTGGCTTAATGTGAGTTGATCTGCAGGTGTATTAATTGCAAAACGTTCACCATTGACTTCAAACTCAGATTCGTTCTCGCGCAGCTGCTTGGCATAGTGTGCTGGGTATGCCTCTACATCCTTTTCAATATGTTTAATTGAACGAAAGTAATCCACCATTGAGGTGCTGCCACGTAGCCCTTCAACAACGTCATGCCGTGTGCCAAGTTGTTTAGCGTTGTTAGCGTCAACATTGCCGTCAGCAACTGTGTCAGCAAGCTGACCTTCTAGCATGGTTTGCTGAGCAGCAAAGTCGTTGACAAGTACTTTGTCTTGGTTAAATAGTTCTTCAGCTTTAGCTTCAGCATCTGCTAAGCGTTTTTCTCCCCATTTTTGAAGCCCTTGTTGCAGAAGTTGAGAAAAACCTGAAAGGGCTTGTATGTCATTATTTTCAGCTAGTTGGTCAAAGTCAAGCTGCAAACGATCAAGTTTTTGAGCTTGGCTTTCTGCATTTTGAAAAGCCCTTTGCTCTTGGTTTTGTACACGAAAATTCTCCCGTAGAAGTGCAGAGGAATCACCAGCTCTTTGTGGGTCATAGCCTTGGCCTGTTGACTGAGCTTGATAGAGATTCCTCCGTTGAATCTCTGCCATTAACTTGGAGTAATAGATTTATACGTTTGGTAACCACCAATAAGACCTTGACCAATCATCAAGGCATTCGATAGGAAACCAGGTGGTTGTGGTCCGTCAATGCGTGGAGTAGTTGGGGGTAATGTGCTCTCTAAGAAGGGAGGTATAGCAACAGTGTCATAAGAACGTTGAATGTCGTTCGCCGCCTGACGGTTAAGTGCTTCACGCTTTCTTCGTGTATCTGAATTAATATCATCAACACCAAGTTTGTCTTGTACTTCGGTCCGTCCGTAGGTACCAAGTGTGCGCTTCATGTTGAACAACCTTGCAGATCTGTTATCACCTTCCATGGCAGCAGCATTGGCTCCCATAGCTTCTAGTAATTCAATCTGCCTACCCTCACGTTCAAAAGCTTTTTGAGTTAAAAGCCTATTGCGGTCAATTTGAGCGCCAGTATCGGCGCGGTTATATGCTTCTTGAATGAAGCTTACATTGCGCTCATGAACACCCTTGCGATAGTCATAGATTTGGAGACTCTGCTTATTGCGGAGTTCAACACCTTGGTTGTATTGAAAACGTTGTAGGTCTCTAGCTTGTCTATCAGCAAGTTGACGTTCTTTTGCTTGTTGGAATGCTTTATCGTTCTCGTACGCCTTCATGCCGAGACCGAGAGCGGCTGAGCTACCAGCAATAAGGGCTTGTCCTAAGAAAAATGCCATTTATCCCCTCCTATAAAAACGTTGGTTCAGCTTGCCTTCCCAATCCAAACCAAGTAGAGATACAGGAAACGGAGTGTTGCCAATGATCTGTACAGCAAGGTTCTCGTTGCGTTGGAAGATAGGAACAACGTGAGTAGAGCTTGCTTGCATGTTTACGTTGTTGAGATTGTATTGTTGTGGCATAGTGACGGTCACTGTATTAGTGAAATCACTGATACCGGTAATGCTTACTTTATAATCAACAGGTCCACTTAGACCTGTCTTAACTTTTAGTCGATGAACGATTAAACTTGATACATCATCGTTAACTACGTTGTCATTAGTTATGTTGTACTTATACAGCTTCGGCAGATCCAGAGTCATGTTGTACAAGCAACCAATGATTAGGTTTTTACCTCTGAAGTCACCATCAATGTCAGCGTGTTGACTACCAGCTGACCCACCTACAGTGGGAAACAAGACAGCACCAGTAGAGGCAGTTGACAAAGCAGTCGAACCACCGATGTAGTTACCAAGAGCTACAACAGTAAATGTCCTACCACTGACGTTATCGAATGGGAGGAAGATCCGTGTCTTATCTGTACCTGAATCGTATGTACGCAGCGGGTTGACACTGAATAAATCTAGGCATACATCAGTCTTTTCTCCAGTAGGCAGGGTAAGAAAACCTTGCTCGTTAGATTGGGTTACATCAAATGACTGGACATATACATCAGTGCCATTCTTAACTACGGCATACAAGGTACTTGAATCAAAGAACTGTTCAAGCAAGGTGCCTGATAGCTCCCACCGATACCATGAATTAACAAGTCGTTGATCACGTGATTGATTGAGGAACCGGTATTGATAGAGATCTGATTTACCAATCTCACCCAAGGTAACCAGTGACAAAGCTGGTGATGCCTTCATACTGTTGACGCTTTGAGGGATTAGCTCAGGAACATAGTTAGTAATGTCAGACATCAGTGGTGGGTTATCCGCTGAGATACCATTCAGTTCAAACAGACGGGTATACAGGGGTGTCTTACTGATGAATGCTTGAGAGATACCTAGCGATTGAGCAGGAACATTTGGATCACACTCATAAGCACTAAGGGTATTTATCTTTGCTGATTTAGGTGAAAGAATGTCAGAATCAGTAGTCAACAAGAACTGTTCATTAGCCGAGTAAAGAACAAGTCCAACACTGGTAGGCTGAACATAATGTAAGAACACTGGTTTCTTACCAGCCACTGAGATATCAATAGGATCATCATCTGTAGCAGTTTGAGCAGTTGTATTCCAGAAGTCAAAGAGATCTCCCGCTTTAGAGAGAACAACATTCTGTCCAGACAGAAAGCCTAGTCTGTTTCTGTAGAAGAAGAGGTGGTCAATTGGGAAGCCAACAAAGCTAGGAATAGGATTAGTGTTGTTATCACCTACAATCCGATCATCCCAACTGATTGATTCAAATGTAAACGTACCATTTGCTTGACTTATCAAACGGTGAGGCATTGTCTGCTCATCAAATTTATATTTAATGTCAGGCTCTGTATCCTCATACCATTGTCCACGTCCGAAGTTTTCACCACCATCGGTTTCAAACTTCAGATACATATCATCGATATCAATATCAACAGAGTTCACAACCTTCACTACATACCCATCCTTTGTTTCGAGAGGTAGTTGTGTGGCATCACCAGTAGCGTCTGTAATGACAGACATAGCTAAGGTGCTAGTAGCAGACGCAACAGAGATAGTGAATGCTGAGGTACCAGTGATGTAGACACCAGAACCAACAGCAGTAGCAGTGATACCTGATACAGCAGTGATTTCAGTAGCTAGACCAGTGGCAATTGCAGAAGCAGTTGCACCTGAACTAGGTGATGTAAATGACTCATCTGTGCCATTGATAGTCACTGTATAAGCAGTGTTGTTAGCTACAACATTGATTAGAACGTGAGCCCTGTTAGCATCGAGACCAGTAGCATGTGTTAGATCTGTTTTAAGTTGAACAGTCTTCTTTTTATTTAAAACAAACGTAGTGTCGTTGAGAGTCAGTAGTTCAATGTCATCAGCTGTAGCGCCGTTGAGATAGCCAGCAGGAGACGAGATAGCACAGTTACCAACAGCTGTGTCGTACTCACCTTCAGCGGTGTTGTAGGCAGTGACAGCAGTGTCGTAGTTAGTCTTTGCTGTGTTGTAAGCAGTAGTGGAACCAGCTAAAGCAGGTGTGTTAGTGGCTGCAGTTTCCTTATACAGCGTGTACACCTTGTAACCCTTACTTGCTAANAGCAGGTTTTCATCTGTTCTGTCATTACCTAGGATGTAATTAGCAGGCATTGATGTCGTGTTACTGACAACTGTGCCATTCTCTTTTACCAGAAAAACACCATCAGCATTTTCAAGAACACCTGACTTGAGTGTTTCTTCTACTTCATTCTTGTATGTATATTGAGTCTCAAAGAACTCCTCTTCTGTCTTATATTGAGCAGCAATAGCTTGAGCCAAAGTAGCTCCGGCTGCTTGCAGTAGACCTAGCTTAGTAGCAACATCATCTTTTGCAGTTTTAAGTGCATCGGATTTGGTCTTTACCGTTGTGTTATTACATGTACCGGGAACACCTGCGTTACTACCCATGTCAACCATCTTGGTGTCACCAGTAGTCAAGTCCCATACACGGAATAGATTGTTGTCAAATTGTGCTATGTATTTCTCATCTGCATCTCTAAGAATCTCAAACCATTTACCAGATGCACTAGCACCATGGAGCTTAGAAACAAACTTACCCCCAGGTCGCTTAAGCATACCCAAAGCAAAGTCTGGGAATGCATTGAGAGCATCCCTTACCTGGCCAGGTCTTTTACGGCTGTCCGGTTGTTGAGATATACCTGATAAGAAATTTGGAATCGACTGGGAGAGTGTGCTCATTGCCTAAAGAGTGCTCGATATGGTTGATAGCTGGTGTAATAGTTCTGTCCGTCAGGGTGACCGAACATTGAGTAGTCACCTTGTTGACATTCGTTTTCAATAAGAGCAGCTCTTGTGGTGGCTTCCTGCTCAGCAAGTAGTTGATTTAGTTGTGCGTCACCAACCATTTTTGTTGCACACATACGTGCAGCTTTAGCGGTGATGTATGCCTGGGCTGAAGGGGGTAGATCAGGGAAGTCAAAATTCCACATAACATCTACAACAAGATTCTCTTCAAAGATATTTGTGTGGTGATACAAGCAGTAGACAAATCCATTACGCCTTACAAGGTTGTACTTGTCTTGGTGTTTTTCGTAGTTAGAATCAATTGCCAACATAGTTGCTGGATAACTGATCTTATTGGTAACAGCATCACGGCTTAATTCATAACCGCGTTCAGTATTAAAAGTCCAGCCTTCAAGTTGCACTTGTTTACTGACTTCACGGATTGTGTTAAGTGCAATGGAGACTTCAGGGTTCTGCAGGTTGAGGGTGGTGACAGGAGCCTGTCCCACACTGCTAAG
>JGI10211J34971_10004257_pt1 | contig 11369 bp, 22 predicted proteins | sample Etolagsediment_FD_34971 | JGI IMG/M metagenome (IMG submission 34971)
CTCTTCCGATCTGTGCTTTGGAGTTTGTACATAAACAGCAACAAAAAGATTGAGTATAAAACCATTCGACCTAGCAAATACAACCACATTTTTGGAACATACAATGAGCCACATGGCCGCATTTAAGGTCGAGCATAGCGATGACTGCATCCAATGGGAAATTGCTAATACTGATGAAGAAATATTGCGACGGTCTGAAATTGAGACCCCAATATGGATTAATAGCGTAGACGATTTGGTCGCGGCAGTCTATGCATATGCACTAGAAAAGTATCCATCTGAGCCGGAAGTCCGTAAATACTCTATTATGAAATCTGGGCCGCTCTCTAAGACGATGTGGGTACAGCTCAATACTCTATACCCCACTAAGGTTGCCGACAATACGCCCAGAGACAGGGTTTTGGAGCTTGCAAGGAAGTATAAACGCATCTCTCATATGGCGGATTGGACATGTGAAGGACCATTTGGCGTAATTGATGATGAATTTATCATCAATTACGCCATCGTTAGATATGACCCCAAAAGAGCCGCAGACATTAAATGCAAGGCTACCCGGAAGCTCAAAAATATAACACTCCGAGAGATGGAATCCTTTATTGCCAGACTTTATAGGGCTTTAAATGCGGCGTTTAGGGATAAGTGCCCATTTATGCATTTGTCGTTATCCGGGCGTACCGGCAACACAATTGAAAAACGTATGGCATGTATTTTATCTGCATGCAAACTCCATAAAGTAACAACAGGCAAAAAACATGAACATGAGCATATCTATGCCAAAGAATGGTCAAAATATGCCAAGGGCTTATTAGCATCTGATTCGCCGACCAAAATAGAATTTGGCAAGTGGATTGTCCGAAACAAGAGAAAACGAAATGAAAGTAAAACTATTTGACGATGAATTAGAATTCGCAGAGGCAATCGGCGGTAGAATTATGTCATACTCCGAATGGCCTGAGCATCTCAGTGCTGTAGTCATTGATACAGCTGAGGAGATGGAATTTGAGTTGGAGCGGGGCGGTGATATGCGCGTCATCCAAATTGGCGATCGTAAACTTATCTTGAGGGCCGACAATATAGATGGCCACGGAGCTTTAACCTGTGGTGAAATCATCGAGGGATAGGTTCAGGCAAATATGAAGCAATAAAGCAGGGACAAATGAATTTACAAAACGCGACAGCACGACACAAAAACATAGACCTAAGCCTAAGAGTAGCTATGGCCACTGATGCTATTGTAGTTCTGGAGCACCCAGACCTCAAAGAGCAAACCCCTTGGGCAATTAGCGAATTTGAAAAATATTGGGATGTATTTGAAGATCGCATCACAAGTGTACGTTAGTTAGCGATTTTCCCACAATTCGAGATGAACACATGAACGGCAAGACCGCCCCGGCTAATAAGATTCACCAACTCCGTCCTTACGTCGACTATATCCTTGAAACCCTAGGGATGACCGATGCAACCATTACTGATGCCTCCAAAATAGACCATCTATTGGATGCTGAATTATGGGATAAGGACGACCACGGTGAACGCACAGACCTAAATGAGGATGGCGAGAGATACATAGCCCATATCTCTTCGATTATTGGGGTGAAGATTAAATTGGGTGACCATATCCACGATATCGCCTCTAGGTTCGCCAAGCAAATGTCTTAATAGCCTGCCGTTATCGGCAGTTTTTTATAAGGGAGACCTTGGTGCTTATACGCCAAGGTCTCCCTACTATATCCGGAATTTCCCCGCCGACGACAGCGCGGCACAACACAACGCAGCGGACGGAGCTAGGGCAGGAGTACCTGAGAGTGGGAAACTGCCCTAGATTTATATTAACCTTGGGAAATAATAATGACTGCAATCAAACACCAACTCATCAAGGAAGTGCAGATAGTGGCAAGGCACAATATATAATCCCATTTGAGATCGTTGTTATGTTCTTGGTCTCACATGGACACCTTCAGGCCGATGAGGAATATATCATCAGCTATTCCTGGTAATTGTTAGGAGTCTTACCATGCGACGTTGGTCACTGCTCATGACGGCGTTACTGGTCCCATTCATTGGTGGTTGCGGCCTTAATTTCTCCAAAGGACAAGGTTCCTTGGCGAAACTGGAGTCGTCTTGGTCGTTATCGATTTTTGACAGTTCTGGAAGCCATCAGGTCGGTATGACAAACCCATTGCGGAACACCGGGCCAGCAGAAATCGTGGCCTGTAAACAGATTGACACTGGGCCGCAAACCACTGAAATTGGTGGGTATCAAAATCGATTGATGCCTGATACCACCAAGAATACCCCAAAATTGTGGCGTGCCTGGAATGAGAAGACCAGACAGATAGAATATATTCCATGGGATGAATTGCCACCTAGAACTCAAAGGGCTTATAGTTCGGCGCAAGCAATGCCTCAAACTTGGTGAGGGAACTAGGATATGATGGACTCATCAAATGAAAATCCAGATTTATGTGCTGCGTGTGGCGGGGAATGTTGCAAATGCGGACCAGGTATTGTGCATCCAGACGATTTGGAAGGTGATATCACAGCAGCTATAGGAGTGCTAGCAATATGGAAATAGAGCCCACAAAACCCACTAGAGCTATTTCTTGGACTCAATGTAATCATATTCGAAAATGCAACATCACGGTTACTACCGATGATGCTCTTGAGTTTGTGTTGGCCTACACTGACTTCGATGTCTCTACTCTTCAAGAAATCAAAGTAATACGGGACCAGTTCTATTTTATTTGTGATGGCTATGAAATTAGTGTGAAACCTAGCCTAGTGTTCGGTCACAAACACCGCCTACGCCCTGTGTACACTAAATATAATGTAGCTTGGGTTTCAGACATCATTGAAAAAGATAGAACTATCAAATTGCGTATAGCCTATGCCTATGTGGAATTCGACAATGGTAAAAACAAACTGATTATCACACAAAGACACGTCAGAGTCCGGGTGCAGAACTACTATGCTTATTTATCTGTTAAAAATAAAGATGGTAAATGGGAGGAATTGAGATGTATATCAGTTTATAATCATACAAACAGGATAGATATGGCAGTATATGAGCTATTAGCACAGGGTCTCTCTATACCTGCTCCCCCTACTAAAGAAGAACTTCTTAAACTAGGGCTTCCTGAACCCCACAAATTTGATAATACTGGAAGAATAACAACTGAAACTAGTGGATGGTATCGCCTGAAACGCGGAATTATTTCAACTGTTTTTGTTGAGGCTATTGTCTGTATAAATCAAGATAGAACTTTGAGAGACGCAGTTGGGCCTTCTGAGTCTGAAGCCTGGTTCCAGTTAAGCTGCTATTCTAACGTTAGGCACACCAAATTCACTGTCTTGTCTAATGGAGAATCTTTCTATATCGCCACTAAAGTTGGGAAGAATTTGAAAGTAGTTGAGTCCACAAAAATTAATAGCTACCTTGACGCCAAACTCACTGATATGGACCAGACTATGATTAAAGAAATTATGGCCTGCCACGTGGAGAAACTAGAGCTAGAATGATAATTGTAGCTGCAGACATCAATAGATTAGAAGAACCTGGGTACTCAGATTTCGTTATGGCGAAGCACTACGAGGGCCAAATCTCCGAACTCAAGTCCCAAATACGGGCGTACAGTTAGGGAGTCGACCATGTTGCGACCCAACCAGCTCCATCTCATCTGGAAGATGCTTTCCACCGCCCATGACCTCAACATCAAGTGGAACGAACTTTCCATAGCCCACCTGCGTCATCTGGTAAGTCACGATATAACCGGTGTCGAAGCCGAAGCCATGACCCTACACGCCAAGATAGATGCCATCCAAGTGTTTGATGACGTCTATGACGATGAGGGGATATCGTGGTCAGGCCGCGAAGTCAGGAGTCTCATCTCGGACCTTATTAATCTCCAGAGGGATGGGTGGGAAGTCTACACGTGGTCCGGCCCAAACGATGAATCGCTGATCATCGCCGTACAAATGAGGAGCTAGCCAAATGCAAACTATCATGGAACTTCGCCATTGGATTCGCAGCTGGGGAAAGATTGACCTGGAGTGGGGGCAAAATCAGATGTGGTACTCGTATGAGTACCCCAATGCCCCGACATGGCGGGTGAAGGTGATGGTTTACACCGATATCATCCGCTGCCAACTCAAGGGTTTGGTCTGCATCTTTCTGCAACACAAGTGGGTGGATGACAGCTACGGCGGTCCGGAGTCCGGGTACGAATCCATCGAGTGTATGCGGTGTGGCGAAAGCCATTTCCAGAGAATGTACTAGAGGAAGAATCAGCATGGACATGAAATATATCGTTGTTGAAGCTTACCCCTGCCAATTCGCTGTGATTATCTTCTCGGATAATCTAGAGCATTCCGCGATGGTCCCTAATGATATCAGCCCTAAGAGGATTAGGTCTGCTGGCTTCTGTCGCATTTCATGCCGTATTTCCCCGTCTATCAGCACAAAGGCATATATGCCCACACCAGAAATAAGTTGCTATACTTGGGGGCGATCCCAATCTCTGAATGTTGATTCCAACGAAGACGATGCTGACTTAATCTTAAAAGAGCTTAATAGGTGGAGCAGATGAAATACACAATCAACCTTCATAAACCCGCGATGGGCGGTTGGTAACAGGCGATTCCTAACAGAGAGAATTCAATGTGCTCTAACCTCGCCCAATTGAATCTAGAAGCTGCTGGATTCATTAAAGATTCTATTCTACTCTACGCGAGGATTTCCTCACGTGGACGACGGCAGAATTCCCTAGTAGCTCTTCCATCTGGTCAGAGAATGACAGCACGAATTCTCCGACTTTGCTACCCTCATCTTGGTTGTTTGGTGGGAATGCAGAGGAACATTTCCCGGCTTTGGCACGCCCCAGAGCGATCTGCCTACCTAGCTTCTTATTGAAATGGTCCTTCTTATGGCAAGCAGACCATCCAATATCTATGAAATTGTCCTCATCCACAATCGCTACGGCACAAGCGATAGGTGCCCAAGTATTAACGTCTCTCAGGTACCGGGTGAAGATTCGCGGCTTGGGGTCTTCATCTGAAGACTTCTCCACATCCACACTCACGACCTTCGACATTACTTTTTCCATCTCTGCTTCCTTTCAAAGTTCCAAGACTCTAACGTTAGGCTCAGGTTTATTGTGTGTTTTTGGTTTGCGATAGACAATTCTATGCTTCCTATCGCAATATTTTATAGCCACATTTCAGGCACCATTCCCCATTCCCCATTCCCCATTTATGCTTGCATCTCTAGCTCTAACACCCTCGCATTGGAAGGTATTTTCTTTTTGGGTTTCCTCTTAACCTTTTTCTTTTTCAATCTTCGATATTGGGTGTCATAATACCCACCCATCCAGTACTCACCCCTCCTGGTTCTCAAAGTACCGCATTTCTGGCACCATTCAACTGTCCGCCTAATGTGGAATCCCTCATCCAGTCGGGAATCGCTCCCCCCACCTATCACAGTTATAAATGACCAAGTATGCCTACATCTCATAATTCTAATACCCGAGGTTTTGGCTTTTTAATCTTGATTTTTAGTTTGGGTTTACGTTTGGGCTTACGTTTGGGCTTACGTTTGGGCTTACGTTTGGGCTTACGTTTGGGCTTACGTTTGGGCTTTACAGGTTTTACCTTGTAGTACCGATAATAGTAATGGTCGTAGGCAGGGGTATGTGGTCTACATAACTCTCGTATAGCCCCCACAGTTCTTACACCAATCCCATGCATCACCTATATGGTCCCACTCGTGAGAGCATCTTTTTGTCTTTTTCTTTATTGCCATTTATGTTCAATCCGTAGAAGCCCAATAGCCAACCGAACTTCTTTAATGTGATGTTGATGCGGGCAGGACAACTGTGGGATTGGGGCAGTTATAATATTTTGAATCTGTCACAATACGATTGCCACCAATAATTGTTGACATTATCATTTTTAATTGTCAATTCTACATCGGGCGGGCATCTTTGTCCTGTTATCATTGCATGGTGTCTGGCCCAAATTGGCGATTTATAAAGTATAGGTTTCAAAAGGTCCATGTTGTTCTGAAACATCCCGCTTTCCACATAAGCAAGTTCAGCTAGAGACATTGCCGTAACGTCATCTTTCCCATCGTCAATGATAACGTCACTGCTATATATCGGCGTGGTACTTCGTTGTATAATAGTGACGTTAGAACAAGTTAGCAACAATTACATGTTTTATGTCGGGGGACTTTTGCGTAAATAATTGGATTTAATATATTTTAGAATATATATTTATCCCGCCCTCGCTCTAGCGAAAATACTTTTTCTCGCGTGAGAAGTATCATTTGGAACATTCTGAATTGCTCTCGTAACGCTCCTGAGGCACTATTCAAAAATCCACAAGCTAGGCCCTAGTGGGCAGATTTAGAGATTATAACGTTATAAACTGAATTATTTCAGCAGCAACCATCCGAGGGCAGATTTAGAGATTATAACGTTATAAACTGAATTATCTATGGTGCGAAAACCCGAAAACACCCGCTTATTATTTCTATAACGTTATAATTAATCTTCTATTTTGCTAGCAGAGAGATAATGATTATTGCAACTAAAAACCCTGACAATCTTGCTATTCCCGGTTTTACAGATTTTGTGCTTTATGACAACGGGACAGAAGAAATAACTGTTATTGGGATTAAGGAAATCTTCTGTTTTTGCATGGAGAGCAGAGTCAGAATTCCTAAAATGGAGGGAATTTTGGCGCAAAGTGCCCGGTATTCGTATCTTTATGCGTTAATATTTGGGAGATTTGGAATTGGGGAGGTTGCGATTCTAAAATCTCCCAAATATTCATATCGATATGCAGTTAACGTTATAAAAGGCAGATGGATAGAGGGAGAAGATACGATTTACCGAGACCCAGAATGCGGGTTGGCCTATCATAGATGGGTGAAGGATAGGTATCCATCTATTTCTCTCGAAGACTATCGTTTTATTAAGAAATGATATGGGAATTGGGTATTTTTCTGGGAGTGCGCGAGCTCTCCCGCCGAGCATAACTCCTAATTGGGGGGCTAATTAGGGTGCAAGCCAACCTCAGACTATAGATTTAACTAGAAAGGTATACCACGGCTTGGGAGGGAAATAGGTATTTGGAAATTGACATATACGGTGATTAGACTGGGAAGTTATTGACTCATATCCTACTGGGGAGGGAGTGACATGCACCCTGCTTAGCAAAAATAACTCAGGAGTTAAAAATGGATATAAACGAAATTTTGAATTGGGTAAGGCAGAGATTGAGAGATGAGCCAGAAATGCACAGCCATGATGAGAGAATGATTTCTCTCGGGAGGCAGGAAGCATTCAATGAAGTTTATAGTTATTTGGGCAAGATTTCCGATTCTCTAGTGCCAAGTCCTGAAGAGCAGGTAGATGATGACTGGGTAAGTATCGACGACGTTGGCCAAATCGCCGACCAGATGTAAATACAGCGAGAGGGGACTCCTAATTAAAGGAGTCCCCTCTCTTCCTACCGGGGGGTCAGGCCGTCGTCAGGCCGTCGCCAGTTCCTCGGCATCCCGGACTTCCTCACCGTCCGCGTCGATGAGCTGGAGGCATTCCCAGTCATCCACGTGGCCTTCGGCGTACCCGGCCTTGGTCCAGGACTTCCACTTGGGGGAGTCGGGGGCCGGGAGCGGGTGCGTCATGCACTCGGCGTCGAAGTTCCGGCCCAGATTCCCACCGTACACGTTGGCCGACGTGAAGGTGTTTTCCTGGTCATTGACGATCAAGAGGGTGTTTGCCGGGGTTCCGAAATCGTGATCCATCGGCTTCACGAAGACCCGAGTTGCCTGAATGGGCTTCCCACCCAGACCGTACAGCTTGCGAAGTTGCTTACTCGTCATGTCAAATACTCCCATAATGGAGGAATCGTCGCGGGCAAGCCTCTCTCGCCCGACACTTTCCGTGTCGCGGCGTGCGTTGCCGGTCAACTGGGTATTTGGAAATGGGAATTTCCCGTCTGGAAATTCCAAATTGACATGCACGCTACTTAGGGTAGATGAGAATTTCCTGTACCCTGCTTAGCCGGAGAATCCTAGTTGCCTCCGCCGCCCCGACGCGACACAAAAAGCGGCGACGGAACACGATGGGACGCTGGGCTTGCACCCCTGACGCCCCGACCAAGCACCCCCACCAATAGATTATGGCAAGATGGTCGTTGGTGGGTCGGATTAAGCAGGTGTGAGGTTAGCAATCTCGGGTTGGGTTTGACCAATAGCCTGCGGAGCGGGCGGGGCTCCTAAGGGACAATTCGAATTGCTCAATTTAAATTCTTTTTTCGTACAGGATAAAGGAATATAGTATGAAAGAAAGAATACCGCCCTAGGGCGTGGTCAGAGAGTAGGCCGAAGAGCCAATATTATGGAGTACCGAGTGTAAAGCAGTGTGAAGTATAGAGGGCCGGGTGATATCACCCGGCCCTCTTAGATTATCCAAGCAGGGCGTAAGTCAATACATCTCCCTATGGATTAGAGTGCGAGATATTTATTGACTTACACCCTGCTTGGTGGGCAGTCAGGGAAATTTACATCTACGCTGATTAGGTGGGATTTTCTCGTACCCTACTTGGATAAGGGGTCTAGGACGCAAATGGAGAACTCCGGTCCTATGCTCATTCATTCAAGAATAAAAACAGCAAGGAAAAAGAGGGAAAGCCATCAAGCTCCTTCATTACAGGCTGTACTAAGCACATAACTCTTTTTCACCAAAGCCCTACTAACGGGGCTTTCGGGAATATAAACCCTTCTTTGCTGTTTTATTCTAGACAATCAGTGGCCTATTACTAGCTCTTAGCTAGTCATATAGCTGTTTTTTTGGCAGCGATTGCAAATCCCATTGCACTGCTCCCCAACGGTCTGCAGCAGATCGCCGCAATCTATGCAGACCACAACTGGAGCATCCTCGAATTTGGGCTTCTCGACGTGAGGTGAGTAGATCGAGATGGAGGCCGGATCGCCCATGCAGACTTCTTGGACAATCTCTAGCTCCATGGCTGCTTGGTCCTCGGCAGTGATTCCGGCAACCATTTCTCCATTCTCATCGAACCAGACTTCAACACCGTTTGCAAATTTCAACTTGATGTAACGCATCAAAGCACCTCGGTCTCGATTTTCACGAGGTGGCCGCCATTTTGCCAGAACTCGGTGAGTTCATTGACCTTGCGACAGCCGCCTGGGTCTTGTGTGTCATACATCTGCGAGAGTCGGGCTTTCCGTTTTGCCAGCCATTCATCCAACTCCTCGGCTCGTATGGCCGCGATGATGGAGTCGGCATCTCCCTCGATGTGCCGGATAATGATGATTTTCATGTGTTTCTCCAGAGGTTGGGGCTTATCCGTGTTCCGTCGCCGCTTTTTGTGTCGCGTCGGGGCGGCGGAGGCAACTAGGGTACATTCTCATCTGATTCCTACTGTGACTGGACCAGTTCCGGGTCATGGAGTGCCATTGCCGAATCGATGCTCTCGGCTTGGCATACCCACACATCGCCATTGTCCCGGAATTGCAGGATGTTGAGGTATGCGGGGGCCATCGCCGGAGTTACCACTTTGGCGAGGGTCAATGACCCACCGGGGATGTTGCCACCCTTGTACCGAAGTTCCTTGGTAGTGACGGCCAATTTCCAGCCGTCCAGATAGTCAGGCCCGTATTGTGGGTACTGCTCGTGGGCCTTGTTGAATTGGTCCACTAGCATTTGCTTGATTGTTGAGTTCATTGCCCTAGGTTCTCCTCGACGTCCATGTAGTAGACCCAACCCGCAAAGTCCTCGCCTTCGACTACCTCTGCGACCTCGATGCAGGCATAGGTGCCATACCCTTCAATCTCCCCAGCGATGATGATTGGAGATTCCACGGCTATATCCGGATCACACCCGTAACGACCGGCCTTCAACCTCAGCCGGTCGCCTTCTTTGATTGCCGCATTGTGGGGTCGCGAGGGGTTATGTTCCTCTCGCCACTGTTCCAAAAAATCCGGTTGGTTCCAGTTCATTGGTCAGTCCTCGCAGGTGCTCACCACTTTGTGGACCCGGAAGTTCGGGGTGGCCAGAATGTCTTCCATCAGCATGTTGACCATCCGCATGACTCCCCGCCCGTACTTAACCCCGACTGCCGGGTGGAAATGGCAGGTCTCGGCAACGACCTCAACGTGCCCAATCCGCCTGTTGTTGTCATGCCCATCCCCGAGGTACACGTTGTGGACTTTGTCGCGGTGGTGAACGTCACTTGGACGTCGCACAGCGATAACTTCGACTTGGCTTTTCATCGACTTGCTCCCAAAGAAGTGTTGTTCTCGCCCATCTCCTGGTGTCGCAGAGGTGCTCGCACGTCAACTGCCTACTTGTACGTGCAGAACTTCCCACTTTGGAGTGCCATATCTTGGCCGGGTCGGTCCAGTTCGGCGATGTGGAATCCCTCATTCAATCTGGAATCGAAACTGCGAGGGAGTTTCAGGTATTTGGCAGTGCAGAACGGGCAAAATTCCTCGTCGTGGTCGCGTCCGCATACTTCGCAGGTCTCCATCCTTGAATCTCCCAATAGTCGCCAAAGAAATGCTTCTCGCCACCTTTTGGTGTGACGCGCCGCCGCAGCGGACAACTCCTAAGTTGGCTTCGGTAGGGCAGCCATCCATTTACTGCCCTGCGGGGACCAATAAATACCAGTCCCGTTCGCTCCGCAGCCGATATGAAGATAAATCATATCTTCATACTCCCCGCCGAGGATGAAACTCCCGAGTTTCTCGCCATCCGGCATATTGGGCCGACGGTGGGATCGGAATCCCAAACATTCCAACTCGAATTTCGTCAGTTCGGCCATCTTTCCATCGAGCATCCGGAACATTCGCACGATCGGCCCGTCGATGGGGATGATGGGTTTGACGCCGAGAAGATTGAAAGTCTCGGCAAGATGGCGTCTCCAGTCGTCAGCAACATACATCCCCGGCAGTTCTTTGGTCTTCGACATTTCGAGTCTCCCAACTGGAAATAGAGAAAGGGCACAACCGCCCGCCAAAAAATGGTGTTGCGCTGGCAGGCCGAGGTCAACTGGGTATTTGGAAATTGACATCTACGGTGATTAGGTGGTTTTCTCGTGCCCTACTTGGATAGACCGGAGGGCCGGGTGGTATTCCCGGCCCTCCTCGCAATTGCACTGTATCACCAACGGATGGAGCTATTCCTGGACTCTTGGATTCTCCGCTGTTGTTGGCCTAACCTTGCCGAATGAGTCCTGCCGGTGCAAGATTAAGGGTTGGCCAGACTAATCCCAGTGCCTCCGGCTAATTCTAGGCAGGTCCTAACCGTAGCCGTATGGCTCGGTGGCCTGCCGCCGTCGCT
>JGI10211J34971_10004258_pt1 | contig 11368 bp, 10 predicted proteins | sample Etolagsediment_FD_34971 | JGI IMG/M metagenome (IMG submission 34971)
GGATTTTCGGCTCGACAACAATTGCGAAGTTGGTGAATTCAGTTTTCGCCACTGTTGCAAAGACTGGTAGAGATCAGGGAAGGCGGTTTTCAGGTCAAATGGAACAGGTTTGTTTGCGGTATCTTCCGCATAGATTTGTCGCAACATGTCACGTGCCATGTCGTTGATATGGCGAACTTTTTCCAGACGGTCGAGCGCGATCACGCCCGATTGCATATTCTGAATGATTTCCAGATTCAGCGCAGCGAGGTTGGCGACATCAAGCTCCTTTTGTCGAATCAATTCCTCGCTTCTTTGAATTCGCTGGGTAAGGGTCTGGGTAACGAGCGCGGTTGCAAACAAGGATGCCCCGAGTAAGCCGACCTGGGTCGATGTGCCCATATAATGCGCGCCCTGGGTCGAGGTGAAAAAAAACTCCGCCAGCAGCCCCACGGTCGCCAGTGAGGCGAATACCGTCGCCATGGATTCCTCTCCAATAAGACCTGTGACCGCGATTGAAATGATGAGCAGCATACCCAGGCCGGTGCTGATGCCCCCACAGGCATGCATCAGCAGAATGATTGCGATGATGTCAAAGTAGACCTGTACGGCCACCTGCATCTGGAAGTTGCGCCGGTCTATCCAAGACCACAACATCATGGTGAGCGCGGTCAGAAGATAGGCGAAACTGGTCCATGCATACAGCGACAGGTCGATTATGTTGATGAGAGGTGATTTGTCGATGAACGCCTGGCTAAAGAATGTAGACGAAAGGCCCAGACGATAGACGTTGACCAGGCGTATCGATGTCCAGTTATTGGTGCGTCGTTGAAAGCCGAATGGGCTATCTGTCGCGGTTTGCATCGGACTCGGCATGTTCTTCGCAACAATAACGTTTTCCTTGATGGCTAACGACAAGCGACTTGGGCGCATGCGCGCCGCAGTAGTCGCAGGCGATCATGTCTTCGCCAGACTGATCATCCGGGGGAGTGGTCGCAGAACTGGACTTGGTGAACTGTTTTTTAATCAGCCAGATCAGAAACCAGACCACCAGAAACAAGATGAGCAGACGAAAAATCATATAAACAGAATAAATAATTATTGGTTGTGGACCTTTCAGCCGGTAGTCTATATTACCTCACCAGTCTGATAATTCACCTAGAAAAACAAGCGCTTGCCATGAATCTGCACGAACACCAATCGAAGGATATATTCCGTAAATTCAATATTCCGGTACCTGCCGGTGGGGCGGCATTCTCCGCCGATGAAGCATTGGGCATAGCCCGCGAGCTGGGGGGCGACAAGTGGATTGTCAAGGCCCAGGTGCATGCAGGGGGACGCGGCAAGGCCGGTGGGGTCAAGATCGTACAGGGCGAACAGGGGCTGAGTGAGGTGGTCAGTCGCTACCTTGGTTCGACACTCGTTACGCATCAAACCGATGCGAATGGCTTGCCCATCAACCGGGTTCTGATCGAGTCGCTGTCGGATATCGCGCGAGAAATCTATCTCGGTGCGCTAATCGATCGGGCCAGCCGCCGCATCGTATTCATGGCCTCCGCAGAAGGCGGTATGGATATAGAGGAAGTGGCTGCGAAAACACCCGAAAAGATTCTCAAGGTTCAGGTCAATCCCACCGTGGGCCTGCAACCTTACCAGACGCGAAAAATGGCGTTCGGTCTGGGCCTCGAGGGCGATCAGATCAAACAGCTGGCGTCGATCATGTTCAGNCTTTACCGAATTTTCACCGCGCATGACGTCAGCCTGATCGAAATCAATCCGTTGATTGTCACCGGTNAAGGCAACCTGATGGCGCTGGATGCCAAGGTCGGTATCGATGACAATGCACTGTTCAGGCAGAAAGAGATTGCGGCCTGGCGCGATACCTCGCAGGAAGATGCGCGCGAGCTTGAAGCTGATGAGCACGGCCTGAACTACGTATCGCTGGACGGCAACATCGGTTGCATGGTCAACGGCGCGGGTCTGGCGATGGCGACCATGGACGAGATCAAACTGCAGGGCGGCGCCCCGGCCAACTTTCTCGATGTGGGCGGTAGCACCACGGCCGAAAAGGTCGCGGAAGCATTCAAGATCATCCTCTCAGATAACAAGGTCAGGGCCATATTGGTCAACATATTCGGTGGTATCGTTCGCTGCGACCTGATTGCCGATGGCATCATTAAAGCGGTGCAGGAGGTCGGCGTCAGCATACCGGTTATCGTGAGACTCGAAGGCACCAACGTTGATCAGGGCAAGACCTTGCTGAAAGAGTCGGGCTTGGAGTTGATGTCTGCAGATGATCTGGAGGATGGCGCCAAAAAGGCCGTTGCGGCCATCGGAGGTGCACAATGAGTATTTTAATCAACAAGGATACCCGGGTCATTTGTCAGGGCTTCACCGGTAAACAGGGCACCTTCCATTCCGAACAGGCCATGGCCTATGGCACTAAAATGGTCGGTGGGGTGACACCTGGAAAGGGCGGTCAGACTCACCTCGATTTACCTGTTTTCAACACGGTCGCCGATGCGGTGAATGCCACGGGCGCCGAGGCCACCATGATCTATGTGCCTGCCCCATTCTGCGCCGATGCGATCCTGGAGGCCGCGGATGCGGGCATCAAGGTCATCGTGTGTATTACCGAGCATATCCCGGTACAGGATATGCTCAAGGTAAAAGCTTCGCTGGAACATACCGATAGCTATCTCATCGGTCCCAATTGCCCCGGTATTATTACCTCGGGTGAATGCAAGATTGGCATTATGCCCGGCGCGATCCACAAGAAGGGCCGGGTTGGGATTATCTCGCGCTCCGGGACCTTGACCTACGAAGCCGTTCATCAGACCACCCAAAATGGTCTTGGCCAAACGACCTGTATCGGTATCGGTGGCGACCCGATTCAGGGCATGAACTTTATCGACTGTCTGGAACTGTTTGAACAGGATCCAGAAACAGAAGGTGTCGTTATGGTGGGTGAGATCGGGGGTACTGCGGAAGAACAGGCTGCGGAATACATCAGCCAACACTTCTCTAAACCGGTTGTTTCCTATATCGCAGGGGTGACTGCACCTCCTGGTAAACGCATGGGGCATGCCGGTGCGATCATCGCCGGCGGAAAGGGCACAGCGGCGGAAAAATTTGCCGCGATGGAGGCCGCAGGGATTGCGACAGTCAATTCACCCTCCAAACTTGGCGCAAAAATGAAAGAATTGCTGTCCTGAACGATTAAATAACTATCGAATAATTGACAATAGCCCGGTTAACAGCGAACCGGGCTTTTTTTTGCCGTTTTACTTCCAACAGTAGCTTGCTGTCGACTATAAACCTGCCTATACTTCGTGCCCTGTTTTTAACCAGAGGGTTCGCAGGAGGACTCTGGATGACCATAGAACTAGAAGACGGTTACAAACCTTCGCCGGATGAAGAATACATGTCGCCCAAGCAGTTGGAATATTTCCGCCGTAAGCTGCTGGCCTGGCGTGCTGAACTCATCAAGGAATCAGAAAGCACGATCAATCACCTCAAGGAGGAAAACTGGCAGGAGCCCGATATAAACGATCGCGCCACGCTGGAGACCGATGCGGCCCTGGAATTGCGAACACGCGATCGTTATCGCAAGCTCGTAAACAAAATAGATTCAGCCATGTCGAGAATCGCCGATGGAACTTACGGTTACTGTAAGGACACGGGCGATGAAATCGGGTTGTCGCGACTGGAGGCGCGCCCCATTGCTACCCTGACCATCGAGGCTCAGGAGAAGCATGAGCGCCTGGAAAAACAGCACCGTGATGATTGAGGCTTACCCTCGCTTCAGGTAATTCGATGCAACAAAAAAGCCGCTGACCAGCGGCTTTTTTGTTGCATCTCATGTTATTGCCTACTTATTGACCTCGGCTGGATTGGGCGCAATGTCTTCTACCGGCGCTGCCTTTTGGTTGCGGAAAGGCACCCGCGCGGTAGGAACCAGTTTGGAGGCTGAATCGCAATGACGATGCTGGTCATCAAAGAATATATGCGGGGCAAAGGATGCCAGCACGCGATCTTTTGACACGCCTCCGAGGAAGAATGTCTCGTCGATTCGTACATTCCAGGCCCTGAGTGTTCTGATGACGCGCTCATGGGCCGGGCTGTTACGGGCTGTCACCAGGGCGGTTCGGATGGGAGGTGCGATATTCGAATACTCGTTCAGATCGAATTGCAGGTATGACAGCGTCTTTAGCAGTTTGGCGAAGGGCCCTTCGGGCAGTGGTTGCTCGGCGTTGCGCTGTTCGTGTTCGAGAAAGGCTTCAAGTCCCTGCTCTTGATAAATCAGTTCCGACTCTTCAGAGAACAATACGGCATCGCCATCGAAAGCGATACGAATTTGATCGAGCGGTTTGGTGGTGTTGGAAGAGGGGCCATCATAGATCAGTCCCGATGCGACCTGAGATTCGACGGCGGCCTGGACGTCTTCTTCGGTCGCCGACAGGAACAGGTCGACATCAAAGGCATTCAGGTATTTAGCCACTGGCTCGCCACCGGTGAAGGCGGCACGGGTGATGTCCAGTTTATAGGCATCGATGGAGTTGGAAATTCTAAGGCTGGTATCGGCCGAGTTGCGCGACACGATGACGACCTCGGTACGACGCTTGCTGGCATCGATTTTATTGATGTTGAGCATGGATTCGATCAAGGCGAAGCCCGTGCCGGGCTTCAGGATATCGTTCTCATGTTCGAGTTGATATTGGCAATAGGCTTCGAGTCCCTGGGTCTCATAGATCTCGTTTTCCTTGCTGAGGTCAAACAGGGCGCGCGAAGAAATGCCGATGACCAGATAATTGCTCAGGTCGTAACCCATTAGCGATCGAGCCTCTTGGTCATGATGCGGGAGTTTCGCCCTACGTTGTAACTTTGCTGTTTGCTGGCCGGCAGGAAGCTCAATTCGTTGACTTCGAAACCTTTTTCCAGAAACCAGTGCGATGTGCGCGTTGTCAGAATGAATAGATGCTGGATGCCGTTACGTCTGGCTTCCATTTCGACGGAGGTGAGCAACTGTTCTCCGAGCCCCGCGTTGCGATAATCCGAATGCACCGCGACGCAGGCCACCTCGGCCATGGCGCTCTCGAGATCGGGTATGCAGGCAATGCAGGCGATAATCATGCGGTCTTTTTCGATGACCTGGAAGTTGGCGATTTCACGTTCAATTTGTTCGCGCGAACGTTTCACCAGTATGCCGGATTCTTCGAGTGGAGCGATCAGTTCAAGAATGCCGCCGATATCATCGATATTGGCCTGTCTCAAGCCTTCATAAAACAGGTTGGTAATCATCATGCCCGCGCCATCTCGGGTGAATAATTCCTGCAGCAAACCACCATCCAGCTGTTCGTCGATTATGTGTACGCGTTGCACCTGATGGTTGACCGCGTCGATAGCATTTTGTAGCAGGTTGCGTAGCTCTGCGGAGTGTTCACCATTGCGCAGCTGAGCTTCGCAGTCCGCAGCGGAAAACTGGTCGGTGCGCGGGTTGCGAATGTAGTCTCGGCTGAAGAAAATGAGCTTTTCCGCGCCCAGTTCCATGGCAACCCTGGTGGCCAGTTCTTCGGCTGGCAGATTGAACATTTCGCCGCTTTTCGAGTAGCCAATATTCGATAACAGCACGATGTGTTTTTTGAGCAGTTTCCTGATGGCCTTGACATCGATGGCGCGAACCTTGCCGCTGTGTTGCATATCGATGCCATCGATAATGCCCAGTGGCATGCCGGTGACAAAATTGCCGCCAACCACGGAAATATCCGAACCTGACATGGGCGTATTGGGCAGCCCCATCGACAATCTGGCGGTGATGGTGTTGTGAACCTGATTGATGGCCTGCAGGATCACCGGCATTGACTGGGCATCGCTGATGCGCACGTTGTGATGAAAGGACGATTCAATTCCGTGTTGCGTCAGCAGCTCATCGATTTGTGTGCGGCTGCCATGAATGAGTACCAGTCTGATTCCCAGGTGATGGCACAAGGTGATGTCGTGGGTCAGATTGGTGAACAGCTGAGAGGTGACGATCTCGCCCGACAGTGCGACTACAAACGTTTTGCGCCGGAATGCGTTGATATAGGGCGCGGCACTGCGGAACCACTGGATGTAATCAGCGTTGCTCATGGCAGGTTTATGTTCGATTCATATGGTAGAAAATATTGAATACCTGCAAATATCGACTGATCTTTTTAGCCTGTGATGTCGTGACCGTAAAAAAAGGCCTGCACCCTTGGTGCTGGCAGCATTCGATGCGTGTATTCTTCGTGTTTGTGCGGCGAATCATATCCTGAAGTTGCGCGCATTGCATCAGGCGGGATTTATCCATCGGTCGACCGGTGCATGGTTATTTTAAATGATGTCATTAAAATCGCGCATTCCGGCGTGTGCCAAAATGGAGCTAGAGATCTGTGGAGAATAAAAACGCTTTCAATACCCATCAGTTAAAGCAGTTCGAACTGGTTAATTTTCTCTATGAACGCTTCCAGGTTGGTATGGCGATCACCCTGGTGGTTGCCTTCGTTGCGACCGTCCTTGCGGCCTACGAGTTGTCGATTCAGGGCAGGGCGCATTGGATTTATCTGTGGTTTATGGGATTGGTGGCGATCCAGGGTTTTCGCTGGACGACAAAGAACCGATACGATGTCGCACGTCGTGGTGATTATGTCGATCACCGTTTATGGAAGAAGCGCTTTGTCATTGGCGTTTATATGGCCGCGTTATGGCAAGGAGTCGGCCTGGTTCTGGTCATGCCCTATGTCAGTATCAATCTGCAAATCATCTTTCTTGCCTTTCTGCTGGGCATGGGGGCTGGAGCCATCGCTTACCTCGCGACCTCGATGATGATTTTTGTTAGTTATCTGGTTTTGATGATCTCACCGATTACACTGTATCTGTTCTGGCTGGGCTCGCCCGATTCAATCGTGCTTGGCTGCATGTTAATCTTCATGATCGTGGCCTATTATTTCGGGGTGCGCCGCATGAACCGAATGATAACCGAGTCCCTGCACCTGCGCTTCGACAATGAACTGCTGGTCAGTGATTTACAGCGCCTGCTGAGCGCCGTTGCACGTTCCAACAAGGAGTTAGACCGTTTATCCACTACGGATGAACTAACCGGCGCGCAGAACTTCCGTGCCTTTCGTGTACGTCTCGAGGAGCAGCGACGCAAGCATATCGAAAGCCAGATGCCCTTGTCGGTGGTGCTGATCAATGTCGATTTTTACTACGAGTACAACACTCTGTATGGTCAGGAGCAGGGGGATCAAACCCTGAAGGTCATCGCGCAGGTTCTGATCGATGAATTGGTGCGTAAGGATGAGGTCGTCGCACGTGTCAGTGGTGCGGAGTTTGGCGTTTTATTGCCCAATGTGTCGTGCGAAAACGCGCGCAACCGCACGCAAAAAGTGATGCACGCGATACAGGCCAGAAAGATCCCACACAGTAAATCGGTTATCAGCGATTATCTGACTATGTCCGCCGGTATTAGCTGTGTACCGGTCAACGACAAAATGAACGACAGGGATTTGTTGACGCGCGCTGAGGAGGCGTTGCGCATGGCCAAGAACAACGGTCGAAACCGCATCGAGATCATCAATTTCTGAGGCTGGNGCCCAGGTGGTGGAGCGCAATCAATCTGAGGCCAGATGGAGCCGGGNGGCGCGAGCTAGAAATGACCGTTAATCAGCAATTCAAGCAATGCCTTTTGCGCGTGTAATCGATTTTCAGCTTCCTGCCATACCACGCTTTGAGGACCATCGATGACCTCCGCGGAAACCTCTTCGCCGCGATGCGCTGGCAGGCAATGCATGAACAGGGCATCCTTATCAGCCAGTTGCATGATGTCCTGATTGACCTGAAACGCCGAAAAAATCCGTTTACGCGCCTGTTGTTCGTCTTCCTGGCCCATGCTGGCCCAGACGTCGGTCACGATCAGGTCGGCATTCTGCGCCGCCTCCTGTGGGTCGTGAGATAAACTGATCCGGTCACCGGCTTCGGCCACGATGTCCGCGTCCGGTTTGTATTCCGCCGGGCAGGCGATATTCAAATCGAATCCAAAACGGCGCGCCGCATTGATATAGGAATGACACATGTTGTTGCCGTCGCCAATCCACGCCACGGTGGCGCCATTGATATCGCCACGCAGTTCAAACCAGGTTTGCATATCCGCCAGCAGTTGGCAGGGATGTAACTTGTCGGTCAAGGCATTGATGACCGGCTTGCTCGAGGCGGTCGCGAATGTTTCCAGACGGTCATGACCGAAGGTTCGAATCATGACGCAGTCAACCATGCTGGAGATGACGCGTGCGCTGTCTTCAAGCGGTTCGCCACGACCAAGCTGGATGTCTCGCGGCGATAGGAACATGGCATGACCGCCTAGCTGGCTCATTCCACTTTCAAACGACACGCGCGTGCGCGTCGAGGATTTTTCGAAAATCATCGCCATCACCTTGCCCGTGAGCGGGGTATGAGAAATACCTGCCCGCAGGCTCTTCTTTACATCGATGGCATGTTCAATCAGGGCTTTTAATCCTTCACTCGACAGATCGAGCAGACTGAGAAAATGTCTGACTGGCATGGTGTAAGTCCTTAGTCCTGCAGAAATTCTTCGATTGCTTCGATCAGTCGGCTGACCAGTTCCTGCGCCTGCGCAGGGTCGATGATCAGCGGCGGCAACAGGCGCACGACGTTATCGGCTGTGACATTGATCAGAAGTCCTTTGTTTAGTGCGATCGTGACCAACTGCGCACAGGGTCTGTTCAGGCTGATGCCGATTAACAGGCCCATATTGCGGACCTCGACAATGGCATCATTGCCGGCAAAATGATGAGTCACGAGTTCGGCGATCTGGCGGCCTCTTGCCGCGGCGTTGGCGGCCAGATTTTGCTCAAGCATGGTACTGACGACGCGGTGGGCGACATGACAGGCGAACGGGTTACCACCAAAGGTCGAGCCATGGTTACCCGGCTGAAAAACATTGCTGGCCTTGCCGTGGGCAAGACAGGCGCCAATCGGAATGCCGTTGCCCAGTGCCTTGGCCAGGGTCATTACGTCTGGCACTATCGCGTCGTGTTGAAACGCAAACATCTTGCCGCTACGTGCGAGACCTGTCTGGATTTCGTCAAGCATCAGTAGCCAGTCGTTGGCGTCGCAAATCTCACGCAGTGTGCGCAGGTAACCGGGGCCTGGAATATTGATCCCGCCTTCACCCTGCACCGGCTCGACCAGAATCGCGACGACGTTTTTGTTGTTTGCAGCAATATTATGAATGGCGTCCAGGTCATTGTAGGGCGCACGCAGGAAACCGCTTACCAACGGTTCAAAACCGGCCTGAACCTTGCGGTTTCCGGTGGCCGTCAGGGTGGCCATGGTGCGCCCGTGGAAGCTTGATTCCATCACCACGATTTCGGGACGTTCTATATTGCGACTGTGGCCGTATTTTCGCGCCAGCTTGATGGCGGCTTCATTGGCTTCAGCGCCTGAGTTGCTGAAGAATACCTGATCCATGCCCGAGGCTTCGCACAGCAGGTCGGCCAGGCGGGACTGGTTGTCGATATGATAAAGATTCGAGGTGTGCAGAATGCGTGACGCCTGTTCGTTAATCGCTTGCGTCACGCCAGGGTGATTGTGCCCGAGGCTGGTTACGGATATGCCGCACAAAGCGTCAAGATACTGTTTGCCGTCGGTGTCCCATGCATAGATACCTTCGCCCCGGCTAAGACAGATGTCGAGCGGTTTGTAGGTTGGCATCAGGTGATCGCGCATGACATTTCCCGTGAAAAAACGAGCAATACTATTGAAATTGGACATGAAAACAAGGGGGGGAGTGCAAAAAATATCGCCCAAATCGGGCGTTTTTTTTTAGAGTACTGCGCCAGCGCGAATTTTGACCTGGCCTACCAATCATTAAACATAAAAAAAACCCGGCGAGGCCGGGTTTTTCGTGTTGCACCGGGTGAACCGGGAATTACAGGTTGCTTGCAACAAAATCCCAGTTGACCAGGTTCCAGAATGCGGTCACGTAATTGGGGCGTGCATTGCGGTAGTCGATGTAATACGCATGCTCCCACACGTCGCATGTCATCAGCGGGGTCACACCGGCGTCGGTCAGAGGGCAGCCAGCATTCGAGGTCTTGACGATCGCCAGCTCACCGGCGGCATCCTTGACCAGCCAGGTCCAGCCCGAGCCGAAATTTCCGACGCAATCCGCTGTAAAGGCCTTTTTGAATTCTTCGAACGATCCCCATTTTGCATTGATTGCATCAGCCAGCGCGCCGCCTGGCTCACCGCCGCCATTGGGGCTAAGGCAGTTCCAGTAGAAGCTGTGGTTCCACACCTGGGCCGCGTTATTGAAGATGGGGCCGGAGGATTTGCGAATGATGTCTTCAAGCGCCATGTCGGCGAATTCACCACCTTCGATCAGGCCATTCAGGTTGACGACATACGCGTTATGATGCTTGCCGTGGTGGAATTCGAGGGTTTCCTGTGAAATGTGCGGAGCAAGGGCGTCGATAGCGTAAGGTAGTTCGGGTAATGTAAATGCCATGGTGTGTAACTCTCTCGTGATTGGTAAAGGGGTAAACGACGCGCATGTATAGCACAATGACCCTGCTAGATAAACTCAGTAACCGTAACGGTAAGGTTATCGCATGTCAGGGCTGACCAAAGAAGTCATGCGAACCGAATCCGACCTAGAATTGTGACGTTTGGCAATATTTCAAGGGTAAGTTGAACAATGTGCGGAATTGTTGGCGGATTGTCTCTGACGGGCGATGCGATCAAAGAATCGGTTATTCGGACGATGCTGTCGCGGGTACGCAGCCGGGGGCCGGATGACCAGGCGATTTTTCGCGATGATCCCTGCGTGCTGGGGCACGCTCGACTCGCCATCATTGATCTTTCATCCCAGGGCCGCCAGCCGATGGTTGATACCAGTGGCCGGTTTCGCATCGTATTCAACGGGACTCTCTACAATTATCCTGAACTGCGTGACGAATTGAGTTTGGCCGGCCGCGCCTTTTACTCGAACAGTGATACCGAGGTAATCGTCAATGCCTATGCCCAATGGGGAGGAAACTGTGTGCAACGACTGCAGGGCGAGTTCGCATTCGTTATCTGGGATACACGTGCAAAACAGCTATTTGCAGCGCGAGATCGTCTTGGTATCAAGCCGCTTTATTACACACAAACCGCACGGGGCTTCTATTTTGCGTCCAATGTTCAGGCGCTTGTGCAGCTCCCGGAATGTGATACCCGGATCGATTCGCATGCTTTACATCATCTGTTGACCCTGCATGGTGTGGTGCCGGCGCCCTCGACCGTTTTCAAAGGCGTTAAAAAATGCCCGCCTGCACACTCGATGTCAGTCGATGCGGCGGGTCAGGTG
>JGI10211J34971_10004259_pt1 | contig 11368 bp, 7 predicted proteins | sample Etolagsediment_FD_34971 | JGI IMG/M metagenome (IMG submission 34971)
ACTGGAGTTTTGAACTTGCTTTTTTAAATAATGAAAACCATCACCAGGACCTATCAACCGCAGTAGAACAAGATGTTGATGTGCTTTCGGGCCTGCCCGGAAAGGAAAGGTATTTTGCCGTGTTCAATTACAGTAATCATTACCGGGACGATTGGGTTGGATTTGGTGGATCGTATAAGGTCAACGACAAACTAAGTTTAGGCGGAAGTATGTTTGTAATGGTGCGGCAAACCAAATATCGGTACTCAATGGATATTGAAGCTTTCCCGAACAGGGATTCACTCGACCCCGAATCGTGGGATAACTTTTATTCTGCCAGTTTCCAGGATTTTAATGTGCTTAAATTCAATGATTACAGATTGTTGTGGAAAGGTGGGATTCTTTACAGGCATAATAGCGTGAGTATAGGCTTATCCATTACCACTCCTTCGGTTGGTGGTATTTATTCAGACGGGAAAGAGGTGTCTAAAAAACAAAAACAAAGTAATATTTCATCTCCCGAAACAGGAGAACCCATACCCAATTATGTAATCGTCGATTTTAAAGAAAAAAAGGATGTAACCGTAAATGCAAAGAGCCCTCTATCAATTGCCGCGGGAATTACCTATCGTTTGCCGGGCGCGTCGCATGTAATCTATACGTCGGTTGAATATTTCTCCGAGATCGATCCTTTTCGCCTGGCAGAAGCCAATGAATCCGAAGACGTAATTTCCGGATCGGTGCTTCAGCTTATTGAAAATGATGAATGGTTGACTTTTGTGAGTGGTGCTAAACCTGTATTGAATGCAGCCCTTGGCTACCAATGGAATATGAAAGAGGACCTTATCATGATGGCTGGTTTTAGAACCGACTTCAATTACCGAAAGGATATAGCGTATAATCCCTTTGTAGAGAATAAAAAGGTCAGAGGCCTTGACCTGGATTTATATCATTTTACCACCGGGCTTTCATGGCGAATAAAAGGCCAGGATCTGATAACAGGGTTTCAATACACCGCTGGAAGGGAAAAAAATCAGGAGCAGTTTGCAAACTTATCCGATCCTGTTGAATTCAACAAAACTGAATTAGCACCTTTGCAAGGCCCCCGCCAAAATATCATGGACACATTTTTAAATTCAATCAGCATTTATTTTGGAGCGACATTTAACTTTTAATCCAATCAGATCTTTTTTTGTGTTTTTCCAATAAGTTATCTTTGCCTGAAGGTTAACAATAGTATGGAATTTCAATGTCCACTTTACGGGATTTATAACCAAAGCTGGTATCAGTTGGTGTTTCAAAGTAATCCGGCAGGACGCCATGAACAATAGTTGAAGTATCATGTTAAATCAGAAACCAAATAAATGGATAGTAAAAAACAAATAAAACTCGGTATTTTTCTAATACTCCTTTCCGGAGTAGCTTTTGCTATTATGCTTACTATCCCGTTTTTAAACCTGGAAAACAAAACTAAAGTTATTGGATCATCAGTTGCCTTTATTGCTATGGAGGTATTGTTTTATGCCGGCGGGTTTTTTGTTGGCAAGGAACTCTTTAAAAAATACCAATCCTACCTGAATCCTAAAAATTGGTTTAAGCGGAAAACCCAATCTAAATGATTTGCCATATAATTTCTATGAGAGTTCAAATCAAGATTTACAATGGAATTGAATTTAATGACACGACTTGTTTTTAAGCGTTTGGAACAAATGTTGTAAAGCAAAATGATGATACATTTGCAAAATAAAAAGTAACGGCTTTTATTGAATTCTAATTAAAATATTTATCAATATTAATTTAAAAACTATTACAATGAAAAGAAGAACACTCTTTACGCTCCTTGGCGTTGCAGGCCTTTTTATCTCGGCCTTTTTCACCTCCTGTTATCCGGGCGATGATGTATCGTACTCTGACCTCGACCTGGTGATAACAGCCCATGATCAGGATATGAATTTTAGCCAACTGAATTCTTACTATTTGTACGATTCGGTTGTTCATATTAAGGATACGCTCGATGAAGACTCTAATGTGGATATCTCAAGAGAATTTGACGGATTGATCCTAAACCTGGTGAAAGAAAACATGAATGATTATGGCTACAATTATGAGGAAGATCCTGAGACAAATAAACCTGATGTAGTTGTTACCGTTTCGGCCATGGCCAGTAAAAACACCTATGTTTATTATTATTACCCCTACTATTATTATGGATGGGGTTGGGGATGGTATTATAAAGACACCGAATACTACGGTTGGGGATGGTATTATCCACCCTATTGGGGTGGAGCTTATGTAACCAGTTACACCGTGGGAACCCTCATTATTAACATGCATGATGTTAGAAATGCAACTTCAATTACTGACACGATACCAACACTATGGAACTGTGCCATAAATGGCTTATTGGGCAGTAGTTCCTCAACCGCAATAAACAGGCTTGATTACAACATTAATCAGGGATTTAAACAATCAACATACCTGCAAACCAACTAATCTCCAGTTTTGTTAAACCTTATAAAAATTAGAAAGATGAAAAAGATTTTTTTATCAATAATTGCTGTTTTGTTCGTTTTCAATGTATTCGCTCAGGAATCCTTCTGGTCGATGACTTATCAAATGTCTGTACCAACCGGCGATACAAAAACTTATACCGACAAAATGAGTTTTCGCGGTTTTGGAATTGAAGGACGTTGGTTTGTGGATAACAATGTTACTATAGGTGGAGCTGCCCACTTTAATGTTTTTTACGAAAAACAAGATAAAGTAACCACAGAACTTGACAATGTTACGCTTACAGGCACGCATTACAATTACATCAATTCATTTCCATTTTATGTAAATGCAGCCTATTATTTTAACGAAGGAAGTTACGTAAGGCCCTATGCTGCGATGAATGCAGGGGTAATTTACACCTTATACCGTAAAGACATTGGCCTTTACCGTATTGAGGAGAACCCCGCGAAATTTGGTGTAGCTCCTGAAATTGGTGTTTTGATCGAAACCTATGGAGGGGCAAACTTTACGGTGAACTTCCGTTACAATTACGGAATGGAAACAGACAAAACAGACCCACTCTCCTATTTTGGAATCAATGTAGGGGTAGTTTGGCTCTATTAAAAGCTGCCGGGAAAATTTAAATAATTTGATCATTGCACTGTTGAGGTAAAAATAACTTCCTCAACAGTGCATTTTTTTATGGTTTTGATTACTTTTGCTTTAACTAAAAACTAAAGCAATGCTGATAATCGGGATCGCAGGTGGATCAGGGTCCGGCAAAACCACTGTTGTAAATAAAATAATCAACGGGCTGCCAAAAAATGCGGTGTCTGTAATTTCGCAGGATTCATATTACAAAGACAATGGCCATCTTTCTGATGATGAAAAAAAGAGAATCAATTTTGACCATCCTGCATCCATCGAATTTGAGCTCCTGAACCGGCACATCGAGAAACTGATATCAGGCGAAACCATTAACCGCCCCATTTATTCCTATGTAACCTGTGCCCGTGCAGCCGAAACTATTCCGGTTAAACCCACCAAAGTAATTATCATAGAGGGCATTCTCATTTTCACCAATGCCAAATTGCGCGATAAGTGCAACATAAAAGTGTTTGTTGACGCTGATACTGATGACCGCCTGATGAGAATTGTAAAACGCGACCTGGTTGAACGCGGCCGCTCGGTGCAGGGAGTGCTTGAACATTACGAGCATTTTGTAAAACCCATGCACCTGCAGTTTATCGAACCCACAAAGCGCTATGCCGATATTATCGTTCCACAAGGTGGAGCAAACCATGTAGCTATTGATATTTTAACGTCGAGAATAAAAATGAAATTAAGCGAAAAGTCATAATCAAAATCTGATTAGGCCACGAATGCCAACCATTAAAACTACTTTTGGCTTTCGCGAATAATTTTTAAAATATAAAGTTGAGCGTAAATTATAATACAAACTTTCGAATATTTGAACCATGGCTGAAAGGAACAAAATAGACATACTTGCTGTTGACGACAGAGAAGAAAATCTTTTGGCCATCGAAAGCATCATCGATACTGATGAGATCAACCTCATTAAAGCACTTTCAGGAAATGATGCCTTAGGTTTGATGTTCGATTACGATTTTGCGCTGGTATTGATGGATGTGCAAATGCCTGGCATGGACGGTTTCGAAACCGCCGAACTCATGCGAGGATCAGATAAAACAAGGCACATCCCCATCATTTTCCTCACTGCCATCAACAAAGAAAAAAAACACATCTTCAGAGGCTATGATGCCGGTGCTGTAGATTATATTTTTAAGCCCTTCGAGCCGGATATCTTGCTGAGCAAGGTTAACGTTTTTATCGACCTTTACCGCCAGCGCAATACCCTGGAAGAACTCACACGCAAGCTCGAATCCACAATCTCCGAGCTCATCAGCTCGCGCGAGCAACTCAAACTTAGCGAAGAAAAGTACAAGGATATTTTCGAAAATGCCAACGAGGGAATTTTCATCCTGAAAAAACAGAAAATCATCTTCCACAATCCAAAAACAGAAGAAATTCTTGCCGGCGAAAATCAGCGCCGGTTAAAAAACAGGTTCCTGGAATATGTTCATCCTGAGTTTCAGCACATGCTGGAAACTGAGCATTTTGCAAAACTCAAAATCAAAACCCACGACAAACGGACTGCCATTAAAATAGTTACCGACTCAGAGGAAATCAAGTGGATCGAAATAAATTCGGTAAACATCAATTGGGAGGGCGAAAATGCGATATTGAATTTTATCAGCGACATATCCGAAAGAAAGCAGGCCGAAGAAGATATTAAAAGGGCAAAAAACCTTGCTGAACAGGCCAGCCGCACCAAGAGCGAATTTTTGGCTAATATGAGCCACGAAATCCGGACACCACTCAATGGCATTATTGGTATGACCGAACTGGTGCTGTTGAGTAAACTTGATGAGGAGCAAAAAGAGCGCATTGAGGCTGTAAAATATTCGGGCGAATCGCTGCTGGATATTATAAACGACATTCTTGATATTTCTAAAATTGAAGCCCGGAAACTGGAGCTTGACTCCATTAAATTTAGTTTGCGCGGAGTGATTGAAAAAGTGCTGCGTCCCCTTGCATCAAAAACTGCTGCAAAAAATGTAGAACTCATCCTCGATATACAGCATAAGCTTCATGATACTTACATTGGCGATCCTGTCCGCCTTCGTCAAATATTATTCAATTTGCTGGGCAATGCCATAAAATTTACCCACGAAGGTGAGGTAAAACTTGCAGTAAGTTCTTCAAAGAAAGAAGGTAATCAGGTTGCGCTTGAGTTTTCGATAACTGATACTGGTATTGGAATTCCTGAGGATAAAATCGGGAATCTTTTCAAATCATTCAGCCAGGCTGATAACTCTACTTCGAGGAAATTCGGTGGCACTGGATTAGGATTGGTGATTTCGAGGAGCCTTGTTGAAATGATGGGTGGTAAGCTTGATGTGAAAAGTGTTGAAGATATTGGCAGTACTTTTAGTTTTGATATAAATTTACAAAAATCAACTGCTCCTGAAAAACATAGCGACACTGAGTTATTGCCGCAGCTTGTCGACAAACACTTTCTTATTGTTGATGACAACCAGACCAATCGTAAAATACTCTCAGGATTACTCGACCATTTACACATTCAGTATCAACTTGCTGAGGACGGTAGCATTGCCTACGAAAAAATTCTTCGCCAGGGAGAAAGCAAAAACCCCTTCGACATCATTTTGCTGGATTACCACATGCCTGTGCTGGATGGCCTGGAAATGGCTGAATTGCTAAAACGGGAAAACAAAATAAATCCACCTCCTGCCATTGTATTGCTCTCATCCGATGATGTGAACATACAACGGAGCAAATTGGGCGAATACGGGATTAACCGATACATGATTAAACCCATTTTCAGGAATGAACTGATTAAAGTTTTGAATGAAATGGTTAGTTTCAATTCCGGGCAGTCAGCTCCAATAAAAGTATATGCACAAAAGCAAAATAACACACTGGGCAAGAGGTACAATATTTTACTGGTCGAAGACAATCTCATCAACCAAAAACTTGCCAACGGTTTACTTCGGAATCTGGGATGCGAAGTTACGATCGCTGACAATGGGAAAAAAGCTGTAGATATTCTCAGCGACAATAGCTATGATATTATTTTCATGGATATTCAAATGCCTGAAATGGATGGTTACGAAGCAACAGGAATCATCAGGGATAGGGAGAAAATAAAGGGCATTCACACACCGATAATTGCCATGACCGCCCATGCCATGAAAGGTGACCGTGAAAAATGTATCAACGCCGGCATGGATGAATATATTACCAAACCAATTAGCCTGAAAAGCATTACCGAGGCCATAAAAAGCCTTAATATCAATCCGAATTCATAATCAATAAAAAATCGCGATTCATGAAGAAATGGTTTCTCAACCTTAAGATAAAGCAACGTCTCAATACCATGACGGCAATATCCATTATAAGTATTTTATTGATTGGATATGCGTCCTGGTATTTTTTCAGAACCACGAGGGTGCTCACTCTGGTACTTACCGAACAAAGAGTGCATGATGTGAATTACCGGACAGGCCTTCAGCTTTTCTACGAATACCTACACAACGAAGATGAAAAAATCCTTAAACGGGCCTATCATCACCTCGACTCAGCCGCACACATTGCATTCGTATTCAGCAAATCAAAAGACTACTACAAACAATTTACCCACGACAAGTATGTAGATGTTTTATTGGAAACCTATGGACCGACGGTGGATTATGATCGGGGTTCAGCAGAGCTCATAGCGAGCCGTTTCGAATTGATGATGATGATTGATAACCCGCAAATGAATGATGCCCTTGCAATAGCCGATGAGGCTTATCGAAACGGGACAAAAGTTAAAACTGCCATTCAGAATTATTTAGAAAACCCTGAGGAGGTAGCCTTATTCGAAAAGCTTGAACAGGCAAAAAGGGAAATGAGCGACATGGAAGTTCGTTTTTCGGCAACCATCGATACGCTCAACAAATTTGTTATTAACCTCCTGCTTATAAGCATCCTGCTCATTGTGGCCATCCTGAGTGTTCTCACATTCATCTCATCTCGTTTAATTTCCGGAACCATTTCACGGCCGGTGTTAAAAGTTGTTGAAAACCTTAAACGACTTGCCTCCGGGAATTTATCCACCGACATAAAAGTTGAATCGAAAGATGAAGTTGGGATGCTCAATGCCTCATTCATCGATTTACAAAATAGCCTCAGGCAAAAGTCGGAAGTTTCGGCGGCCATTGCCAATGGGGATTTTTCGCAGAAAACTGAACCAAGAAGCCAGGATGATGTGTTGGCACATTCTATAAACCAGATCGTTGAAAACTTTAGCGAAGTTGTGGAACAGGCCAACCGGATTGCCCGGGGAGAGCTCGACACCGACATTTCAATGCGATCGGACCACGACGAACTTGGCCAGGCCCTCATCAGAATGACCACTGACCTAAAAAGTTCGAATGAGGAAAAAAGACGACAGTTGTGGCAAAAAAACAGCCAGTCAGACATTAATGATGTGATGCGTGGAGAGCAGGAAGTACACGATCTTGGCCAGAAAATAATTAGTCAGTTATGTAAACTGATCAATGCAAAAGTTGGAGCCATTTATATTAAAGACGAGGAAATTTACAAGCTGGTAGGCAGTTTTGCCTATAAGCGTCGCAAAAACATCGAAAATGGCTACAAACCCGGACAGGGATTGGTTGGTCAGGCTGTGCTCGAAAAGGAATCCATTATCATCACCAATGTTCCGGACGATTATACTTCCATCGCCTCCGGCCTGGGCGAATCACCTCCAAAAAACATTCTGGTAAGCCCATGTATTTTTAACGACGATGTTATTGCTGTGATAGAAGTGGGTAGCTTTGATGAATTTTCCGAAGAGCAATTGCAATTTATTAAACTGATCAGCGAAAATATCGCTATTGGGCTCAACGCTTCAAAGGGCAGAACAGAGCTAAAGAAACTCCTTGCCAAAACCCAGCAGCAGGCCGAAGAACTTCAGGTACAGCAGGAAGAGCTTCGCCAGGCCAACGAGGAGTTGGAAGAACAAACCAAGGCCCTCAAAGAATCGGAACAGCAACTCCAAACCCAACAGGAAGAACTGCGTGTTACCAATGAAGAATTGGAAGAACGCACCAAAGCCATCGAAAAACAACGTGACGATATTCGTACGAAAAACGATGAGCTGAAAATAGCCCAAATCGAAATCGAGAAAAAAGCAAACGATCTTGAAATAGCAAGCCGCTATAAATCGGAGTTTCTGGCAAATATGTCGCACGAACTGCGCACACCGCTCAATAGTATTCTTGTGCTGTCGCAAATATTATCCAACAATAAATCAGGAACCCTCAACGAAAAACAAATCCAATCGGCTAAAACCATCCATTCCTCAGGATCAAGCCTGCTATCGTTGATCAACGAGATTTTAGACCTTTCCAAAATTGAATCAGGCAAACTTGAAATTAACGAGGAGCGGGTACAACTGCAATCGTTTGTCCAGGATGTAAATGATATTTTCAACCCGCTGGCTACCGAAAAAGGCCTTGAGCTCAACATCGATATCTCATCTGAAGCACCGGTATATATTCACACCGATAGCCTTCGCCTGCAACAGATTTTGCGCAATCTGCTGTCGAATGCCATTAAGTTCACACACGAGGGAAGTGTGAGCCTTTTGATAAAACATCCGCAAAGCCTCAACGAAGATCTGATCAATAAAGGGCTTTCAAAACAAAGCACAATACTTTTTGAAGTAAAAGATACAGGCATTGGCATTCCTGAAGAGCAACAAAAAACAATTTTTGAAGCCTTCACCCAGGCCGATGGAACTACTTCGCGCAAATATGGAGGTACAGGCCTTGGGCTCACTATTTCAAGAAATCTTGCCCATATTTTGGGTGGTGAGATTGAAATGCAGAGCGCTGAAAATAGCGGGACGACTTTCAGGCTCTATTTGCCTGTAAAACGCAGCGGTAAGATATCAGTTGGAGAAAAACCTGCTGTATCGAATGCAATTACACAAACAGATAAGAAAACATCGGCACAAGCTGTTCCATCGAATAAAAATCAAGATAAGCCTAAGCCGCGGAATTCGACAGGAAACGGGGGCGCCAATATTGAAACCGAATCAGTAAAGGACGACCGTAAGATTATTAATAAGGGCGATAAGTTCATTTTGATCATTGAGGATGATGCTGACTTTTCGCAAATCCTGTACGATCTTGCCCACGAAAAAGGATTCAAGTGCCTTATTGCACCCAACGGCGAAACAGGGCTGCACTATGCCGATTATTATAAACCCGATGCTATTATCCTTGATATTGGCCTTCCGGGAATTGACGGATGGCAGGTTATGGACAGGCTGAAGGAAAATCCGGAAACACGCCACCTGCCGGTTCATTTTATGTCGGGGCGCGATAAAAGCACCGAGGCCATGAAAAAAGGAGCCATAGGCTTTCTTACTAAACCAATTAGTGTTGAAGAAATTAATGGTGCCTTTATAAAAATTGAAAACTACATCTCAAAACCGGTTAAAAAACTGCTTGTTATCGAAGATGATGATGACATGCGCAAGGCCATTGTTGAATTAATCGATGACAGCGACATCAGCATAACTTCTGTTTCGAGTGGCAATCAGGCCCTTGATCAAATGAAGAAAGACGACTTTGATTGCATTATACTGGATTTGGGACTTAAAGATATGTCGGGGTATGAGTTGCTTAAAAAAATCGGAAAAAAAGGCGACAATCAGAGTATCCCGGTCATCATTTATACCGGTCAGGAATTGTCGCGTGAGGATGAAGAAAAACTCAGCAAATACTCTGACAGTATTATTATCAAAGGTGTAAAATCACCTGAACGCCTGCTTTCAGAAACTACCCTATTCCTGCACAGGGTTGAATCTAACCTTCCGGAGGAAAAACAAAAAATGCTCAAAGTGGTCCATCATCAGGAAGATAGCATGAAGGAAAAGAAGGTATTGATTGTGGATGATGATATGCGCAACGTTTTTGCTCTTTCCAGCCTCCTCGAAGAGCGCAACATGAAAATTGTTGTGGGCCGTAATGGTAAAGAAGGCATCGAAAAGCTGGAACAAAATCCGGATATCAGCGTGGTTTTGATGGACATTATGATGCCAGAGATGGATGGATACGAAGCCATGCGCCAGATCAGGAAAAATCCGAAATACAAGAAACTACCGATGATTGCACTTACCGCCAAGGCCATGCAGGGCGACAGGGATAAATGTATTGAGGCCGGTGCCAGCGATTATCTCACCAAGCCCGTGGATACAGAAAAGCTTATTTCACTTTTACGTGTTTGGTTATATCAATGAAAAGCAAACAAGAAATATTACTTGAAAACGAAAACATCGAGATAGAGCTTTTCTTGCAGGCTATCCACATGAAGTTCGGCTATGATTTTCGTAATTATGGCAAGGCGCATATCAAACGCAGGGTTAGGCACAGGTTGTCAGTTTCTGACTTTAAAAATGTAAGCGAGCTGATTCATAAACTGCTTTACGATCCTGTTTTTTACCAGGAGATACTGCAGGATTTGTCCATCACAGTTACTGAAATGTTTCGCGACCCTGATTTTTACCTCGCAGTGCGAAAGGAGGTTGTTGCCTTACTCAAAACTTATCCATTTATTAAAATTTGGCATGCAGGCTGTGCTTCCGGTGAAGAGGTGTATTCGATGGCCATCCTGCTCAAGGAAGAGGGCTTGCTGAAGAGGGCACAGATTTATGCCACCGATTTTAACCAAATCGCTTTGCAAAAAGCGCGAAGCGGGATTTATCCCATTGGCCGGATTAAAGAATACACCCAGAATTATCAAAAATCCGGAGGCAAAGCATCCTTCTCCGATTATTATAATGCGCGTTACGAATCGGTTATCCTGAACGAATCCTTAAAAGAGAACATCGTATTTGCTGATCATAACCTGGTTACCGACGGTGTTTTTGGGGAGATGAACATGGTAATCTGTCGCAATGTGATGATTTACTTTGATAAAGACTTGCAGAACAGGGTCATCAAGCTTTTTTATAACAGTCTGGTACCGGGTGGTTTTTTATGCCTTGGCAGCAAGGAAAGTCTCCGCTTTACCGAGATTGCTAATAAATTTGATGTAACAACCGAAAAACAGAAAATATACCGAAAGAAGTTTGAGGGTTCGTAATCTTAAAAAATCGTTATCGGTCTCGAAGAATCCCTTTTTGTGTTCCCGGATGGTTTTCGGGGTGTCTTATCGGGAATAAGTTAATTTTAGCATGAGGTAGCCAGGTAAAAATGCGTAGTAAATTGATTTTAACTTGTGGGTCAGGATTTCT
>JGI10211J34971_10004260_pt1 | contig 11367 bp, 6 predicted proteins | sample Etolagsediment_FD_34971 | JGI IMG/M metagenome (IMG submission 34971)
TTAATTTGCTTACCATCCCACTCACAAGTTGTCGCAGCAGAAGTAATTGTAATACCTCTTTCCTGCTCTTGCTCCATCCAGTCCATTGTTGCAGCACCATCATGTACTTCACCAATTTTATGTTCAACACCCGTATAAAAAAGAATTCTTTCAGTTGTTGTCGTTTTACCTGCATCAATGTGAGCAGCGATACCGATATTTCTTACGTCATTAAGTTTGTGCGTTCTTGCCATAACTTAGTTCCTTACCATCTATAGTGAGCAAACGCTTTGTTCGCTTCAGCCATTTTGTACGTATCTTCTTTCTTTTTGAAAGCAGAACCTTTTTCAGTTGCAGCATCCATAAGTTCATTACTTAAACGCTCCATCATAGTTCTTTCATTTCTTTTTCTTGCTGCATCAACGATCCATCTGATTCCCAGTGATTGTTGTCTTACAGGTCTTACCTCTATAGGCACTTGGTACGTTGCACCACCTACTCTTCTAGATTTTACTTCCATTACAGGCTTGACGTTATCCATCGCTTTGTTGAATACTTCAATACCTTTTTCACCAGATTTTGATTCAATTCTCTCTAACGCATCATACATTACTTTTTGCGCTGTGCTTTTCTTACCATCAAGCATGACTGCATTGATAAACTTTGTTAATACTTTAGAACCGTGTACTGGATCTGGCAATACCGGTCTAACGGGAGCTTTTCTTCTTCTCATTGTTTTCCTTCAATTATACAAATTTACTCAAAGATCTTCGTAGATCTCTGCTATTGCTTCTCAATCTTCTGACTGATACTCAATGTTATTCAGCTCCTACACTTTTATAACTATTTCATAATGAAACTAGTTTTATGAGCTCTCTGCTGAAGAGAACCTAGTGTTAGCGTAAGTTTTTTGGGCTTGGCTCAAAAAACATATGTTACTACTCTATTTAGGTCTCTTAGTACCGTATTTAGATCTTGCAACTGTTCTTCCAGTTACACCTGAAGCATCTAATGCACCACGAACAATGTGATACTTAACACCAGGTAAATCTTTAATTCTTCCGCCTCTTACAAGTACGATAGAGTGCTCTTGAAGGTTATGACCTTCACCACCGATGTATGAGATTACTTCAAAACCACTTGTCAATCTTACTTTAGCAACTTTTCTAAGTGCCGAGTTAGGTTTCTTTGGTGTTGTAGTATATACTCTTGTACATACGCCTCTTCTTTGAGGACATTTTACGAGTGCAGGTGATTTTGATTTTTTCACTTGCTTTTTACGTTCTTTACGAATCAATTGATTAATTGTAGGCAAATCGTTTCCTTTCTGGTTAGTTTGAATTGAGATCTCTCTCTTGAATCTGGGTTCTTACACCACATAAAAACCTTCATTTAGAATGCTTTTATCTGATTTAGTCAGCAGATTTTTGGAGGCATATTATATCGAAAAATTCTTTTGATTTTCTTATATGGGGGTTTTGTAGGGGTGTTTGGTTGTTACAATGACTCGTAGGACGGATAAATCCACCATCTAAATAAAATTGAACCACTCACACAAGGTAGGTAGTCCCACCCTATGCGAATCAAAAAATAGTCTAAGAGCTTTTTTTACTCTACCGTTTTTATTTTGATATTATCATTATCTATCATACCCGTACCTACTGGGATAAGACGTCCGATAACAACATTTTCTTTAAGATCTTCAAGCGCATCTACAGTACCTGCAATAGAAGCAGAAGTAAGTACTTTCGTCGTATCTTGGAATGATGCCGCTGAGATAATACTGTCTGCACCAACCGCTGAACGTGTAATACCTACAAGCATTGGTTCAGCAATAGAAGGTTCTCCACCAAGAGCAATCACACTTTGGTTCTCTTCTTGGAACTTACGACGAGATACAATGTCTCCTGCAATGAACTTAGAATCACCACTTTCAACAACTTTCACTTGTCTCATCATTTGAGAAGTGACGATCTCGATGTGTTTATCAGAGATATTAACCCCTTGTCTACGATAAACCATTTGAACTTCAGACACAATATATTCATACAATGCTTTTTCACCCAATGCTGCAAGAATGTCATGACTTGAGATAGTCCCATCAGTGAGTTTTTCTCCTGCATGCACATACTCTCCAACATTAACCAATGCCACTTTATTTTTATCGATAAACTGTTCTGTGATTTGCGCATTGTCACCTGTAATAATCAGTCTTTCTTTTCCACGTAGTGGTTTACCAAAGCTTACCATACCATCAATCTGTGCGATCAATGCAATGTCTTTAGGACGTCTGGCTTCAAAAAGTTCAGAAACCCTTGGAAGACCTCCGGTAATATCTTTTGATTTGATCGCTGCTTTTGGTGTTTTTGCCAAAATATCTGCGATACTTACTTCATCACCATCTTTAACAAACAAGATCGTCTTCGCATCAAGCTGATAACGGATAAGCTCTCCACCAGCAGTAGCTAAAACGATAGCCGGCTTATACGCTGCTGGAATATATTCGTTCAGTTCAAGTCTAGTATCACCCGTCACTTCATCAAACTGCTCAATCACTGTCACACCTGGAATAATATCTTCAAATTTCAATGTTCCCTGTTGTTCAGAAATAATAGGCTCTGAATATGGATCCCATTCAGCAATGACTACCTGTGATGATGTTTCAGGTGCAGAAAGAAGATCACCTCTTTGCACGATAGCATCATTATCTACATTGACTACAGATCCTCTTGAGATATAGTGTCGTGCCGCTTCTCTGTTATTCTCATCAACAACAACTGCAAATAGACCTTTTTCTTCTACTTTTGTACCCACTTTAATGCTCGTGTGTGCTTCAAGATAATCCCCTTTAAGCAAGAAAAATTTCACTTTACCTTTAGACTCGGAAATCACATTTTGTGTCACTGGAGCACCATCTTCAACTTTAAGTTCAGAAGCAAATGGCACACGACTTGGTACAGACCAACCTTCATTGATCACTTCAACAATAGAATCACCCTCTTTTACCTTATCTCCATCTTGAAGCGGTAAGAAAAGCTTTCCTTCTACTTTACCAGCAACACCAGCAAGTTCATTTGATTTTGCTACATCTGATTTTCTAAGATTGTATTTGACTTCATCTTTACTACCGGCATTGACAGAAATGACATACTCGTCATGTGTCACGACAAGAGAAAGCGTACCATCTACAACAGCTTTGATCTTAGGTTCAACTAAAAGTACACCTGCATTTCTTCTGTTTGCAACGATAAGATTACCATCTCTGTTACGATATACGTTCAGGTTGTAGTATCGGATAAATCCTTCTTTTGTTGCGATAACCTGTCTGTCCTCTTTACCTGCTGTTGCGGTACCACCTGTGTGGAATGTACGTAGTGTAAGCTGTGTTCCTGGCTCACCAATAGATTGCGCGGCAATAACACCTACAGCCTCTCCACGTTTAACTATTTTGTTGTCTGCCATATTGAGNCCATAGCATTTTGCACAAATACCTTTAGGTGCTTTACATGATGATGGTGCTCTCATGATCACGGAACGTACACCTGCATCTTGTACTCTTGAAGCCGTCTCTTCATCAATCATCGTACCTTCACTCACGAGTACTTCAGAAGTAATAGGATCGATCACATCTTCTGCAAGGACTCTACCATAAATACGATCAGCCAATGGCTCGATCATTTCATTACCCACAACGATATCTGAAACTTCAACACCCTCGTGTGTACCACAATCTGTCATAGAAATCTTCACATTTTGTGCAACGTCTATCAGTTTTCTTGTTAAGTAACCCGCATTCGCTGTCTTAAGTGCTGTATCGGCGAGACCTTTTCTTGCTCCGTGTGTTGAAATAAAGTATTCAAGTACATTTAGACCTTCACGGAAGTTTGATGTAATAGGTGTTTCAATAATAGACCCGTCTGATTTCGCCATAAGACCCCTCATACCCGAAAGTTGTCTGATCTGTGCAGCTGAACCTCTTGCCCCGGAGTCTGCCATCATATGTACCGAGTTAAATCCGTCTTTGTCTTCTCTAATAAGCCCCATAAGACCTTCAGCAATACCATTGTTCGCATCCGTCCAGATATCGATAATTTTGTTATATCGTTCTTGATCTGTTAAAAGACCCGCACCAAATTGTCTCTGGATCTCTTTGACTTCTTCTTTCGCAGAAAGCACTCTTCCTACTTTTAGTTCAGGAATCTTAATGTCATCTATCGAGATTGAAACACCGACTTTTGTTGCATATTTGAAACCCATATCCTTAAGGTTGTCAAGGAAACCAGCCGTTTCAGAAACGCCACCCATTTTATAGATATAGTCAACCAAAGCACCAATGTCTTTTTTCTTCAAAATTTTGTTCCAGTACTTTTCCGGTACATAATCAGGAATAATAGATTTTAAGATCAATCTACCCGCAGTTGATTTTGCAATGCGACCATCGATCACAGTTCTAATACGTGCATTGAGATCAAGTGCATTTTGTTCAAATGCAATTTCCACCTCTTCTACATTTGCAAAAAGTTTATGTTCACCTTTGACATCATTTTTCTCAAGCGTAAGGTAATAGAGCCCTAAAATCATATCTTGTGAAGGTACGGCTATCGCCTTACCTGATGCTGGAAGCAAAATGTTCATCGATGCAAGCATCAAGACTTTCGCTTCAGCAATCGCTTCATCTGAAAGAGGCACATGAACCGCCATTTGATCCCCATCGAAATCGGCGTTAAATGCAGAACATACCAATGGATGTAATTGAATCGCTTTACCTTCGATGAGTCTCGGGTGAAACGCTTGAATAGACAATTTGTGAAGTGTTGGTGCACGGTTCAGCAAGATAGGATAGTTATCCACTACCTCTTCTAGACACTCCCATACTTCATTCTCTTGCTTCTCAATCATCTTTTTAGCTTGCTTAAGTGTGGTTGCATAGCCTTTTTCTTCAAGCTTTGCCATCAAGTGTGGCTTAAAGAGTTCGATCGCCATCTTCTTAGGCAATCCACACTGGTCCATACGTAAGTCGGGACCAACAACAATAACAGAACGACCAGAAAAGTCAACCCTTTTACCAAGAAGGTTTTGTCTAAAACGACCTTGTTTACCTTTGATCACTTCAGAAAGTGACTTCAGTGGTCTTTTATTTGCACCCTTGACTGCATTACCTCTTCTACCGTTATCAAACAAGGCATCAACTGCTTCTTGAAGCATACGCTTTTCATTTCTAACGATAATTTCAGGCGCGTCAAGTTCCACAAGTCTTTTAAGTCTTTGGTTTCTGTTGATCACTCTTCTATAAAGGTCATTCACATCAGAAACAGCAAATTTACCACCATCAAGACTTACAAGGGGTCTCAAATCTGGTGGGAGTACCGGTAGTTGCGTTAACATCATCCACTCTGGTCTGTTTCCTGAATGTAAAAATGCTTCGATCACCTTAAGACGTTTAACGATCGTCTTTCTTTTTGCTTCAGATTTTGTCGCTTCAATGTCAAGCTTAAGTTGGGTAAACATTTCAACCAAATCAAGATCTGCAAGCAATTCTTGAATGATCTCTCCACCCATTCTTGCATCTAAATCTGTATCACCAAAACGTTGCATAATTTGTTGATACTGCTCTTCATTCAGCACATCATATTTTGCCAGTGGGTTTAAACCTTCACTGTCATAACTTGCTTCACCAGGTGTTTTAACAATATATGCTTCATAATAAAGTACTCTCTCAAGATCTTTCATCTTTACGCCTAAAAGTGTACCAATACGTGATGGAAGTGATGAAACATACCAGATATGTGCTACTGGTGCGATAAGATCAATGTGTCCCATACGGTTTCTTCTTACTTTTGAAGTCGTTACTTCAACCCCACACTTCTCACACACAACACCTTTATAACGCATTTTTTTGTATTTACCACAAAGACACTCATAGTCTCTGATAGGGCCAAAAATTTTGGCACAGAAGAGACCGTCTCTTTCAGGTTTAAGGGTTCTATAGTTAATCGTTTCTGGTTTTTTTACTTCACCATAACTCCAAGAGAGCACTTTTTCGGGACTTGCCACTCTAAGCTGTAGTGCGGCTATATCATTTGGTCTCTCATCACTGTTAAGATCTATTGGTGTTAAATTCTCTAAAAACTTACTCATTTTCACCCTCCACTTCTTTTTTACTCTCATATAATTCTGTATCAAGACCTAGTGCTTGAAGCTCTTTTGTCAAGACAAACATCGTTTCAGGTACACCTGATTCTGGTACAGCTTCACCTTTGGTGATCGCTCTATATGCTCTTGCTCTACCTTCAACATCATCTGATTTGATAGTCAACATTTCTTTCAGTGTATGTGCTGCACCGTATGCTTCGAGTGCCCATACTTCCATTTCTCCAAATCTTTGTCCACCAAAGAGTGCTTTACCACCTACGGGTTGTTGGGTAACAAGTGAGTAAGGCCCCGTAGAACGTGCATGTACTTTCTCATCAACCAAGTGATGAAGTTTAAGCATATACATGTATCCAACGTTGACTCTTTCAATCATCTGTTCACCCGTTTTACCATCAAATAGCACCATTTTACCATCAGAATCCATTTTAGCCATTTCAAAAAGTTTATCGAATTCAGCCTGGTTCGTTCCTTCAAATACCGGTGCCGCAAATTTTACACCTGTAGACCAATCTCTACCATATTTAATCAACTCTTCATCACTCATCGTAGTTAAAAGTTCTTTGGCACTCATCAGTTTTGCCACATCTGCAATAGCAATCATTTTAGCTCTAAGGTCTTTAATAAAAGTCTCTTGCTGGTTTACAAACATTGCCTCGATTTGTTCACCAAGGTTTTTACCAACCAGTCCCAAGTGCACTTCAAGAATTTGTCCGATGTTCATACGAGAAGGAACCCCCAATGGATTCAAAATAAGATCTACCGGTCTTCCATCTTCCTGATAAGGCATATCAATCTCTGGCACGATATTTGAAACAATACCTTTGTTTCCGTGACGCCCTGCCATTTTATCACCTACTTTAAGTTTTCTCTTTGTAGCGATATAAATTTTTACAAGCTTTGTGACACCTGAAGGAAGAATGTCATCTTTTTCGAGTACCGTCAATTTCTCTTCATGCTCTGTTTTAAGTCTCTTCTTTTGTTTCAAGAAATAATTTTTAAGTGACTCATACTCATTTTGTACTTTATCCGCATACGATTGGACGACACCTCTAAGTGCAAATCTATTTACACCCTTAATCGTCTCTTCATCGATTTTAGATCCTGCTGCATATTCAGTTTCGCCAATAGTGACAGATTTTGCTAATGCTTCTCCTGAGAGATAATTTGCGATACGTAAGATCTCTTCTCTATCGATCATAAGAAGTTGATCATGGTGGTCACCATCTAGCACTGCTTTCTCTTCTTCATATGCTTGGATAGCACGTGCATCTTTTTCATAGCCTTTTTTCGTAAAGACTTTGATATCAACAACCACACCTTCCATAGATGCTGGACAATAAAGTGATTTATTCACCACATGTCCTGCTTTTTCACCAAAGATCGCTCTTAACAATCTCTCTTCCGGTGTTGGTTTGATCTCACCTTTAGGACTTACTTTACCTACAAGAATCATTCCTGGTTTCACATACGTACCGATTTGAACAATACCGCTCTCATCTAAGTGAAGCAACTCATCTTCACGGATATTTGGGATATCACGAGTGATCTCTTCTGTACCATGCTTGAGTTCTCTTGCTTCTACTTCTTTTTCATACGTATGCACAGAAGTAAATGTATCTTCACGGATAAGCTTTTCAGAAATGATCACCGCATCCTCATAATTATATCCATACCAAGGCATAAATGCTACACGAATATTTTTACCAATAGCAAGCTCACCTTGATCCATATTGGCACCATCAGCAATAACTTGTTTCGACTCAATTTTATCACCTAGCTTTACTACAGGTGTTTGTGTAAAGGTGGTGTTTTGATTGGTTCTCATATTCTTCTCAAGTGGATAATGGTCTATAAATACACCACTCTCATCTTCACCCATTACATAAATGTTTTTCGCATCTACCTTTTCAACTGTACCCGGTCTTTGTGCTTTAACACATTCCCACGCATCACGACTGACGATGGCTTCCATACCTGTACCTACTACTGGTGCCTCTGTTTTAAGAAGAGGCACGGCTTGACGTTGCATGTTTGAACCCATAAGTGCACGGTTAGCATCATCATGTTCCAAGAATGGGATCAATGCAGCAGCTGAACCAGAGATCATCAGTGGAGATATATCAATAAGATCCACTCTTTTGGCTTCATTAAGTTCAATGTTACCATTGAGTCTTGTCTCGATAAGATCTTCAACAATACGTCCGTCTTCACTCACGACTGTCGATGCAGGCGCGATACACTTATCTTCTTCCTGTGTAGCAGTAATATATACAATCTCATCCGTAACCTGACAATCTTTCACCACTTTATAGGGTGCTTCAATAAATCCATGCTCATTGACTTTTGAATAGGTAGCCAATGTATTGATCAGACCAATATTTTGACCCTCTGGCGTCTCAATAGGACAAATACGCCCATAATGCGTTGGGTGTACATCCCTAACTTCAAATCCGGCTCTTTCTTTCACGAGACCACCCTCACCAAGTGCAGAAAGTCTTCTTTTATGTGTCACTTCTGAAAGTGGGTTAGTCTGGTCCATAAACTGAGAAAGTTGTCCCGATGAGAAAAATTCTAAAATCGTATTTGTAATCATTTTAGAGTTTACTAAGTCATGAGGCATGAGTTCATCAAGTGTCCCAGATACTGTTGTCATCTTATCTTTGATCGCTTTTTGCATCTTCACAAGACCATTATGAAGTTCATTCCCCAAAAGCTCACCGATCGCTCTGATTCTTCTGTTACCTAAGTGATCTCTATCATCAATGTGACCTTGACCATTCTTTACTTTAATAAGATATTTTACGGTATTGATAAGATCTTCTGCAGTCAATACAGTAGCATACTCAGGAATATCTAAACCTAACTTGTGGTTCATTTTCATACGACCGACTTTTGTAAGATCATATCTTTCAGGGTCAAAGAAAAGCTGTCTTAAGAATGCTTTTGCAGCATCAGGAGTTACAGGTTCACCCGGTCTCATTACTTTGTAAATACGGATCGCTGAAAGTACATTTTCATCATCGATCTGCTCTGTTTGCTTTAAAAGTCTTAAACTTTCATTGTCTGCAACAAATGCATTAATGATCGACATATCAGCACCTTCTGCTAGGTCATTGATGATCTCAATCGTTTCAATACCTTCTTCGATCATCTTTTTAAGTTTACNCTCGTCTAAAGGTGTCACCACATCATACAGTACTTCACCACTCTCTTGATTGATAATCGGCTTAGCTAAGTGTCTTTCCATAAGTACTTCAAGTGGATATTCAATCCACACCAAACCATCATCAACAAGTTTTTTCGCTTTTGCCTTAGTGAGTCTTTTACCTGCATTGACAACGGTATTGCCATCGATGTCTTTTACATCGTAATCCGCTCTACCGGAAAAATCATCTGCATCAAACTTCACAAGAAATCTGTTATCTTTGATACTGATCTCTTTTGTTGAGTAGAAAAGTTTAACAATATCATCTTTAGAGTAATCCAAAGCTCTAAAAAGGATCGTTACAGGAATCTTTCTTCTTTTATTGATACGTGCATACAAAATATCTTTAGAATCATATTCAAAATACAACCACGAACCACGATCAGGTATGATTTGCGCAGAGTAAAGCATACCACTTCCAACAGTTGTTCCCTCTTCTTCTTTAAAATAACACCTGGAGATCTGTGCAGTTGGTTTACGATAACTCTTTCAACTCCATTCACAACAAACGAAGTTCTATCTGTCATCAAAGGGATATCACGTACAAAAACTGCTTGTTCTTTGATCTCTTTTGGATCAAGCTTTTCACCCGTTTTTTCATCTCTATTCCAAATTGTCAATGCGATATTCATCTTTAGTGATACAGAGTAAGTTAACCCTCTCTCCATACACTCTCTAACTGTATATTTTGGTTTAACAATTTCAGAGTTTTTATACGTGAGCGTAAGTCTGTTTTGTTGGTCATTAATAGGAAAAGATGATCTGAAAACTTTCTCTAAAGTAGAGTTTTTTCTGTCTTTTTCACCTAACATTAAAAAGTTTTCATAACTTTTTTGTTGAAGTTGGAGCAAGTTTGGAATTTCAATTTCTCTTGGTGTTTTTGAAAAGTCAACACGAAGTCTGTTACCAGAATGTAAAGAATTTAACATGGGGTTATCCTTATTTCGGTTTAGTTTGGTTTATGTAGTGTGTTTAATGTATATATTGGGTATACAAAGAAACTATTGACATGAGGGTATGAAATGTCTCCGAATAGTTTATCGCTATATCCAATGAGGTTTGTAACATGAGCTTAGGCAATCTGCCTAAGCTCTCTTAAATAAGAGTAATTATTTAAGTTCGCAAGTAGCGCCTGCTTCTTCAATTTGTTTTTTGAACTCTTCTGCTTCTTCTTTAGAAACACCTTCTTTAAGTACAGATGGAGTCTCTTCAACAGCAGCTTTCGCTTCTTTAAGCCCAAGACCAGTGATGGCTCTTACTGCTTTAATAGCATTGATTTTTTTGTCACCAGCACCTGTAAGTACTACGTCAAATTCTGTTTGCTCTTCAGCAGCTGCACCAGCATCACCAGCACCACCACCAGCTACTACTGTAGCTTGTGCAGATACGCCAAATTTTTCTTCAAATTCTTTTACTAGCTCAGAAAGCTCAAGTACTGACATGTTTGAGATAAACTCAAGAACATCTTCTTTAGTTGTTGCCATAATTAATTCCTTAAATTATAATTCATATGAGATGAAACATCTTACAGTTTCAAATTAAAAGAGCCTCGTGGCTCTCACCACTCTATGCTTCTTCTTCTTTTTTGGCTGCTAATGCATTCATACCAATTGTAAAGTTTTGTACTGGTGCATTCCATACATTGAGGAGCATACCGATAAGTACATCTCTAGTAGGAAGTTTAGCCATTGCATTAATGGTTTCCATACTAGCAACTTCACCCTGGATTAAACCAGTTTTGATTGAGAAACTATTTTTAAATTCAGTTGCTGCTTTGTCAGCAATTTTACAAGGTGTTACTTGTGCATCACCCCAGATTACAAGGTTTGTGTCTTTAAAATCAATCGCTTCACAACCTGCATTTTGTAATGCGATTGCCGCTAGTTTATTTTTCACAACTTGTACTTTTGTGTCTTCATCTTTAGCAAGATTTCTTACCACTTCAAGATTTTCAACACTCATACCTTTGTAATCACAAACGATAATCGCACCAGCATCTTTAAACGCTGCTGTCATCTCTGCAACTAATT
>JGI10211J34971_10004261_pt1 | contig 11367 bp, 9 predicted proteins | sample Etolagsediment_FD_34971 | JGI IMG/M metagenome (IMG submission 34971)
AGAATTTGTAAAATTAAATTTTATTAACAAATTTTATTATATTTTTTATAATAAATTTAAAGTATTATTGTTAAATAAAATCATAGTCACCTTAAATAATCCTATTTTTAAACAAAATGGATACTTCAATATCAGAAACTAAAAAAACAAAAGTTCCAACCAAAAAAAATATAAAAGAACCCAAAAATAAAACAGAGAAATCTGAAAAAACAGATACTATAAAAAAAATTAAAAAGAATAATTATTCAAAAAAAGAAAATAGTATTGATTTAAATAATTTAGAGGAAGAAAACATCATTCCTTTTAAAGAAAAAGAAGAAAAAATAACCAATAAAAAGAATTCAGTAAGTCAAGGTATTTCAGGTAATCCAAATAATCTTAAAGGCAATAAAAATTCGGAAATAGTTAAATCAGAATCTAAAAAAAAGATAGTTAAAAAAGGGCTCAAGGAAAAAATAGAAAATGCATCCACTTATTTGGGAAAGCGAGGTTATATTCTTCATAAATCAAAATTTACGGAAAAAGAATTGGAAAATTTCCGAGAAGAACTAAATGTAACTCCTTTTAGCAATATGGATTATGGTGCTCCTGAAGAACCTTTTAAGGTGTATAAAGAAAATTCCACCCACATGTATCTTCCCAAATTTTATGGATTATCCAAGTTAGGAGAACCTAACGTAAATATTACACCTCCTGGAAAAGATATTAATATTTCATTTGATTTAAATCTGCAAGAACATCAAAAAATTCCAGCTCAAAAAACATTAGAAGCTTACCATGAAAAAGGAGGAGGTATTTTATCTTTACCATGTGCATTTGGAAAAACGATTATTTCATTGTATTTTGTAAGTATGCTCAAAAAAAAAACATTAGTGATCGTTCATAAAGAATTTTTAATGAATCAATGGGTAGAAAGAATTCAATTTGCGTTACCTTCAGCTAAAATTGGTATTATTCAAGGAAATAAATGTGAAATTGAAGGCAAAGATATTATTTTAGGAATGCTTCAGACATTATCCATGCGCGATTTTGCGAAAGATACATTTGATGATATTGGACATGTGATTATCGACGAATGTCATCGTATTCCATCTCGAATATTTTCAAAAGCTTTATTTCGAATTCATAGTACTTATATGCTTGGATTATCAGCTACCCCAAATCGTAAAGATGGATTAACAAAAATTCTTAAATGGTTTGTAGGTGATATTATTTATAGTGTTAAGTCTAATGAAAAAAATATTGTGAAAGTAAATCGTTATTTATTGGAAAGTGATAATGAATCATATAATGAAGAAATATTTAATTTTAAGGGACAAGTACAAATGGCGACCATGGTTAATAACATTACTTTTTATAAAAAGCGAACGAAATTAATTATTCAATTAGTCAAAGAAGAATTAGAAAAACATGAAGATAGACAATTTTTAATTTTAAGTGACCGTCGACAACAATTAAATGAGATGGAAGAATTATTACATGAAGAAAAAATTATGAGTGTTGGATTTTACGTAGGGGGCATGAAAAAAGAAAAACTAAAAGAAAATGAATCTTGTCGTGTTTTACTAGGAACATTTCCTATGGCTAATGAAGGGCTTGATATTCCAAGTTTAAATGCGTTAGTATTGGCTACACCTAAAAGTGATATTATTCAAACAGTGGGACGTATTTCACGAGTCAAACATGAGAATATTCAGGCATTAATTTTTGATATGGTAGATTGTTTCTCAATTTTTGATAAACAGGCAAAAAAAAGGCAAGAAGTATATCGTAAAAAAGGATATGAAGTGGAAGATATAAAATACAATGTGGAAAGTAATAGTATTTTAGGAAAGAAAAAATATTATTTTCATAATATATTGAATAAAGTAGAAGAATCTTATGGAGAAGAAAAGAAGAAAAGTACATCTAAGTCAGACTCTATTTTTATTCAAAATAAACATATAGAAAAAGAAGATTCATTGGAAGAAAAAATGAAATTTGGATTTTCGAAACAAGATCAATCGAATACAACGACTGATTTTGAAAATATGGATAGTAAAACGTATAAAATTCCTAGAGAAAAAGTGAAAAAAGAAAGTAATTGTTTTTTTACACTCAATTAATTTTTATTGACATGTTTTAGTTGTTCCACCAGATTTATTTGTTATTTTTCCATTACCTTTATATGAAGAAGCAGTAATGCTATTTGTATTTATAAATTCTGAAGAACTAAGATTATAATTAAATTGTCCATTATTACATAAATCAATTGTTCCTGAATTTGAATAAGGAATATTTGAAAAAGGATTACATTTATTTGGTCCAGCTGTAATAATGTTAATAGTATGATTACCTATTATTTTTCCTTCATTGATAAAAGAACCAAATATATTTAAACTACCATTACCTTGCAATGTTAATGTTTGATCTATTGCTACATGTAGTGAACTATAACTATTATTGGTGGATGATAAAGTTAAAGTTTTATCACTATTCACACAGATTGGACTAAGATTATTTGATAAAGTTAGAGTAACATTAGGACTAGGTCCTGTCTTTTTTAAATCGTTATTATTTTTTTGGACATTACTAGAAACATTCGTAAATTCTTCAATAGAAGCAAAAAAAACTAATTCAAATTCATTAAATAAAGCAAATAATATTTCATCAATTAATAATTGTAGATTTTTTTCACCTAATTGGTTAATTGTTTTTTCTAAAAAAGTAAGTATAATTTTATAGTCTTTCTGATTATTTTCTTCAGAATCATTAATTGTTTCAATTTTTACTAAAGGTTTTTGTGTTATATTTAAATAACTATAATTAAATTCATTTATTAATTTAGCTATCTTACATTGGTCAATATTTAATATTTTTGAATTTTTTATAATATTAATATAAAGGTCAATATCTTCTAAATTGGTTTCAAATAAACTTCCATCAAATGTATAAAATTGATTATCTACTGAAAAATAATAAATTGAATTGATTAAATTTTCTAACACACTATTAAAATTAATAATATTACTATCAATAACTAAATAAGCATTATTCACATTACTATCATTAAACATACCTGAAACTTGAATACATTTTAAAATTAATTTAAAATTATCCAAATAAATTTGGTAGTAATTTATATTTTTACATTCATATTGAATGAAACCACCATTTTTCTGAAATCCAAATTTTATACGCAATGTAAACGTAATTGGATTTGGGAAATAAGTTAAATCATCAAAATTTAAATATATGGATACTTTTTCACCATCAATAAACGCATCTTTATAAAAAATAGTATCTTCAACAAATCCTTTGTATAAATTTAAATCTAACATTATAAATACTTATATAAACTATATAAATATTTAAATTTTATTTATGTAAAATATAATCTATTTAATTCATTTATTTTATTATTTGATTCATTTTTATCCAAAAATATAAATACAATAAAGAATAGTATTATATTTTATAAGAAATAGAACGCACAGGCTTCGCAAAGACTAAATCTTCCAATACAATTTGATTTAAATGAAAATTAATAATTTTTGTTTTTTCCTTTGTAGATAATTTTTCAGAACCACAAAATCCCTGCAGTTCATTTTTTAAACGCATTTTTAAGTTCTTAATATAATTCCAATTCCAGTTAATATTTGGATCAAATGTTATTTTTTTTAACCATTTGTTCCATAAATCATCAAACAATAAATTAAATTCACAAATAAATGTATTTCTTCCACATGCTGTTTTCTCATTTGAGGAACATACATAATTATGATAATTATTTTGTTTTCGAATACACTTCAAGGAACCGCAACAAGTACTTTTCCCTGTGCTATCAACTAAACAAGGTTGATTTTCACCAGCACAATAATTATTATATAAAAATTCTTCTTCAATTGGTTTATTATCTTTATCAAATCCAGTAATTAATGTTTGATAAACTTGCGAAGAAATCGTCGATCCTATTTTTTCACTTTTCTTCTTTAAATTGCATAAATCAAATTTTTCTATATTTTTTCGTATAATCATACATTGGTTTCCTAAGCAGATAAGGAACAATAAAATAAGAAAAATAATTATGAAAAAAGCAATAGACATTTCTTTTTATATTTAATAAAGATATTTAATAAAAAATTATTTATATCATTAAAAATAATTATAAACAAATATTTTTACGTATATTATTTTTATTATTTTATTTTTTTATCAGTTTTTCTTAAATCTGTAATTAATAAACGATCATGAATAATTTCCATGCGATATTTCAAGTTAGTAATAATTTCTAAAAAGAAATAGATTAGTGCTGTATGAATGACNTAAGATAAAGTAGTATGTTCTTTAAATCCCGGAATAAAAATAGCTGGCAANGAGGGAAATAATAAAATTATTTTTTGAATGTAATACATGATAATAATAATAAGAAAAAGTTCGAAGAATGTATTTATTAATAAATTGAGTGTATTATAGGATTCAATTTCTTCTTTGGGTTTACTAAAAATGGTTTTATTTAGAATAGTTGTAAAAATAACGACTAATATATATGCAATTATAGAATATTGAAACATTTCTAGAATTTTTCCCAAACGAACTTTATCTATTGATATTAATTTATTCCATTGCTCACTAAAATGGTATTTATATTTATAATTTTTAGAAAATTGAGATGAATGAATTTCCATTATTTATAATATATTAGTGACCAATTTAAAATTTTATAAAAATACAATATAAAAATTACTATATAAAAATATAATTTAATAATAAGAGTAGTATGACTTCTCAGAATACAGATATTATTGAATTATATAGCTTCGGTATATTTTTAAATGTACATGTTAATTTCTATAATTTTATTTTAAATAACCAACATTCTTTCTTTAAAAGTATAATATATATATTTTTTGGTAATTTATTATGTAGCTTTTTATTTAAATTTAATTTAATAGATATTTTATTTCATAAATACTGGAAACATCAATTAAGAACCATTGCTCTTCCACAATTAATAAATTCTTTTGGTACAGTTGTTATCAAAGATATTACATTATCACACCACCGTTTCAATAATTTTTCTTTAAAAATGATGCTTTTGATAGGACTACATATTTTTTTATTAAAATATTGTCATCAAGAAACAAGACGATCTAAAATTTTACGCTATAATTATTATTTATTTTACTATGTATTTGCTCCCTTATTTCTACCTTTTCTATTATTTTAGAATGGTACATAAGTTTAGGTATTCAATGTATAAAATTAAAATTTTACTTTCCTAAAATAATGATTTAATACAGCTAATTCTAATTTTAATTCATTATTTTGATCCATAAATTTTTTCATATATTGCTTGGCATTTCGATTGATTTCCCTGCATTTATTTGGATGTGCATCGCACCATCTTATTTTTTGTAATAAATCGGAAAAATCATTTTTTATCAATATATAATGTACATTTGGTTTTAATTTATCCTCCATTAACCAGCTAAATTTTGTAGGTTTCGCCATAAAAACAATTGAATTAGAAGCTAACACCCAATTCAAACATGTTGCTTTATCATTTCCTTCGACTGCCAAAATATATTTATAACGTAGCATTTCAGTCATTGACATACTATAGATTAAATATTTACGATATTCATCTTTATTTTGAACAATTTTATTAAATCCCACATTTATTTTGGGATGTTTCCTAAAATATTTTTTCACTAAAGTAAATCGACTACCTGGTTGTGTAGGAGTTCCTGTTGTCACGCCACGCCATACTACTTGATTGAATTTTCTTTCAAATGGTATATCATGAAAACTTGATTTATTATATATAAATTGCCAATGCCGATTTTGATTAGGGCATTTTAAAAGAATCATTTTTTTATCTTGATTACTACGATTTTTTGTAAAACAGTAAGTATTGTGTTCTTTATTATTATCACCCACAAAATATAAAAATGGTTTCTCGGTATGACCACATTTTCTTAATAAATCAAATAATTTAAGACTATAAGTAGGTGGTATGTTTACATGTTTAATACAGTGATACGTTAATTTAGAAATTTTTCCTAATGGATTTACTTGTTTATTTTTATTATTTATTAAATCATGATAAGGTTCACTAATTTTAACTTTTTCTTGATTATATAAATCTCCTAAATAATACTTTAGTCGTTCTTCAAAATTCATAATTTATTATTATTTAATAATAAATTATAAAAAAATAATTAAAATAATTATTCTTTATTATATATTATTATATATTATTTATAATTGATCTTATATTTTTTGGTAAAATCCAAAAAAACGATTATCATACCGTGGCATGTAAAAATTATTTGTAATGACCGGAGCACTATATATATGGTTTAATCCAACTTGCTTTAATAAATAACCCCATTCAAATTGATTATATAAATAAACGTAGTCAGGATGATTTAAAAAGTTCTGTTTTTTATCATATAAAGATGAATAGAGTAAATGTTGGATATTAATAATTAAAATATCATAATCACTATAAACATCATGTTCAATTAATAAAAATAGCCCGCCTTTTTTTAAAATACGACTAATTTCTTTTAAAAAATCAGGTAACTTTTCTACGTGATGTAAATTAAAAATAGACGATATAAAATCAAAACTTTCATCTTCATAAGGTAATGTATTATTTTTTATATATTCAAAATGAATACCTAAAGATGATTTATTTTTTTGATAAGGCCCCCATGTTTCAATATTTGTTCCATAAACTTTATTTTTAGAAATACCCATATCTTTTGCAATTTTCTTTGTTTTATACGCATTTCCACATCCAATATCTAAATAAGACATGTTCGAAATTTGTATATTTTTTCTTTTTTTTAAAATTAATTTTAGTTGTCGGGTTATTAATTCAATTAACATTTCTTGATCGGAACATAGATGAGCTTTGATATTATCTATATCATTTTTTGATTTTCTATACTCTTTTTTATTAATATGTTCTTGAATAAAATGAACAAAACTTTCATCAGTAAATGTTTTTATTTGTTTATTTTTATGTAAAGTGAAAAAATGTTGATTTACAAATTGTAATAATGGAAAAGAAATAAAATGTTGTAATAAAGATTGAATTCTTCCTAATTGTTCAATATTTTCTTTTTTATAAACTTCTTGTATAAAGATATAAATTTGTTTATTAGATCTTAATAGTAAATTAATATTAAAAAGATCATTGGTATGTTTATGTGTGTTTTTATGTATATTTTTAATTTCACTATAAATAAATTTTGATTTTTTTGATAAATAATATTGAATATATTTGTACAAACAGTTAGAAATATGTCGATTATTTTTTAAGTAATGTAGATATTTTCTTCGTGGTATTAAATGATCATTATTATATTCTTGGATAACATGAGAATTTAAATTATGTCTCATATAATAAATAAAAAGATAATTATTCTTTATTTATAGGTTTATTTTTTCATAACTTTCTTCTTGACTACTTTTTTCTTTTTATCATCTTTTTTCGTCATTATCTTTTTGACTTCTTTTTTTTTCTTATCATCTTTTTTCTTCTTATCATCTTTTTTCGTCATTTTCTTTTTGACTTCTTTTTTCTTCTTATCATCTTTTTTCGTCATTTTCTTTTTGACTACTTTCTTCTTCTTTTCTACTTTTTTCGTAATATCCCTCTTCTTTTTGATAGCACCACCTGTTTTCATACTTGTAGCAGGATTAGCTGTAGAAGATGTTGAAGTAGTATTAGGAGCTAACATACCAACACCAACATTCATTGGATTTTGAGGACCATATGCTGTTTTAGCATTAACTCCTGAATTTGCTGGATAACCAGTCATTTTAGCTGTAGCGTTGTAAAATTCTTTGGGCATACCTGTAGCACCCCAAGTTTCTTCACCGCCGCGCATTTTTTTAGAAGAACCTTTTTTTTGATCTGTTTTTTTCTTAACTATTTTACTTCCGCCGGAAACACTCATCTCTTTACTATTTACCAACATATTTTTTCCAGAAGAATTAGCAGAAATATTATCTAAATTTGTTCCCATAGCACCAAGTCCTCCTAATGTATGTACATCAAAACCCCGCAATGGATCACCTCGTCCTCCATTTTTACTACTCATATGTGTTATTTTTTTATTATTTTTACTATTTTTACTATTTTTTTGTTGTAATAACGTTTTTACAAAAGATTCATTTGCAAATACATTAAAACTAATTGGCGTAATTACATCAATTAATTTATTCATACTAGCATCACTTATTTCTGTTTGACCTCCTTTCTTCATATTTTTTTTACCATGCTCTTCTAATTTCTTTTGATTTACCACTTTATCTAAAATAACTAATAATCCAGACGCAATAAAAGCACTTGTACCCAATGGCGCAATAATACTTTTTAATACACTAGATCCTCCATTAATAGAATTTACATGTATTTTAGATTTATCTTTGTTTTTATCAGACATACCAAAAGCATTTTGTAATTCCACTATTAAAGTTCCTATTTTTTCTTGATTATTCTTTAAAGGTTGTAAAAATTTAGTTAATTCTCGATCTACTGTTTTTCGTTTATTTCCACCTTTTTTCATACTTTTTTCTTTTCCTTGTTTCTTTTCTTCTGGCATTTCTACTGCAAAATGATGCAGTAATAATAAAGCTGCTAATACAATTAAATTAGAACGACCTAATGGAGCCATAATAGCACTTACTTGGTTTCCCCCCTCTTTTAATTCATATATTTCTTTAGATTGTTTTTTTTTGAGATGATAATCTGTAATAAGTTGAACTATAGAAGTCAATTGCTTGGCACTTAATTGACTTAATGATTGACTTACATATTGAATCGCATCTAATTTACTATTTTTTTTTTGATAACCTCCAGTTTGTTTTAACATATTAAATAAACTTGCTTCTTTTTTAACTCCACAACCACAATCTCCACCACCTTGAAGTAGTTCTCCATTATATATGGGAGCATAATTAAAACTATAACGTGATCTTCCCATTAAACCTCCAATATTTCTATTTACATCAAAAGTATAACCATCCCCACCTTTTAAATTTGGCATAGTATATATATTATTTATATAATAAATATAAATAGTAAGAATTAAATTGTAAAAAAAGAAAAATAAAATACAAATATAAAATACGAATATAAAATACGAATATAAAATACTTAAACACTAAAGATAATTAAGAAGAAGGGAGTAATTTTCCTGTATATGCAAAATCTTTAATTTTTATGCGTAAATTATTTAGGAAACTCATTTCATTTGTGGTGACAAATTGACAAGATAAAATAACGCGTCTTTGATTTTTACATAATTTAGAAGCACGATGATACAGAAAATTTCCTTCAAAACAAACAGCATTATTTCCTATTAGTTGAATACTTTTTATTTGATTATCTGAATCCTTAAATTGAAATTCAGTACAAGTTTTATCATGTGTTAATGGTATTAAAACAGTAAAAAAACGTCCTTTATAATAATTATAATCATAATGCCAATTAATCCAGTCGTTTTATTTTTCATAAATAAGTAATGCACAACTTGTAGGATAATGCAATTCTGTTGGCAATAAAGGAATGTTAATTTGCTTAGAAATAAATTTGCATAAATTATTTTGATAATAATGAATAAGTTGAGGAGCATGTTTAATAATCGCCTGTGTTGAAATAGTTGTACCACTTTTATTTGGTAAAGCACAGTTTAAAATTGTTTCGGGATACATTCTGATAGAAACATGCTTTTGAATATTTTTATTTAATAATAATTGATGAATATTTTTTTTTAATACATCTGGTAAATTTATTGAGAATTCTTTTATTAAACAAAAATCTTTAGAACAAATGTAATTTAATTTTCTTAATTGACAAGAACCCGAGTAATAAGCATAAATAATAATTCCAATAATGAAAAATAATATAAATGCACAGATAATGATTAAATAAAATATATTTTTATATAGTAAAATATTACCTTTTTATTTTTTCAATAAAAAGGTAATATTTTACTATATAAAAATATATTTTATTTATTTTTTTAAAAATAAATAAAATGAATAAAATGAATAAAGTAAAATGAATAAAATGAATAAAGTAAAATGAATAAAGTAAAAAGAATAAAGTAAATAAAATAAATAAAATAAATAAAATTATAAAGAATCGAGAATAATTTGTGTTTGATTAATGACGTGAATAGAATCCATTGATTCTGCCTTTTTAAAAGGAACCCATTTCTTAAATTTTTTATGATAATTACATTCCATATAAATTATATTTTGATTTTGTATTTTTTTATGAATATCATCATTAATATTTTCAAAAGATATCATTTCTTTGAGTAATTTATTCGTATCTAAATCTGGAACAGCAGCATAAGCATACTTTTCTACATTATTATTATTACTAAAACAATATAGTTCATAAACATCGGGTAAATTAGTTGGATTAACCATAAAATTACAAGTAATTTTATTTAATTTTAATTTATCATGTCCAGAATGTTGGCTGACTATTTGGGAAGATGGTCCAGATACGAATGTAGGTTTCGTGTTAGATGTATGTAATAATATAGTATCTTCTACTAATTCATTATCCCCAAATAAATCTTCTTCTTCTTGACTTAGTAGATTATTATTTTTTTCTTGTTTTATAGATGTAGCATTACTATTCATCACGTTTTGCTGGCTTTGATTTTGAGTATTAGATTGAGAACCTTTTGTATTCATTATATTTTGTATAGATACTCCTACAATACCACTTTGGTTTCCATCATTTTCTTCAATAATTACTTTTTGATTATCAATTGTGACTCCATTATTTAATATTTTACTATCTGTACGACATTCAGGAAAAATAAATAAATAATTATCACTAAAGTTATCTATATTTTTGAAATAAAGACCTGAATGTTTATAATTTAAACATTTCTGATATCGATCAACTAAATCATTTATTTTTTCATAACCAAAAAATTCTTTTTTAATAATATAAAAATAATCAGAATTAGCATTGTATTCTTTATGAAGAATATGTGAAATTAAATCCTGTCTTTTGGTAAATTTTTCAGTAATTATATTTTTACCTTTATAATAAGCAATATCATTAATGATAAACAACCATTTATTATTACTATTTTTCACTAATTCTCCATCAAAAATAGTGCCTTGATAAATTTCTTCTGCAAATTGAAATTGAACAATATTCATGACTTCATTTTTCTTGTTAATGAATACACAATAATTTTTTTGATTAATTGTGGCAATAAAAAGAATAAAATTTTTACCAAAAGATCGAAGTGATACTAAAAAAGAACTTTCTTTGAGATTATTTACATTTTTTTTTGATAAAAATGTATAATATTTGGAAGATAAATGAAAAGA
>JGI10211J34971_10004262_pt1 | contig 11361 bp, 11 predicted proteins | sample Etolagsediment_FD_34971 | JGI IMG/M metagenome (IMG submission 34971)
CAAGTGATAAAATTATTCAAATGATGTATCGATGTATGACAGAAACAGAAGACCATTCTAAAAAAATTGGTATTGTTGTTGATTTTAATATTAATCGAATTCTAAATGTCATTACAGATTATACTCAATTAAAAAATAAAAGTATTGAATCAAATATAAAATATATTATTGAAAATAATTTAATTAAGATTGATGATGATATATTTGATAATAAATTTAAAACTGATGAAATTGTAAAAAAACTTGTTTATATTTGGAAATGTAACCCAAAAAATATCTATAAAAAATTAGTTAATAAACTTGAAAATATCGACTTAAACATTGATAAAAATGATCAAGAAATAATTAATAGAAAGTTTGGCAATTTTCATTATACAAATAAGAATGATATAAATAAAAATGTAAATGAAAACACAGATTTAATTCATTCAGGTAAAGTTATTTTAGAAGATGAAAATCAAGATAATACAGCTGAAAAATCAGAAAAAAGTGAAGAAGAAATAAAAGATATTATTTTTCAAAAAGATATATTACCCTATGTTGTGACAATGAGTAGTATATTATGTTATGATATTGAAAATAATGATTTTTTATCATTATTAAAATATATAGAGAATAATCATAACTTATTTGATATATTTAATAAACAAATTAAATCAATATGGAATAAAGATGATATTTTTGATACTATTAAAGAATTATGTCATAAATATATAAAGAATAATTCTTATATTAATAATATTATTATACAAATAAGAAATACGATGGATTCTCTTATTGATAATCCTGAACAATTATTAGAATATATTCATAGTTGTTTAAAACCAAAAGAAATACAAAAAAAGAAAAATGGTGAAGTATTTACAATGATGAATTTAGTAAATGAAAAATTAGATAAATTAGAAAATATATATCAAAAGCTGTATCATAAATCTATTTTTAGTGAAAAAGATTTTAAATGGTTTGATCCTGCAAATGGTATGGGTAATTATCCAATTGGTGTTTATTTTCGTTTAATGGAAGGTTTAAAAGATGAAATACCTATACATGAAGAACGTAAAAAGCATATTATAGAAAATATGCTTTATATGAGTGAAATAAATGAACTTAATAATTTTGAAACACAACTTATATTCAATTCATCAAAAAAGTATAAACTTAATTTACATCATGGAAATAGTTTAGAATTAGATACAGAAGATATTTTTGGTGTTTCAAAATTTGATATAATATTGGGAAATCCGCCATTTCAGGAAAGTGATTCGAAATCAAAATCTAAAGGAGGAACGAATTTATATACAAAATTTATGAATTTTGGATTTTCACATTTAAAAGAAAATGGATTTTTAATGTTTATTAATCCTATATCTTTTATTGGACCATCTACCAATAAGCAAATGGGTAATGATATATTACATAATATATTTTTAAAATATGATTTACATTATTGGAATATGAATGAATGTAAAAAATATTTTAAGGGTATAGGTTCTACTTTTACATATTATATTATACAAAAAAGTATAAATAATGAAATTAAAACAGATATACTTTCATTGTATAAAAAAGAATTAATAGAATCTTCTATTAATATGAAAAAATATATAAGTTATGAGTTTCTACCCATACATATTACTGAAAAAACATTAGAATTAGTAAAAAATATAGTTAACTCTAAAAATAAAATGAACATTGAACGTTGTAGAAAATTAGATACATCACATAAAAATATTCATTTATCATTAAAAAAAGATAATAAATTTAAGTACACCACTTATCATACAAAAACAAAAACGTATTATTCAGATATTAAGTTAGATTTATATGATAAACATAAAATATTATTAAATATGTCAGGTAATTTAAATCCTGAATTAATTAAGGATGGAAATATTACAGAAAGCAAGTTTTATATACTAACTAATAAAAGTGATTCAAAAAAAATATTAGATATATTAAAAAGCAATGATATAAATGAATACTTACAATTATGTAAATATAGTGGTTTTAATTCAAGACCTGTTTTAGAAAAAATAGGATTTAATTGATTCTAATTTTGATTATTTTCTTACAAAAAAATATAAATTTATAAAAATATCATTTATATATATGAATAAATTTTCAATAGGTTTATATTTACCACCATATCCTAAAAAATTTCATAAAAATGATAAAAATAAATATATTTTTTGTTTAGGTTCATTTATTAATCATGAAATAATGATTTTCAAAAATTTAAATATTAAATATATTATTATACCATATAATATTGATAAAAAAGAAATAAAAAAATATACAGAAAATATAGATGGTTTATTTATATGTGGAAATTTTCCAGGAAGTTATACAAATGATGAAGAACATAAAATGCATTATAAAACGTTAATACAATTAATGAAAAGTGTATTAATAATTAATGAAAAAAGACCATTACCAGTAATTGGTGAATGTTTTGGTTATGAGTTATTAATAAATTTTATAGAAAATAAAAAAAATTATGATAAATCATTATTTAAAAATTTAAATTTAAATACTCCATTATTTTACAAAAAAGTAAAATATTTAGAAAAAAAATATAAAAATAAAATTAGTTTTTTTTTTATAGATACCGTTTTTTTGATGAACGATTATTCAAAAACAAATTATTTAAAAAATGATTATGATATTATTTCTCATGTAAAAATAAATAAATTAGATATCATAGATATATTGAAACATAAATTATTTCCAATATATTTATGTAAATCTCATCCAATATATGATAATCCTAAGTTAAAAGATGAATTTTTTTATTTTATGAATTTAAGTTATAATCAAAGATTATTATATCAAAAAAAAAATGATACTTTTAAAAATTTAAAATATAAAACAATAAAAAGTCCATATTTAAATGAATTATTACCTAAAATAAGAATATATCAAATTTAATTTAATTATACTATTTTATTTTTTTANATATTTGTAGATATATAGAATGAATATAATTAAATTATTAGATTTATATTCAGGTGAATATATAAAAGAAAATAAATTTTATATTTTATTTTTTATAATATTTACCTTTTTTTACTATATTTTAGAAGTAGTTGGAATTGGTTTTATATTAAGTAAATTAAATAGTAAAATAAATCAACAATATGTCATTTACTTTTTAATATTATCATTGGTTTTAGTTATATCAACATATATTCGTGGATATTTAGAATCAAAATTAAGTTCAGATATTGCTACATTTTCAAGAAAAAAGTTTTTTAAAGGTTTATTACAAAGATATAAGACTAATTATCAAGATTTGAATATTGGTAAAAGTATTAATCGTATCTTTGCTGTCACATTAGAATATCGTTTTGCTGTTATTAATTTTTTTAAATTAACATTACCATGTATATTTATTTTATTATTAACAACAGGAATTATTTTAAAATTAAACTTACATATTGGATTATTTTTATTAGGATGTTTATTTATAGCATTTTTAATTACAATACGCGAATATAATATTATTAGTAAACATAAAATTAGTCAAGAAAAGTTTTTTTATAATTCATTTGATAATTTAAATGATCAAGTAAATAATTTAATGAATTCTTATTTAAATAATGAAAATAAAAATGAACAAAATAGAATTAATGATGACCAAGATAAATATAAAGAAAAAGTATTTAATGCTGAAAATAGTGTTAATTATATAAATACTTATTTAATATTTAATTTAATGATATTTTTATCATTTATTGTATATTATTTTTATAAAAATAAAATCAATGATAAAATATTTTTTGTAGTTGTATTAATTTATTTTGTTAGTAATTATATTACATTAGGTAAAGAATTGGGTATATTAATTCCTCATTTAGGAATAAGTATGGCATCATCAGATTATTTTTATAATTTATTAAAAAATAATGATAATGGTAAAATAAAAAATACAAAAGCTGGAAATATAAAGTTTAAAAATGTTTCATTTGCGTATAATAGAAATAAAATTATTAATAATATGTCATTTATAGTGCAAGATAAATCAAAAGTAGCAATTATAGGTAGGTCAGGTTCTGGAAAAACAACATTAACAAAATTAATGTTAAAATTATATGATAATTATGAAGGAAATATTTATTTTGGGGATCAAAATATAAGAAATATTGATACCGATTATTTAAGAAAAAAAATTATATATGTTAATCAACGTACAAATTTATTAGAAAGACCAGTAATTGATAATATTAATTATGGGAATAATGTAGATAAACAGGTCATTATTCATTTATTAAATAAATATAATTTATTAGAAATTTTTCAGGGATTAAAAAATGGAGTCAATGAAATATGTTCTGTAGGGGGTACTAATTTATCTCTTGGTATGCAGAAAGTAATAATATTATTACGAGGAATATTAAAATCAAATAATAGTCAATTGATGATATTTGATGAACCTTTAGCTGGTTTAGATGCTAAAACAAGACAAAAAATAATTAAAATGATTTTAAATGAATGTAAAAATAAAACAATATTAGTGATTACACACGATGAAGAAATTATACCTTATATGGATAAAACATTAAATCTACAAGACATAAATAAATAAAAATTATTCTTTTTAGATTAAAAATATTATTAATTTTAATTTAATAATATATGGAAGAAAAAATTCAAACTTTATTTCATTTAGAAGATGTACAAAAATATAAGTCATTATTTGATGAAAAAAAAAGAATAAATATACCAAATATTTTAGAAGAAAATATGGCACAACAGCTTTTTAAATATGCTGTATTAGAAAAAAATTGGAATTTATCCACAGGTATTGATACTATTAAATATCAAAAAAAAGTAGGCAAACCCTTTGAAAAAGCAAATGCCCAACAAATCAAAAAGGTAAATGATAAATTTAATCATGATCATTTTACTTATATATTTCATCGAAGTTTAAACAATCAAAAACCCAGTTATATTGAATTTTCAATGCGTAAAATGTTAAGTTCACCTGAATTTATTGATTATTTAAATCAAATCACACAACTAAATATAACTCAACTTAATACATTATTTTTATCAAAATATAAAGGGGGTCATTTTTTAAGTCCTCACAGTGATAAAGGAAATGGAAGATTAGCATTTGTTTTAAATTTAACAATGGGATGGAAACCCCAATATGGTGGATTACTTCATTTTTTAAATGAAAACAAAACAGAAATCATTGATACATTTACACCTCAATTTAATCAATTAACATTATTTGAAGTACCAGAAGAAGGAATACCTCATTATGTGAGTCATGTAGTTCCTGGTATAAAAAAAGAGCGTTTTGCAATAACGGGTTGGTATAGTTAAAATCTAAGTTTAATATATATGATCTATAAAATAAGGAATTCTGATTTACAAGAGGGAACATATATTATGGAAAAATCAGGTATTTATCAACTTCAAGAAGATATTGTTTTTCACCCTAATCCTGAATATGATTTTCAACCAAAACCAAGTCAATATTTAAAATATAATCCAAAATTAGGTTATGGTTTAGGTTTTTTTGCTGTTTTTGTAATTCAAGGACAAAATATAAAGTTTGATTTAAATGGTTTTAGCATTAGATGTTCAAAAGAATTTTTATTAAAACAACGTTTTTGTGCTATTATTGAGTTAGCATCTACACCATTTATACCAAATCAAGGTCCGGCAAATTTTGGACCTATTATACAATCTGCTAAAAATTGTATTATACAAAATGGTTGTTTAGGACAAGTTTCTCATCATGGAATACATGGAAATGGAATGGAAAATATAAAAATTAAAAATTTAACAATAAAAGAATATGAAGTAGCAGCAATTTCATTAAATGGTGGTATTAATATAATAGTAGAAGATTGTAAAATATTAGGAGTTTCAACAAAGGTTCCTTGTTTATCAAATTATGCTCATTGTAAATTTGATTTACCTTTCTTAAAAAAAATAGTTAAAGAAAATCCACATTTATTATTAGAAATGCAAAATGAAACTAAAACAGTACAAGAAATATATGATACTACTGTTGAACAAGTTAAAATATTTGAACATGCTTATATGAATAACCTACCTTATAATGGTGCTTTTTATAATGAAACAGGATTATATGATGGAAATGTATATGGAATGGTATTTAATTCATTAGGTGTAGTTGTAAATGGATTTAAACATTTAAGAGATGAAAATACTATTGGAAATGAAAATATTTTTATAAGAAATACCACTATAGAAAATACAGTTTCAGACAGTACTCAGGTTTTGGGATTATTTGACACCACTAAAAAAAACATAGGTGCTTATGGTAAATCTGCTTTTGTAGGTCCAGTAGGAGATATGTTTAATTTAATGAGTTCTATAAACAGTAATGGTGTATTTAATAATGATTTTGTATGTGTTATGCAATTGGCAATTGCTAAATTTGGAAAAAAAGAAAACAATACAATTGGAACAAGTAATATAGAGTCTTATCTTTATGATACATGGATTAAATCAACAACTAATATTTTTAGTGAAATAAGTATGGATCCAGATGATAAAACAAAAAGATTTTATTTAGTTGGTGGAAGTGATTCAATGAATCATAAAATGAAAGGTAATATTGGTTTATTTATATCACAGGGATCAAATGTAAATATTGAAAATGTAAATATTCATAATGTACAAAATAATGGTATTCAAAAAAATCAACAATCATCTCAATCAATTGGTTTATGTATAACAGGTTCTAAAGATGTATATTCTAAAAAACTAAGTATTCATAACATTAACTCAATAAATTCAACTTCTAATGAAATTGAACTTGTAAATGAAAATGTAAATATAGATTTAGATGTAATTTAAAAATCGAATTTTTTTTATTATAAATTCTCATTAAAATAAGAATAATGAGTTATACAAAAGAAGAAAACGTTGAAAAAAAACTATACTATGAAGTAGTTAGCATGATTGATAAAAATAAACAACATTTTAAAGAAATTGAAGATTTTTTAAGAAAAAAATATAAAAAAGCAGGAGGTAGAAAAAAGACACATTATGATGATAATGATTTTGGGATTGGAGATGATGAAGAATCTGAAGGCTATGAATTAGATTTTCTTTGGAAACTACTTGAAGATTCTGATAAAAAAGTTGATTTAAATCCAAAAACTGTATATGATTGGGCGATTTTATTATATAAAAAAGCACAAGAAAAACATTTAAGATGGACAAAACCTATTCATGTAGAACTTTTTACTGGATTTTATGCTGAACCATTTAAAAAAGTCCTTGTAAGGCCAGAAATGGTTGATTATATAGAGACTTATGAAGATGATGTAAAAAAATCATCACATAGATTTAACATGATTGAAAAGTGGTTAAAAGAAAGAAATGTTCAGACCTATAAAATGGAATATGATGATTGGGTTTTTGAAATAGCCTATTATTATTATGAAACTCAAAATCATTTAATTTCTACACCTGAAAAGCTTGATTTAATTAAAAATCTTGTTTTTCGTCCTGTTAATAATGAAGAAAAAAAACCTTTTTATGAATTAGTACATTACAGAATTGAATCACAAGAAATCATTGAAAAAATTCAAGAATTAGATAATATTGAAAAAAATAAAAAAAAAACAAAAAGACTTTTAAATAAAGTTTTAAAGGAAAATAACATCAATAATAAAGAAATAATTGAATTAAGTTATCATCAAAATTTATTTTTATTATCTACCTATTGGCTAAATCATAAAGATGAGTTTAAAGATGATTTTATATTTCATCCTCAAAAAAGAGAAAAAGATTTCGAAGAACATCGAATTGATGTAGAAACCATTAAAATGGAGTCAATTAAAAGATTCAGTAATTATATTGAAGGTTCTAAAAAAGATACATTCATGATTGAATTAGAAAAAGTCAAAACATGGGCTACTCAAAAGAAAAATAAGGTTAATTTTGATGACATGGATGAAAATGATTGGAGAGAATTAATTAAAGATTATCATAAAGAAGAACATATTAATATTTTAGAATCCACCATTTATTATCCAAAGTGGAAGAGAGAAAAACCACATTCATTAAATCATTATATTATTGATCATGAAGAATTAACAAAGGAATTTGACATATTAGATCTTATGGGATTTAGTAGTGATGAAGAAGATAATGATTTTTTTTAAAAAAAAAATTTGAAATTTTTTATTTAAGAATTTATAAAGCAAGTAAAACAAGTAAAATGAGCTATAAAAACCTACCCATTGAAATATTAATTAATGTATATAGTTATGATTCAACATATCATGATATATTTAATAAAGATGTATTACCTTATTTAGATTTCTTAAATAGAGTTAAAGTAGGTAGTACATATGGATTAGAAGTAACACCAGAAAAATATATTTGTGATTGGAAATATAAAGATTGTATTACACAAAGACATAATATAACATTAGATAAACCATTTGGTGTACTAGCTACATGTTCATGTGGTAAAAAACAATGTTTTAATTGGGTAAAATAAAAATAAAAATTGATTTTTAAAATTAAATTTATAAAATTAAGATTATGGAATATGACATTGAATCAGGAAATATAGAACCAGGTGAATATATTTGTCCTTCATGTCGATTAAATCCAAATAGTCATTATATTCGAATATTAAGTATAACAAATAATTTATTATATTTTTATTTTTGTCCAATAGATTCAAATGATTTAAAGGATACAGAAGGTTTATTAAATCATTTATATGGTGATTTAAGATATAATCAAAGAAAATGGATATTAATATTTGATTGTTTTCATATAGGATTTAATGAAATATATTATTTAAGAAAATTAAAAAATTTATATATTCATTATCAATTAAAATTAGATTTTTATTTATTAGAACACATTGTTTTAATTAATCATAATTACTTTAATACATCTATGTTATTATTTTTATTTAGAGAATATTATTTTAGTAATAAAGAAAAAATTATATATGATAAAGATGATTATTTCAAGGAATTAATTGAAACATACTTGGATTAAATTATAAATCAATTACTGTAAATATTGACAAAACTCGTAAATAAGTTAAGTAAATCTAAGAAGAAATCAATTGAGCTTTTTGGATAATTTGGATAATTAACGCACACTTTAGCAAGTTGAAACATTTTTGATGTATCATAACTGACGAACAATGAAAACAATACAATTACAACATAAGAGATGTATAAAGAAGTTGTTCTCATTTGTTGTGCATCTTTGACAAAGAATAAATTAAATAAAGCCACAATAATAACAGCTAATAAGCCAATAATTAAACCAGGCATAACAAAATTATAAGATTTTTCAAAAAAACCAGGTTGTGTGTACACAATAATAGACATAAATATAAAAACAAGTGCTGTAGATACTAACGCATCATCAATTACACCAGCTAATTCTTGGGATTTAAAATAAGGATAAATCATAATTGAAATAGAGGCCAAGAAAAATAACCAAATAATATGATTATAAATGTGTCCGGTTTTGCTAAAATGTCTTGTAAATGCGATCATAATAATAAATATAAAAGCTAATATCATACCAGTAAATATATATGAACCTAATTTATTATAAATATAACTCATTGGCATAAGTTGATGTTTTTCAACTTCATTTTTTGAGCTAAATTCATTTATGATATAAGCAAATAAACCAATAAGAGTAATTGACATGGCTAAGTATAAATAGACATTAAACACATAATTATTACATGTTGGTTTTCCGTCTTTAAATGAAAATAGAGATATTAAATAGAGAATAATAATAAAAGCAATCACACCAGAATATAAATAGAATTTATTAAAACTTTCACCCATAATAATATACAAGATATATTTTACATATATATTTTTTAATAAAAATTGATTTAAATTTTAATAATAAATTAATATTAGAAATATGAATTTTGACGAAGATAATATTCGTGCTCCTGACTCATATTATAGAGATAGATTGATTCAACCAGATTACAATGAAAATATAGATGAGGATTTACAGAAAGCATTAGAAGCTTCTATTGAATTTGAAAGACAGAAACAATGTAAAGAAATTGAAAAAAATAAAAAAATAAAATTATTATCTGGTTTAGAAATCATATATAATATTTATAGGAATTGGATAATAAAGATGAAGGGTTATTTTTCATTGAATGTTTACAAAAAGCTATTGAATCTTATTTAATGAAAAAACAATATACATTGAGTTATTTAAAACACATTATAATGAATTAATGAATGTTTTAGAAACTTATTATAGTCAGCATATTCAACTTAAACGAAAACCAAAAATTAATGAAGAATTGTATATTTTTTTGAAAAAAGAAGTTATTACAATTTAAAAATTGATTTTTATTTTTATTTATAATAAATAAAACAATGAATACATTAGATTATTTAAAAAAAGACATTAATAGCAATTTTCCTATATTATATTTTAATGAATTACCTCAATATCAAAAAAACAATTACAATTTTTTTTTAGATGAAAAAGGATTTTATGTATTTTGCTATGGTTCAAATTCAATAGAACAACTTAAAGAACGTGTATCAAATCCTGATTTAGAAGCCAAAAAAGCATATTTACCTGGATATATACGTATATTTGCGGGATTTAGTAAAAAATGGAATGGTGGTGTAGCTTCATTAAAAAAAGTAAATGAAAATTATTTAACAAAAGGTTCAATCGTTTTTTTAAATAATATTGAATTAAATAAGCTTGATAAATTTGAAGGAGCGTGTAAAGATGCAACCCCATATGGTCGAGTAAATAATATATATCATCGAAAAAATTTGATTGTAAAAGATGAAAATCATCAAGATATTCAATGTATTGCTTATATTAGAAATCATGATGAATGGGAGAAACCTCCATCAGAGGCTTATTTAGAAGCAATAAAAAATAATTTAAGTCCTTTTTGGTCTGAATTAGATGATGAACAAAAAATAATAATATACGATCATCAAATCAATAAAAAGGGTGATTTTTATAACATAAAATGTGCAAAGGTGTAAAATTAAATAGTAATATAATTTTGTTATAATTCATATTTTTCTTTCATCGAGAATATTCATGTACAGAATAAGATTGGATCTATGACACATCATGAGAAGAATTAACCCGTAATAAGACATGATAATCCCATTAAACATAAAAAACCCGCCACACAAATAACAGCAATAAGCAAGGGTATCATTTTGATTTAACTTCTCTCTTTCTTCTAAATAATATTAAAATTTATAAATATGCATCGATTTTTTTTTTAATATTGAATATTCATTATTTTTGAAGCATTAATATTTAATTTTTTCATAATCATAATTAACATCTGTACATCATTATTTGCTCGATGAG
>JGI10211J34971_10004263_pt1 | contig 11361 bp, 12 predicted proteins | sample Etolagsediment_FD_34971 | JGI IMG/M metagenome (IMG submission 34971)
AACGACGACCTGATCACCCGCTCCGATCCGCCGTGTCCGATCGGTCATCGACCTGACCAGTCGCGACTTGAGCGTCTCGATCGAGGCGAAGGCGCCACCAAGCGCCAGAACGTCGTCGAGTTCGGCCTGGGCGGCCTCGCGAAGTTCCGTTGTCATCGACTGGATCACATGCGATCCGTCGAAGATGTCCTCGTGCTCAAGCAGATCGGTCTCGTAGGCGAGTACCTGCTGCATGCGCAGCGACCACTGCTGATCCCAGGGGGTCGGCAGACCGAGCGCCTCGTTCCAGGCCGGGAGCTGAACGGATCGCGCTCTCGCTCGTTTCGACAGCGTGACCGCCAGCATCTCNAGNACGATCCGNTGCACGTTGTTCTCGGGNTGCACCTCGGTGAGTCCGAGGCTGTTNACCTGCACCCCGTAGCGGAACCGAAGCGCCTTCTCGTCNGTGATGCCGTAACGNTCACGCCCGATCGTCTCCCACATCTCGGTCATGGCNCGGAGCTTGCANACCTCCTCAACGAANCGGATACCGGCGTTCACGAANAAACGAGATCGCGCCAAACACCTGCGTGAACTCGTCCTCCGGAATCCGACCCGACTCGCGCACCGCATCGAGTACATCGATCGCGGTCGCCATCGCGTAGGCGATCTCCTGAACCGGGGTGGCTCCCGCCTCCTGCAGGTGATACGAGCACACATTCATTGGGTTCCAGAGCGGGGCGTGCTCGTGGCACCAGATGATCATGTCGACGATGAGCCGGCGCGAGGGCTCCGGCGGGAAGATGTATGTACCTCGGCTGAGGTACTCCTTCACGATGTCGTTCTGCGTCGTGCCTCGCAGGGCCGCTGCATCGACGCCTTGCTCCTCGGCGTTGGCGACATAGAGCGCGAGCAGCCACGCTGCCGTCGCGTTGATTGTCATCGAGGTGTTCATCTCTCCGGGCGGGATGCCGTTGAGGAGCGTTCTCATATTGCCGAGATGCGCGACGGGCACACCGACCTTGCCGACCTCGCCGGCCGCGAGTTCGTGGTCGGGGTCGTAACCGGTCTGTGTTGGCAGGTCGAAGGCGATCGATAGACCCGTTTGGCCCTTGGCGAGATTGGTCCGGTAGAGCTCGTTGGACTTCTCGGCGGTCGAGTGCCCCGAGTACGTCCGCATCATCCAGGGGCGATCGGGCTCACCTCGGGTACTCACGACGCGACCGCCTCGTGGAGCAGGTCGAGGTAATCCGGCCGGTCGATGTCGACCGCGCCGAGGGACACCAGGTGGTCGGTGGTCCACTGCACGTCGAGAAGTGTGCCACCGGTCGCGTTCAGCCAGTGCACGAGGTGGACGAGCGCGACCTTCGAGGCGTCGGTCGCCCGGTGAAACATTGACTCGCCGGCGAAGAACCCGCCGATGCGCACGCCGTACAGTCCTCCGACCAACTCATCGTCAAGCCAGGTCTCAACGGAGTGCGTCCAGCCCATCTCGTGGAGGTGCGAGTACGCGTCGATGAACGCTCGGTTGATCCACCCACTCGGTCTCCTCGGGTCGGCGCAGGCCTCCATCACCTCGGTGAATCGAGTATTGAAGCGGACCTCGTAGCGACGGAGGCTTCGGCGTAACGATCGCGACACCTTGAGTCCGTCGAGGGGGAGGATCGCACGTGGGTCTGGGGAGAACCAACCGATCCGACGGCGGTCGATTGGCATCGGAAAGAGCCCGGCCCGATACGCGGCCAGAAGCGTTCCGGGTTCGAGGTCAGCACCAATCGCGACCATGTCGGTCTCATCGGTTGGTCCGGCCGTGGGCATGGCCCACTCACTCGGCTCTGGTTCGACGGGCCGTCGCAGCACTGGGAGCGCGGCGGTCGGGATCAGCGGGTCGTCAGAGAATCGATCACCGTTCACGTTCCGTACTCCAGGAAGCCTCGGCCCGTCTTGCGCCCGAGGTGACCGGCGGCCACGAGTCGTCGCAGTTCTGGATGAGGGAGGCTCGCCGGATCTCCGGTCTCGCGATGAAGGGTCTCAAGAATCCGGAGCGACGTATCGAGACCGATGAGGTCGAGCAACTCGAACGGCCCCATCGGGAAGTTGCAACCGCCCCGCATGGCTCGGTCGACATCTACCCGGTTGGCCACGCCGCGTTCGGCGAGGGCGATCGCGGCGTTGAGATAGGGGAAGAGCAACGCGTTCACCACGAACCCCGCCCGATCGGCGACTCGGATTGACTCCTTGCCGCAGTCCGCGGCGAAACGCTCCACCAGCGCGATGGTCGACTCGGCGACGGTCACGGGAGTCACTATCTCGACGAGTGGCATCGCGGTCGCCGGGTTGAAGAAGTGCAGCCCGCACACTCGGTCGGTTCGCGTGGTAGCCACGGCAAGCTCGACGACTGGGAGCGTGGAGGTGTTCGTAGCGAGGATCGCCGCTGGGTCGAGGAGATCATCGAGTTCGCTCACGAGTCGCCGCTTCACCTCGAGGTCCTCGATCACCGTCTCAAGCACGAGTTCACAGCCCGCGAGGTCGCCGAGATGGGAGGTATGGCTGATCCTGGAGACGGTTGCGTCGGCCTCCGTGGCCTTGAGCCGACCCTTGTCGACCGACCTTTGCAGCCTCGAGGCGACTTGGGCGACGACTGCGGCCGCGCCTTCCTCGGTTCGCGCGCGGACGATGACCTCGAATCCGGCCGAAGCGACGACTTCGACGATGCCGGCACCCATGATGCCCGAGCCGACCACTCCGACTCTGGTGAGACCTGACCCGCCCGCCATGGGGGCAACCTAGTTACCGATCGGTAAGCAGCGACGAGTCGGGATGAATCGACTCGGGTGTGTCAGTACGGCGACGTAGTGTCGGCGATTGTGAGCGGACTTCTCAGTGGCACGATCGCACTGTTCGGGGGAGGCCCCTTCACCGCGAACGACGAGTTGGATCAGGTCCTGCTCGCTGGGCGCTCTCGGGTGACGGTGGTCCCGACGGCTGACGCCTTTGAGCGTCCCGCCGAATTGATCGACCGTGCGCGTGTCTGGGGCGAACGACTCCGTGTCGAGGTTGACCCGCTCATGGCGATCACCCGGCCGGATGCCTCCAACAGCGATCTCGTCGCGATCGCCGAAGGGTCCGAGGCGGTGTGGCTCGTCGGTGACTCGCCGATCCATCTGCGGACCGTCATGACGAACACACCGCTGTGGACGGCGATCACCGGTGTCGTTGAACGCGGTGGTGTGCTCGCGGCAATCGCAGGAAGCGCTGCGGCGCTCTGCGATCCGATGACCGATCCTCGAGGAGGCGCGCTGACGATCGGTCTTGGTCTGGTCTCCCCATTCGCTGTCTTCACGGAGACCGAGACGTGGACGCCGGAACGTCTGCAACGCGCCCGTCAACTCGCGGGTGATGTCGCGGTCGCGGAGTTGCCGACTGGTTCGGCGATCGTCGGTCGCGGCGATGGAGCGAGCCGTGTGTGGGAGACCATCGGGTCGGTCACCCTTCACGGCGAACTGCCGCGCTGATTCCTCACCGCCAGGCGAAGACCGGCTGCTCGAGGTGGTCGACCCGCCGGTCGGTCTCACCATCGAGCCCGACCCAACGGAACTGGACCAGCACCGCTCCGGTTGGGGCGTGGATCAGGTCGTTGCCGAGTGGCACCTGCACGACCGGTCGGTCGCTCTCGGGAATGTCCACGTAACGAGGAGAGTCGTCTCGGCACAGGTTGTGGAGCCCGACCCGGAAGACCGCCTGCACCTCGGCGGCCGCGGGACGGAGGTCAGGATCCGACTCTCCCCAGACGACGACCGGGGTGATGACATACCCCGAGCGGGTCGGGTAGTCGTCGAGCAGGCCGAGCACCGAGCTCTCTTTGAACCGGATGCCGAGCTCTTCATCGACCTCGCGCAATGCCGCGTCGATCGGCCCCTCCCCGTGATCGAGCCGGCCGCCCGGAAGCGCCCATTGGGCCGCGTGGGAGTTCAGACGAGCGGCTCGTCGACAGAGCAAGAACGCCGCTCCGCCCGCCACACCCACCATGCGACCATCGAGGCCGGCCGTGTCGCCGGGCACCATGTCGAGTGAGGTCCCCTCAGGGAGGGTGGGGTCTCCGTCGTGTTGAATCGGATCTGAGTCGCAGATGACGATGGCGACCGCGGCGTGTCGACGTCCATCGAGCTCATGGCTCAGGCGGCGGTGACGAGAGAGATTGTCGGAGATCCGATCGCGAAGGTCGTCGTCGAAGGAGAGCACTCGCCCCTGATGGTGTCAGACCGACAAGGTCGTTGGAAAGCGGGGAGCGGCCCGACGGGCGTGCGACACAAGGGCGAGCATGAGAGGCACCTCGACGAGGACGCCGACGACAGTTGCCAATGCGGCGCCCGAGCCGAGACCAAAGAGCGCAATCGCGGTGGCTACGGCCAACTCAAAGAAGTTGCTCGCTCCAACGAGCGCCCCTGGCGCCGCCACCTCGTGTCGGACCCGGCGCCACTTCATCAACTGAAGTGTGACGGCATACATGACAACGGTCTGAATGGTGAGCGGTATGGCGATGAGGGCGATGTGGAGTGGTTGTTCGAGCAGAAGGTCGCCNTGGAANGAGAAGAGCAGGACGAGGGTGATGATGAGTCCGANTGGAGTCATTGGGGAGATCAACTCCGTGAACCTTGTCTCAAACCATTCGCGATCGCGNGCCGCGATCACGCGAGTTCGGATTGCGCGCCCGAGCGCGACCGGTATCACGATGAAGAGGACCACAGAAAGGGCGATGGTGGACCAGGGGACCGTGATGTCGGAGAGCCCGAGCAGGATCATCACGATCGGAGCGAACGCGACGAGCATGATCAAGTCATTCACGGCGACCTGGACAACGGTGTACGTCGAGTCGCCGCGCACCAGCAGACTCCAAACGAACACCATCGCCGTGCAGGGAGCAGCTCCGAGAAGGATCGCTCCTGCGAGGTACTCATCCGCTCGCGACTCCTCGATGAGTCCGGAGAACACGATTCGCAGGAAGAGATAGGCGATCGCGAACATCGAGAACGGCTTCACGACCCAGTTCACGACTGTCGTGATGATCAGGCCAGACGGCTCCGAACCGATGCGTCTGACTGAGGAGAAGTCAACCCTCACCATCATCGGAAGGATCATCAGCCAGATGAGTACGGCAACCGGAAGCGAGACGTTCGCGTACTCGAGGTCAGCGAGTGCCTCGGGGATGGCTGGCAGCGTTTGGCCGAGAACGACTCCGCCAGCGATCGCGAGAGCCACCCACAACGACAACCACCGACCGAACCAGCCGAGCGGGTCGGCCTCGCTCATCGGACCACCGCGGCCACGATGGCGTTGAGAGACGCGAGTTCGTTCTCGGCGATCGAGAACCACGCCCACTTGCCCCGCTGCTCGCGGAGAACAAGCCCCGCGCGCACGAGCACGGCGAGGTGGTGGCTGACCGTCGGCTGCGCCCGTCCGACCGCGTCTGGCAGATCACAAGCGCAGATCTCGCCCGACGGCGCCTCACGGATCATCACCAGTAATCGGAGGCGAACTGGGTCGGCGAGCACTGCGAGCCGGGCCGCGGCTGTTTGCGCGGTCGACTCCGGCAGTTGATGCGTAATGGTCATGACACTTACATATTGACACATATCGATATGACTGAGAGTATGGAGGTATGCGGCTCCAACTCGCGCTCAACGTCTCCGATCTCGATCGGTCCATCGACTTCTACTCCCGGCTGTTCGGCGAGGACCCCGCGAAGATCAAGGAGGGCTACGCCAACTGGTCGTTGGCCGAACCACCGCTCAAGCTGGTGCTGTTTGAGCGCCGTCCGGCTGATGACGGCGATACCGCTCGAGATATCAATCATCTCGGCATCGAGGTGGACTCCACCGCCGAGGTGACAGAGATAGAAGCCCGACTCGCCGCCAGTGGGCTTGAGACGACCGGGGTTGACAACACCATCTGCTGTTTCGCCGGCAAGACCGAGACCTGGGTCGTCGACCCGGACGGCCACCGCTGGGAGGTCTACGTCAAGACTTCCGATCACGAGACCCAATTCGAGAACGTCGTGATCGGCTCGACTGCGGCACCCTGTTGCGGGTGAAGGCGGGCCTCAGCGATACGCGTTGGTGATCGGCACTCGTCGGTCGCGGCCGAACGCCTTACGGGTGACCCGCACACCAAGTGGAGCCTGACGCCGCTTGTACTCAGCGATGTCGACGAGGCGAGTCACTCGGCGGACGATGTCTGGGTCGAACCCCGCTTCGATGAGCTCGTCGGTCGTCATGTCGCGCTCCACGTAGCCCGCCAAGATCTGATCGAGCACGTCGTACGGCGGCAGGCTCTGATCGTCGCGTTGATCCGGCCGAAGCTCGGCCGACGGCGGTTTGTCGATGACTGACACCGGAACTGTCTCGCGTGCGTCGCGCGCGTTGACGTACCGACATAGGTCGTAGACGCGGGTCTTCAGTAGATCCTTGATGACCGCGTAGCCGCCGACGGAATCGCCGTAGATCGTGAAATAGCCAACGGCGAGTTCACTCTTGTTGCCGGTGGTGAGCACCATCCACCCGAACTCGTTCGACAGGGCCATGAGGATCTGTCCACGGCACCGCGATTGCAGGTTCTCCTGGGTGAGACCCGCCTCGCGCTCGGTGAACGACTCCTCGAGCATCGATTCGAAGGCGCTGAACGCTGGTTCGATCGAGATCGTCCGGATATCGACCCCGAGGTTCGCGGCCAGCAGGTGGGCATCGCTCAAGGAGTGATCGGAGGAGTAGCGCGAGGGCATGGCGACACCGTGTACGTGATCGGCGCCGAGGGCATCCACCGCGACGCAGGCGACGAGGGTGGAGTCGATCCCTCCGGAGAGACCGATCACCACATCGGTGAAGCCGTTCTTCCGGCAGTAGTCGCGCGTGCCGAGCACGAGTGCCTCGTAGAGCTCGGCGTCTCCGTCGATGGCCGGTGCGATCGGGTCAGTCACGGTGGGCCGCGGGGCCTCCTTCGCGCCGCTCACCTGAACCACCGGTAGCGATGCATCGCCGGAATCGTCGGCGACCTCGATGTCGACCACGCGGAGGTCTTCGATGAACAGCGGTGACCGCGCGACGAGCACCCCGGTCGCATCGAGAGCGAATGATCCGCCATCGAAGACGAGCTCATCTTGACCGCCGACCTGATTCACATACACCACTGGGCATCCGAGCTCGCGGGCCCGCCCCGCCATCATCTCCTCGCGCTCGGTGTCCTTGTCATGGTGATATGGCGACCCGTTGATGCTGACGATGACCTGCGCGCCTCCGACAGCGAGGTCGGCGTGAGGTCCGATCGACCCCCACATGTCCTCGCAGATCGACACGGCGACGCGGACGCCGGCAACCTCGAAGAGTTCCAGAGGCGCGTCCCCGGAGCGGAAGTAGCGGCGCTCATCGAACACCGCGTAATTCGGTAAATCGCGTTTGTCGTAAACGCCGACCACCGAGCCGTCGCACACCACCGCCGCGGAGTTGAGCAGGGCTCCCGGCGTGCCGGTCACCGTGCCGATCACTGCCGGGCAGGTCCCGATCCCGTCAGCGAAGCGCCGCAGGGCCGCATCGATATCGGCGACGAAGCGCGGCTTCAGCAGCAGGTCCTCCGGCGGGTAACCGCAGATCGCTAACTCGCCGAACACGACGAGATCCGCGCCGAGATCAACCGCCGAGGCGTACATCTCAATGGCCCGATCGACATTGCCCCGCAGGTCACCGACCACCGGGTTCATCTGAGCGAGCGCGATCCTCAACCCGGCCACGCCCTCAGGCTAATGAGCGTCCCGCCAGCCGGCTCCTCGACCGTCACCGAGGCGTTCGATCTCAGGAGTACTGGTCGAGGATCGAGGTCTCGGTCACCCGGGCGAGTCGCTCGCGGATCTGTTGGGCGAGCGCATCGTCGACACCGTCGACCTCAGCGAGTTCCGCGACCGTGGCCCGCTGCAGCCGGGCGAACTCGCCGAAATGGTTGGCGATTCGACACGACAGCTCATCGGGGAGTCGGTTCACGCGGCGCAGGACCCGGAGGCCTTTCGGAGCGAGCTCGAGGTCGAGGTCGGACAGGTCGCCCCGATGCAGGGTGCTCGCGACCACGCGCAGATCACGAAGACCGTCGTCGTCGAGTCGGGACAGCTCGGCGAGCGTGTCCTCGGCGTCGCGGGCCATTGGGAGGTAGTCGGCGACGATCAGATCGAGTTGATCGTCGATTTCCCCGTAGAGCTCGTCGAGCTGAAGGCGAAGCAGCCGAGCGTCGACACCGAGCTCGATGATCAACACCTCGATCTCGTCGGCGATCCGATGCACCATCTCGCCTCGCTGCATGACGACTGCGACATCGCGAACCGTCACGACGTCTTCGAACTCGAGCGCGGTCAAACTCGCGATCGACGACGAGAGCCGTTCGGAGTAGCGCTCGAGGGTCTGCAACGCCTGGTTCGAGCGGTCGAGCAGGCGACCGGTCTCTTGGAGCTGATGTTTGCCCCCTCCGGCGTACACGTTGATGACACCCATTTCCTCGGATGCGCTCACCACCGGCACATCGAGCGATCGGGCGACCCGTTCCGCGGTGCGATGCCGGGTGCCGGTCTCACTCGTCGGCACGGTCGGTTCGGGCACGAGGTGGACGTTGGCTCGGGCGATCCGGCCTCCGTCGGAGGAGATAATGATCGCGCCGTCCATCTTCGCGAGCTCAGAGAGCCGTTGAGGTGAGAACGGGGCGTCGACGAGGAACCCGCCAGTGCAGATCGAGAGCACCTCGGGTTCGTCGGAGAGCACGAGTAGCGCGCCGGCTTTCGACCGAACCACCCGATCGATCCCGTCGCGGAGCGGGGTGCCCGGAGCGACCCGCGCCAGAGCGAGCCGGAGCGGCTCATTGGCAGGTGGATGACGCTCCGGCATGTGTGGAGTGTACGGGCCGTTCCGCGGCGCCTTCCTGCGGGAGGCGCTGTGATCAGACGATCAGATCAGCAGCAGCCAACGCGGCGGCGATGTCCTCGACGCGGACGAGCCGGGAGGACGCGTCGTCGGAGGGCGTGCGTTCGGGAACGAGGATGCGGTCGAACCCGAGCCGTTCCGCTTCAGCGAGACGCCGGTCGGGGCGCGAGGCCTGACGGATCTCACCGCCGAGGCCGACCTCTCCGAACACGGCGAGACCGGAGGGAAGTGGACGGTCGACGATCGCCGAGACGATGGCGAGGGCGATCGCGAGATCGACACCCGGCTCGGTGAGACGGACTCCGCCGACGGTCGACACGTAGACATCGTGCTCGTGTACCGGCAGACCGGCGTGGCGGTTGAGCACGGCGAGCAGCAGGGCAAGTCGGGCTTGGTCGACTCCTTGGCTGGTGCGGCGCGCAGGCACACCGGGCGGCGCTGGGGTGGTCAGCGCTTGGATCTCGACCACGATCGGCCGGCGACCCTCGAGGGTGGGGGTGACCACTGAGCCGGCCACACCGACTCGACGATCGGCGAGGAAGAGATGGCTGGGATCGGCGACACCGCGGAGGCCATCACCGGTCATTTCGAACACGCTGAGATCGTTGGTGGAGCCGAAACGATGCTTCACCGCGCGAACCAATCGGAGGGCGTGGTGACGCTCGCCCTCGAAGGTGATCACGGTGTCGACGAGATGCTCGAGCACCCTCGGCCCGGCGAGATCGCCTTCCTTGGTGACATGTCCGACGAGCACGACAGGGAGATCACGCCGTTTCGCCTCGGCCACGAGTCGCTGCGTGACCGCTCGGACCTGGGCGACCGAGCCAGCGGCCGAAGGGAGTGACGGGTCAGCGACGGTCTGTACCGAGTCGACGATCATCAGCGTGGGGGAAACCTCCTCGATGGCCGCGAGAGCGGAGCCGAGGTTGGTCTCGGGCAGGAGCCACAGGCTCTCGGAGGTGGAGCCGAGCCGCTCAGCGCGATGTCGAACCTGCTGGGCGCTCTCCTCGGCGCAGACGTAGAGCACCGGGCCAGACCATGAGTGCGCCACCTGGAGCAACAGAGTGCTCTTGCCGATACCCGGCTCACCGCCGACCAGGGTGACCGAACCGGGCACCAGACCACCGGAGAGCACACGGTCGAACTCGGCGATCCCGGTTGGCCTCGGTTCGCCCGCGATCGCATCGACCTCGCCGATCGGCACCGGACGCGAACTAGGGCCAACTGGCGCGACGGGCTGATCGCCGCCGGAGGACACAACCTCCTCGACGAGGGTGTTCCACTCACCGCAGCCGGTGCACTGCCCCGTCCACTTCGGATGATGGGTGCCGCAGGTGGAGCACACGTGCGCGATTCGGGGGCGACTCACCTGACCATTCTGGCCCCACGGTGTGGCACCGGTAGGGTGCGGGCATGCCGACTCCCTTCCCGCCGTTCGACGGATCCGCCCCCCGCCAGCAGAAGTTCTCCGAGCTGCCCGAGATGGGCATCGACTCCTCGAAGCGCTACAGCGCCACCATGACGGTGTCGATCGGAGGCGAGACGATCGGCGACTTGGTGATCGCCCTCGACGCGGTCAACGCGCCGGTGACGGTCAACAACTTCGTCTTCCTCGCGCTCAACCACTACTTCGACGGGATCATCTTCCACCGGATCATCAACGGGTTCGTCTGCCAGGGCGGCGACCCGGGCGGCACCGGCACCGGTGGCCCCGGCTATCGATTCGCCGACGAGCTGCCGAAGGCCGGCCAATACCAGCTTGGATCGCTCGCCATGGCCAACGCCGGCCCGAACACGAACGGCAGCCAGTTCTTCCTCATCAGCGGCCCGAGCGGCGTGCAACTGCCCCCGCTCTACAGCCTCTTCGGGCAGACCGTGAAGGGCCTCGAGCTCATCGACCGGATGCAGAACGTGCCGACCGGCCCCGGCGACAAGCCGACCACCCCGGTCGTCATCGAGTCGGTCACCATCACCGTCGCCGACTGATCGCGACTATGGGCGGCCCCTCCGTCCATCTCGATATCGCCCAAGCGCGTCGTCTCGCGCTTGGCGCTCAGGGCTTCGCTCGGCCGCGTCCGGTCGGCCGCGTCGACCGCCGCCATCTCCGGCGAGCGATCGACGACATGGGGCTCATCCAGATCGACTCGGTCAACGTGTTGGTCCGGAGCCAAGAACTCCCGCTCTTCGCCCGACTCGGCCCCCATCCACGCGACCTCATCCCCGCGGCGACCGCCGATGGGGAACTCTTCGAGTACTGGGTGCACGAGGCCTCTCATGTGCCGACCGCGCACCATCACCTGCACCGCTGGAAGATGGGAACACCCCACCGCTGGGGTGGCATCCGCCAGGTTGTTCGCCGTCGACCCGACCTCGTCGACACGGTCCTGAACCGCATCACCGAGGAGGGTCCCCTCACCGCTGGTGACCTCCG
>JGI10211J34971_10004264_pt1 | contig 11358 bp, 7 predicted proteins | sample Etolagsediment_FD_34971 | JGI IMG/M metagenome (IMG submission 34971)
TTGAGTAAAAAGTAGTGAAGATATCTTCCCGTAGCATCTCCACCGGCATGAAGAATGCGTTCACATGAATGGGCAGCCTCTTTTGTATACAAGAGATTTCCCTTATCATCCTTATCAAACTCAAAGCCGTTGTCTATGATATCATCAATGACCATACGAGAGTTATTGCTTAAGACATTCACTGCTTCTTCACTACAAAGACCATCTCCTGCGTTTAGTGTGTCTTTTATGTGGAAAGGGATGTCGGCTTCATCACGTGCTAGTGCTACACCACCTTGTGCATAAAAACTATTGCATTTAAAAGTTTCGCGTTTGTTGATGATGAGAACTTTTTTCTCTTTTGGTAGTTTCATAGCAGCATAAAGCCCTGCTACACCTGCTCCGATTATTATTACATCATAGTTTGTCATTTAGTTATCGTTGTTGGATTTTTTTCTTTGAGGATGAACTCTACATTCTCATCTTCTACTAATGGGTCTTGCATATAGTAAGGAGGTGCTTTGTAGCCACAAGCACTTAGACTTAACAGAAAGATTGCTATAATAAGCAGATGAAAAATTCGAGCCAGATTATTAATATAATACAATACAAACCTCAGTATAAGAGAATACTACAACACAAGTGTGTTCAAAAATTAAAGTCTGTTATGCTCCCTACTATCCAAAAAAGTATCAAGTATGGCTACATTAAAGAGTCTAAGTTGCACTTTGTTATATCGTCAACTCTCAATAAATATGACAAAGATAATATTATAAATACGATTAAAATGATTTTAAATGGCAATATGATAGAGAAAAATGAGAACCTAGTGGAGTGCATCGACGCACATATAACAGATGTTATAGTAAAAGTTGATCATAGACCTCTGTATGAGTTTAAACCCTACACAACAAACGCTGACAAATTAACCTACTTTGAACAGGCGAGTGGAGAGATAAAAGTTGAGATAAGTGATCTGAAACTTCGTAAACTAGCACAAGATATACAAAATATTATTAAAGAGAGGCACTGATACTTTGACACTCTTAGAGACTATCAAACAGCTTCCTACTTCAGCAGGAATTTATCAGTACTTTGACAAAAATGGAAGACTTTTATATATAGGAAAAGCAAAAAATCTTGCAAACAGAGTGAAAAGCTACTGGAGCTTTACTCCTGAATTAGGAGCAAATTCAAGGCTTTGTGTTCGTATTACAAAGATGATAGAACAAACTGAATCTATGAACTATATAGTTGTCAACTCTGAACATGATGCACTCATTCTTGAGAACTCTCTTATTAAACAGCTCAATCCGAAGTACAACATACTTCTGCGCGATGATAAAACATACCCTTACATATATATAGATAACTCTCAAGCATATCCGCGTTTTGAAATTACACGCAAGATTATTAAAAGTGATAAAGTTGATTATTATGGACCATATTCAGTGGGTGCTAGAGATATTTTAAATGCACTGTATGACATATGCAAGCTTGTACAAAAAAAAGGGTGTTTAAAATCTAAAAAACTATGCCTATACTATCAGATAGAGAGATGTCTTGGGCCTTGTGAGCTTGAGATTTCTAAGCAGAGATATCAGCAAGAAGTTGATTTGGCCATTTCTTTGATTAAAAACAAAAAAAGCTTAATTACGAAGCTTAAAGAGAAGATGGAGTTTTATGCAGAGGAGCTGCGTTTTGAAGAGGCGGGTGAACTAAGAGACTCTATAGAAAAAATAAGCCGTTCAGAAATTAAGAGTGAGATAGATTTTGCAAGTGAAGAGATGTACGATATCTTTTTAGTTGCAAGCTCTTCTAAAAGAGTGGTTATTGTACGAATGTTTATGCGCCACGGAAAGGTTATCTCATCTTCGCATGATTATATCAATAGCAGTGAAGACTTTGATCTAAATGAGGCATACTCAAGAGCAATTATTGATTTTTATAAGGATGAAAAGCCACCTATAATTGCTCCAATTTTAGTTGCACATGAGTTTGAAGACAGAGTGTTGATTGAGTCTCATTTGAGCGAAGTTTTTCAAAAAAAAGCAGATATTTCTGTCCCTTTAAGAGGAAAGCGAAAAAAGCTTATAGATTTAGCAAGATTAAATGCACAAGAGCTACTTAAAAACGATAAAAAAAGTACATATACTCAACTTTTACAAGATATTCAAGCTCTTTGCGGTTTGGAAAAACTTCCAAATAGGGTTGAGGTTTTTGACAACTCTCATATCTCAGGTGAAGCAACAGTAGGTGCTATGATTGTATGGGAAAATTCAAAGTTTGAAAAAAGTTCATACAGAACATATCACCTAGAAGCAAAAGATGAGTATGGACAAATGCGAGAGACATTAACCCGTAGAGTTAAAGGTTTTTCAAAAAGTTCTCCTCCTGACTTATGGATTCTTGATGGGGGAGCAACACTTTTAAAACTAGCACTTGACATACTCTCTTCTAATGGTGTCTATCTAGAAGTTATTGCAATCTCAAAAGAAAAAATAGATGCAAAAGCACATCGTGCTAAGGGTAAAGCAAAAGATATTATCTACACAAAAGATGATATCTTTAGACTCAAAGAGAGCGACAAAAGATTGCAGTGGGCACAAAATCTACGTGATGAAGCACACCGTTCAGCTATAACATTTCACAAGAAAACAAAACTCAAACGCGACCAAGAGAGTCGACTTTTAGAGTTAAATGGAATATCTCAAGCAAAAATAATAAAACTACTGACACATTTTGGTACTTTTGAGGAGTTAAAACGGCTGAGTTTAGAAGATTTATCTACCGTTTAAATTTAAAAGATGCCACAACAGTAAAAAAATTTTACAAATAAGTTTTTTTTTTAGTGGATTATGATATATTTGTGACAGTTGTACTTTTAGACAAATATAAGGTTTTTTTATGAATGAAGTAGTACCCAAAGATGAAGAGTATATTTTTAGCGACGGTGTGATTGTCAGTCAGACAGATGTAAATGGTGTGATTACATATGCAAACCGTTTATTTTGTGAGATTTCTGGTTATATGTCAGAAGAACTGATTGGCCAGCCTCAAAGTATTTTAAGACATCCAGATATGCCAGTCGCGGTTTTTGCAAAGATGTGGGAGACCATAAAAGGTGGTCAATCTTGGAATGGTCTTGTGAAAAATCTTAGGAAAGATGGTCGCTTTTATTGGGTTGAAACTGAAATTTTGCCAATAAAAGCAGAAGGTGACAATAAAACAATTATTGGATACATAGCTGCTCGTAAAATCGCTTCAAGAAATGACATTATAGAAAATGAAGAAATATATAAAAAAATGCTTCAAGATCAAGAGTAGGGGGGGGATAGTTTATGCTTATATATAATTCTCAAAAAGAGTTCATAGGAATTGATGAAAAAGATCTTAAAACATTAGGTTTTAATAATCTTGCTAGTTTGAAAACTGAAGTTACAGACTTCGCTGATTTATTTGTTAAAACACCAGGCTATATACACAATTTTAAGCATGTTCATTGGATTGACTTCATAACATGTGCAGACTCAAGTGAAGACTCTCAAGTAATCATTAATGCAAATAATAAAAACTTTAAGTCTAAAGTTACAATTGAAAATATATTTTTAGCCGATAATACCTCTTCTAAAGCTTATATTGTTTATTTAAGCAATTTAAGGGAATTAACTACTAGGGAGAGTGATGTAATTGCTGGAGATATTTCTATACGTCCTGTTAAGCCAGCTTTTGTTACACCTGAAGTTACAAATGCATCATATGAAGATATGCAGAGTAGTGAAGAGTTTGTCGCAGTTCAAGATGATCCTTATGAGACTCATCTAGAAATAGACTTTGAGAATGAGGACGATACTGTTAATGAAAAATTACAATTAGAATCAGAACTAGAAGTTATTGAGGATAATTGTTTAGCAATAGATGCACCGGATGAACTCCTAGATGTCAGCGATCTAAGTTTTGAAGAAGATTGTATAGATATGCAATTAGATAGTGAATTAGAAAAGGAACTTGCAAATGAAAGTTTTGATAATGGCTATGTCTATGATCCATGTGTAGCTTCAGATGAACTTGGACTTCCTTTAGATTTAATTGGAGAGTTTGTTCAGGATTTCATTGCACAAGCTAAAGAGTTTAAGCATGATATATATACTGCATTGAATGAGGCAGAATTTGAGCAAGTTAAAATTATCTCGCATAAGCTCAAAGGTGTTGCGGCAAACTTAAGAATCGAGGATGCATTTGAAGTTTTAAGTGTTGTTAATACTGCAAGCCATAGTGCTATCATCAAAGAAAATTTAGATAATTTTTACCATATTATTGCAAAGTTAGCAGGCGAAGAGATAGTGGTTGAAAAGCCAGCATCAACCCCAGTAGTTACTCAAAGTAATAATGATGCCTTAATAGAGATGAAAGACGAAGAGTTTGAAGATTCACAAGATGATGATGATGATTTGTATGGTGACTTACTTGATGTTGAAGACTTAGAAGTATCTCAACAAATAGATATCCCTGATCTTAAGAATGACGATTTTGCAAGTGAAGCCCTTGAGATGAAAGCAATTGAGAATGAAGTTAAAAACACAAAAAACATATCATTTCTAGAGTTAGATAAAGAGCTTGACATAGAGATAGATGAAGATATTAAGTTAGAGATGGAAGATGATTTAGAATATGCACAGGATATAGAGATTGAAGAGGCAACACCTACTATAGAAGTTGTACCTATTGAATATTCTAAAGAGAGTGTCGCAAATGAGATAGGACTTGATAGTGAAAGTTTTAATGAGCTGTTTAATGATTATATAAGTGACAGCACTTATATAGTGTCACAAATGAAAGAAGCACATCATGAAAATGATTTTAAAGCCTGTAAGCATGAAGCTATGAAACTACAAGGAATGAGTGACAATATGCGAATTAATAGTTTTTCAAAAGATTTTCAAACTATAACTCACTCAACAAATAAAGATGAAATAACAGAGGCAATACAAAACATTGAAACTGGTATCTTACAAATTTCAAGAGTAGGGGCTTAAAAGATGCAATTAGGACTAAAAAATAGACTAAGACTAATCAGTCTTGTTCCAATTATCATTCTCTTTTCTATCACGAGTTATTTTGTTTATAACTCGTATGAAAATTATAGAGCAGCACAGTTGTTGCAGGATAAGCTCTCAGAAAACAGACAGCTTAATGAGCTTGTAAACAACATATCTCGTGAGCGCGGTATGACTGTTATGTACCTTGGTAAATCATCTGTAAATACACTTAGATCCTTAACAAAACAGAGAACTATCGCAGATGAAAAAGAGAGTTCTTATGTAAATCATGTTCAAAGTAAAAATGTTTTACATAATCATACTAATGGTGTAAAAAACTGTAAAACATGTAAGAATTTAGATACATTAATCTCTCTTATGGCTGAGATTAAAAAAGCAAGAGTATTGGTTGATGAACATAAAACAAACTTTGAAAATATTTACAAAAATGTTTATGGAAAAACACAAAATACTGCCCTTAGAAATCTTGAAGAAATCACTCTAAACCAATTGGATCCTGAGATTAATGCTTATGCCGCAATATATATCTCTATGGTTCGTGCAAATGAATTTACAGCTGCTGAGAGAGACTATATATCTTTTGCAATAGCACGTTCAACAGAGTTAGAGGCTGAAGAGATTAATGAATGGATTTCTCTTATAGCAAAAGCAGATGCTATCGAGTATGACACACTTAGAGACAAGAAACTTGTAGCAAATTTAGATGAAATTTTTAAAAATGAAGATGCACTAGAACTTTTTAGTGATATAAACATTGAAAGAACAGGTATTTTATCATCTGCAGTAAGTGGAGAGTATGAAACAAGCTCGGGAATCTGGTTTACTATGATTTCTGAAAAAACAAATATGCTCTCTCAAGCGGAAGAATTGATTTTAAGTGCAATGGATGATAGAGCTATCAAAGTAAAGTCTGATGCACTACAAGTTCTAGCTATAACACTTACAATTTGGTTAGTTTCAGTAATCCTTGCTTTCCTTGGATTTTTACTTTCAAATGAAATCGCTAAAAACATTAAAAATCTCGAGGATGTTCTTAAAAGAGTTGCAGAAGATACTCATGATGGAGAAGATAAATTAGATATTAACCTTCATACTGCAGAGGGAACTTCACAGGCTTATGAACTTCTAGAAAAAATTATTGAACAGACCCGTCAAGATAAAGAGTCTGCACAAGAAGCAAGTGAAGCAAAATCTATGTTCTTGGCAAATATGTCTCATGAGATTCGTACACCTCTTAATGGTATCGTTGGATTTACTGAGCTTCTCAAAGATACTGGTCTTGAAGAAGAACAAAATGAGTTTGTTGAGATTATTGAAAAATCTTCAGAGAATCTTCTTGAGATTATCAACAATATTCTTGACCTTTCTAAAATTGAGAGCAATAAGCTTGAAATTGAAGATATCGTCTTTAATCCTATTGAGGAGTTTGAGAGTGCTGTTGATGTTTATGCTGTTCGTGCAAGTGAAAAACATATTGATCTTGGTTGTTTCATAGACCCTACGTTAGAGTTCCCAATTAAAGGTGATCCTACTAAAATTAAAGAAGTAATTATTAATCTTCTCTCAAATGCTGTTAAGTTTACAAGTAGTTCCGGAGCTATCAATATAGACATACGTAAACTTGATTCAGGACAAGACGGTGTTACAAGAGTTAGATTTGAAGTGCAAGACAGTGGAATCGGTGTGACAAGTGAGCAAAAAGCTAGAATTTTTGATGCTTTCTCACAAGCAGATACATCTATTACACGTAAGTATGGTGGAACAGGTCTTGGTCTCACAATTTCATCTAGGTTTATTGAGCTTATGGGTGGAGAGCTAGATCTTAATAGTGAACCAGGTGAGGGGACTACATTTTTCTTTACACTTGACTTTGAAGAGCTAGAAACAATTAGCGAGAGTGCTGAGGGTACATACTCAAGCATAAATGCATTGGTAATTGAATCAACACATAAAACAAAACGTCAAGAGACATATCTAAGAGAGTACTTAGATTACTATGGAGTAAGATACACATCATTTAAAAATTTGGAAGAGCTTGAAACACTTCAAAGAGAGGTGAGTTATGATTTTGTAATTGTAGATTATGATTATGCTGATGAAGAGGCACTTAAAGCATATAGCGATTTACCTCAAGAGTTGATTCTTCTTACAAAATCTTACTTTATGAAGAAAATTGAATCGCTTAATCTTAATACATTTAAAACAATTTATGAGCCACTAAATAACTCAAAGATTAGAATAGCTCTTGAGAATTATCATAATGAAAATTTTAGTGCAAAAAAAGCTAAAAAAGTAAATCGAAAAAAGTTTAATGCAGACACATCTAAATTTAATGCTAATGTGCTTGTAGCTGAAGATAATATCATTAATCAAAAACTCATTAAGAGAACACTCGAGGATTTAGGACTGAGAGTCAGCATAGCTTCAAATGGACTTGAAGCATTCCAAAAACGCAAAGATGGAAACTTCGATCTTATATTTATGGATATTCAAATGCCTTTCTTAGATGGTATGGAAGCTACAAAAGAGATACTAGAGTATGAAGAGGAGTATAATCAACCCCATGTTCCTATTTTAGCACTTACAGCAAATGCTCTCAAGGGTGATAGAGAGAGATTTTTAGCAGCAGGACTCGATGAATACACTACTAAACCGTTAGTACGTGCCGAGATAGTTACTCTATTAAATCACTTTTTAGCTGATCACATTACAGATGATGATGGAGTTGTATTAGTAAGTGAGCCTCTTGCTGAAGAAGAGGTAGATGAGGATGTTCAGGATAGTTTTGAACTACAGAGCAGTGATGAAAATCTTTTTGAAGATGAAGCTTTAGAGTTAGAAACTACAGAAGATACTATAGAGCCTGAAATAGGGATACATGAGACTTTAGAGCCAATAGTATTAGCACAAGAAGAGGAGTCTGAGTTAGAAGAGGAGCACCTAGTAGAGCTTGAAGAAAAACCTCTAGAAGTAGCATCCTATACTTATGATGCAGACATATTACTTGCCAAAAAGAGTGGTTTTGAAGCAAAACTATTTATGAAACTACTAGTTTCTCTTGGCTACTCTTTTCATGTAGCAGATACAACAGATGAACTTAATGAAATGGCTAAAAATGGAATCTATAGAGTTGTGTTATTTGACAAAGGGTGTAAAGATTTAGATTTAGCAGAGTTCTCTGGGTTAGTTAAACAGAGAAGTGAAGCTACAAACTTGGGCTCTTCTATGATTTTAATTACTGAAACTTCAATGCCAGAAGATGGTAGTGATGCTGAGTATGTAAATGAGACTATTAAAAATGTAGTCAACAAAGATCTACTTAGATTAGTAGTAGAAAAATTTATTTAAGGAAGATATAGATGACAAAAACAGACTTAGTAGTTTTAGCTGTAGATGATGATATGATAAACTTGAAGTTGCTCAAATCAATGTTGATGAAAAGCGGTAATGTAAAAGAGGTCATAGAAGCTAGAAATGGCTCTGATGCTATAGGAGAACTAAAAGGTCGTAATGATATTGACTTGATTCTTTTAGATATTATTATGCCAATTATGGGTGGGATAGATATGCTCAAAGTTGTACGGGCTGATGATAATCTTCGTCAACTTCCAATCATTGTACTCACGACAGATGAAACAAAAAAAGTAGAAGCTCTAGAGTGCGGAGCAAATGGTTTCTTAATGAAACCAATTAGAAATGATGACCTAGTTAAAAAAATAGCAACTGTAATCGTTTAATACATCTCTTTTAAAACAAGTCTTTATATAAGGACTTGTTTTAAAACCTCTTCTACTCTTTTAACTCCAACAATTTCCATTGCATCTTGAACTTCTTGAGGAATATCTTCTAAATCTCTTTCATAATTTTTTGCTGGTATAAGCACCTTTGTCATTCCTGCTTTATGTGCGGCAATGAGTTTCTCTTTGAGTCCACCAATAGGAAGTACATCTCCACTCAGTGAAACTTCACCTGTCATAGCAATTTCAGAACGAATCTTCTTAGAACTTAATATAGAAGATATAACACTTACCATAGCAATACCTGCACTAGGTCCATCTTTTGGTGTAGCTCCATCTGGGACATGTATATGGAGGTCATAGCGTTTATAGACTTCACTTGCATCTAGTTTAACACCATCTTCTTGCTCTTTAAAACTCATAGGTATATTTTTAGGATCTATTTTTAGTTTTTGTGTATCAATAAGAGTTTTAACTACACTCATAGCAATACGAGCAGACTCTTTCATTACATCACCAAGACTTCCTGTAAGCTGAAAGCTTCCTTTACCTTTGATACGAATACTCTCAAGCTTCAGTAAATCTCCTCCAACAGCAGTCCAAGCAAGACCATTTACAACACCAATGACAGGAATTTTATCTGTTTTTTCAATCTCAAAAACACTCTTATCAAAAAACTCTTTAAGGTTTTTTACTGTTATAGTGATCTTCTCTTTACTCTGATGCTTAAGAATATCACGAGCAACTTTTCTGCTCATTTCTGCAATTCTACGACGGAGGTTACGTACGCCTGCTTCTCTTGTGTAGCTATGAATCAGCTCTTTAAGAGCAGATTTTGAGATACTTAGCTCACTCTTTTTAAGACCATGTTTGTTAAGCTCTTGAGGAATAAGGTAGCGTTTTGCTATCTCATACTTCTCTTGAGGTGTATACGAACTTAGAGTAATGAATTCCATTCTATCGCGCAGTGGTGCAGGAATACGTCCAACATCATTTGCAGTAGCGATAAAGATTACATTGCTCAAATCAAGGTTGAAGTTTAGATAGTAGTCTCTAAACTCACTATTTTGTTCAGGGTCAAGTATCTCCAAGAGAGCAGCAGTTGGATCACCACGTTGTGAACGCGATACTTTATCTATCTCATCGAGAACGATAACAGGATTCATTTTTTTAGCATCTATGAGACCCTGTGTTATACGTCCTGGCATCGCTCCAACATAAGTACGTCTATGTCCTCTTAGTTCATTTACATCCTCAAGTCCACCAAGTGCAATGCGCACAAGTGGGCGCTTTAATGCAGTGGCTATAGAGTTTGCAAGAGATGTTTTACCAACACCCGGAGGTCCTGAAAAACATAAAATAGCTCCTGCACTTTTTTTGTTACTAATTCCACGTAGTTCTAAAAGCTCTTTAACCGCAAAGTACTCTACAATACGTTTTTTAGGCTTTTCTAGTGAGAAGTGATCCTCATCTAGTTGTGTTTCTACATTATCAATGTGGAGAGCCTTTTTGGAAGAATCACCATAAGGAATGTCAAGAACCCAGTCAAGGTATGTCTGAGTCATAGAAGCATCTGAAGAGTCTGGGTGCATACGGGCATAGCGTTCAAGCTGTTTATTTATCTCTTTATAAGCATCAGCTCCCATTTTGTCTTTTTTGTCTTCAAGTTTCTTTCTATACTCTTCTATCTCTTCATCGCGTGAGCTATCTGTTCCTAGCTCTTTTTGAATCTGTTTGAGTTGCTCTTTTAAGAAGTACTCTTTATTTACTTTTTCTATATGTGTGTGAACTTTTGAGCGAATCTCTTTTTGGAGTTTGTTCGCTTCAATCTCATCAATAAGAAAATCAATTAAATCTAAGAAACGTTTCTCTGTGTCTGTCTCTACAAAAAGTTTATAAGCCTGCTCTTTTTTAAGTTTTACAGTTGAGCAAATTAGATCAATGATACGGTTATTATCATGGTTTTCTTCTATTGTTTTAAGTAAATCAGGCGGAAAGTAGTTACTTACACTTGAGAGTATTCTTACTTTTTCTCTTAGAACTTCTAAAATAGCATCTACTTTGAGTGTATTAACTTCAAGAGGTTCTATAACATCAACATGTGCTATAAGTGGAGAGGCAGATACTTCATAGAGGGATTTTGCACGTGCAAGTCCTTGAAAAAGTACCTTGACTCTCCCATCGGGAAGAGCAACTTTACGCATGATTGAGCCTATAACTCCTGCATTATATAAAGAGTTGTAGTCGCGTTTTCCCTCAAAAGAGGGTTGTGTAGGGCAGACGATTACCAGAGTGTTCTCTTCAATCGCTTTTGTGGCTGCGCTTATATTGCTCTCATCACTTAAAAAAAGAGGCGAGATCATAAAAGGGTATAAAAATAATTCATCTTCGGCTATTACTGGTATATCAGCAGGAAATTCGCCATAGTTACTAAGTTTCATAATTGATTATTTTCCTTATTTTAATTTGTGCTTGTGTTTATATCATCATCTACAACAGAGTTTCTTGAGACAACACTTCTAGTATCAGGAATTAAAAATTCATACCAACTTGAAGTGCCATCACCCTCAAACCACTCTTTG
>JGI10211J34971_10004267_pt1 | contig 11355 bp, 10 predicted proteins | sample Etolagsediment_FD_34971 | JGI IMG/M metagenome (IMG submission 34971)
GTCCGCACCCACCAAGCAGGGTCCGCACCCACCGGCTGCCCGATCAATCGCCGTCGGTTTCGTCCGGGTGGGCCTTCCAGTAGCCGGTGGAACGGATCCAGTCGCGCGGCACGCCCAGGTGGCCTTCGATGAACTTACGCATCATCCGCGCGCGGCGCGATTCGGTGGCGATCCAGTAGAAGACATCGCCGTCCGGTGCCTCGAAGTCGGTCAGCATGTCTTCCAGCAGCGTGCTGCTGGCCGCGGGGAAGCCGTTGCGCTCCAGCCAGTGGATACGCACGTTCTCGTACTGCGGCAGGTCCTGGCGTTCGGCTTCATCGCTCACTTCGATGAAGGCCTGCACCTCGGCATCCTCCGGCAGCACGTCCAGCCAGCGGGCGATGGCCGGCAGCGCGGTTTCATCGCCAATCAGCACATAGGCGTCGTAGCTGTCGGCCACCACGAACGAGCCGCGCGGGCCGCCGATCACCAGCGTATCGCCAGCCTGGGCCTGCTCGGCCCACGGCCCGGCAATGCCCTGGTCGTGCAGCACGAAGTCGATGGCCAGCTCGCCGGTTTCGTGGTCCCACCAGCGCGGGGTGTAGTCGCGGGCCGGTGAGGGCTCCTTGCCGGCCGGATAGCTGCGGCCTTCGGCAGTGACCACCGGCAGCACCATCTCGCCGCTGGCATTGGGGAAGAACAGCTTGATGTGATCGTCAGCGCCGGGCGAATCGAAACCGGCCAGATCGTCGCCACCCAGCACGATGCGGCGCATGTGCGGGGTGACCTCTTCGGTGCGCAGCACGGTCAGTTCACGGAAGCGCACATCCAGGCGCAGGCGCGTGTTGTTGTGTTCGGTCATGGGGTTACCTGCAAAGGTGTCGCGCGGGGGCGCGCGGCGTAGGGGCGACCTGGCTGGAGTCAGTCTGGCTGGGTCGTTGAAAAGGATTGGCTCTCGCTACCGGCCGTACCGTTGAGCAGCGCGGACGCCCGCGTCAGCAGCGCCGCTACTTCTTCCGCCTCGCCCTCGGCCCAGCGGCCGTGGTGATGCACCAGCGCCCGCTTGAACTCGCGCAGGGCACCGGCCAGCGGCGGCGGCAGCGAGGCCTTGGTGATCTCGCGGGCGCGGTCGAAGGCGCGTCGCTGCGCCAGGCGCACCTGGGTGCGCTGCACCTTCAGCTCGAACTCGCCGGCGGTGGTGATGCGGAAGATCCGCTTGCCGTCCACTTCCTCGGCCTCGATCCAGCCGGCCTGCTCGAAGCTGGCCAGCAACGGGTACATGGTGCCGGCGCTGGGCGTGTAGGCCTGCATGAACTGGTTGCTGATCAGCTGCATCAGCTCGTAGCCGTGGCGCGGCTGCTCGCCGATCAGGGCCAGCACCAGCAGGCGCAGGTCGCCGCGGCTGAGCACCCGCGGCTGGCCGTTGCGGCGTGGCACTTCCGGATTGGTGGAACGGGCTCTGGGAGAAGCGGTACGGCTCATTTCGATATATCGGTAAACGAGTGCGCAAACGATATATCGATATATCGAAGACGACAATCATCGATCCGGCCACAAGCAGGTCAGTTTTGGGCCACGGCCAGCCCCGCGCACAGCAAAAGGGGCGCCCCTTGCGAGGCGCCCCGGGCAACACTGTGGAAGGGAGTGAGGCAGGGCCAGACGGCGGACCGAAGCGGGCGAGGCCAACACTCGAGGCCTACCCTGAGGGCAGGGCGGGGGGCGATCCAGAGGCAGGTGCGACACGTTGTCGCCCGTTCAGCGCCAGCACGCGCAGCCGATACAGGTGGGCATGGCGCTGCCCTACAACCGTCATCGGCAGCAGTAACACTGCGTCCTGCACATGGGCGCAGCGGCCCGCAAGCGACAGCCCGCGCAGCCGCGAAGGCCTGCCGCAGGGCCGTCAACGGGCCTGGCAAGCCCCTTGCGGACACTGGCCGGTTGCATCCATACGCCTGCGTAGCCAAGTGACGAAAGCCCTTGGTGCGCTACACTTTGTGGTCTAGAAATCTATACAACAGTCGCGCGCGTGCGTGCGGTTATGGGAGCGCTAATGAACTGGTTGAACGAGGTGCTGAACAACGACCCGAATCCTGTGGAAACCCAGGAGTGGATCGAGTCGTTGAAGGCCGTTATTGATGTCGAGGGCTCCGAGCGCGCGCATCAGCTGCTGGAAGGCATGGTGGAACTGACCCGTCGTTCGGGCGCCTACCTGCCGTTCTCTCCCACCACCGAGTACGTCAATACCATCGAGCCGCAGCTCGAGGCCAAGAGCCCGGGCAATGCCGAGCTGGAATGGCGCATCCGTTCGATCATCCGCTGGAACGCGATGGCCACCGTGGTCCGCGCCAACCGCAAGCCGGGTGACCTGGGCGGCCACATCGCCTCGTTCGCCTCCGGCGCCACCCTGTACGACGTGGGCTTCAACCACTTCTGGCGCGCCCCCAGCGAAAACCACCCGGGCGACCTGCTGTTCATCCAGGGCCACAGCGCCCCGGGCATCTACGCGCGTTCCTTCCTGGAAGGCCGCATCAGCGAAGAGCAGCTGGACAAGTTCCGCATGGAAGTGGACGGTGGTGGCCTGTCCTCCTACCCGCACCCGTGGCTGATGCCGGAGTACTGGCAGACCCCGACCGTGTCGATGGGCCTGGGCCCGCTGGCCGCCATCTACCAGGCGCAGTTCATGCGCTACCTGGAAAACCGTGGCCTGATCGAGAAGTCCGACCGCAAGGTGTGGTGCTTCATCGGCGACGGCGAGAGCGACGAACCGGAAACCCTGGGTGCCATCGCCTTGGCCGGCCGTGAAGGCCTGGACAACCTGATCTTCGTGGTGAACTGCAACCTGCAGCGCCTGGACGGCCCGGTGCGCGGCAACGGCAAGATCATCCAGGAACTGGAAGGCGTGTTCCGTGGCGGCGGCTGGAACGTGATCAAGCTGCTGTGGGGCGGTTACTGGGATGCCCTGCTGGCCAAGGACAGCGACGGCGTCCTGAAGAAGCTGATGATGGAAACCGTCGACGGCGAATACCAGAACTGCAAGGCCTTCGGCGGCGCGTACACCCGCGAGCATTTCTTCGGCAAGTACCCGGAAACCGCTGCGATGGTCGCCGGCCTCAGCGACGACGACATCTGGCGCCTGAACCGTGGTGGCCACGACCCGCACAAGGTGTACGCCGCCTACCACCAGGCCGTGAACACCAAGGGCATGCCGACCGTCATCCTGGCCAAGACCGTGAAGGGCTACGGCATGGGCAGCGCCGGTGAGGCACTGAACCCGACCCACCAGACCAAGAAGCTGGACGACGAAGCGGTGCGCCACTTCCGCGACCGTTTCAACATTCCGGTGACCGACGCGCAGCTGGCCGACGGCCAGGTGCCGTTCTACCACCCGGGCCCGGATTCGCCGGAAGTGCAGTACCTGCAGGAACGCCGTGCCGCGCTGGGCGGTTACCTGCCGCAGCGCCGCCGCAAGGCCGACAAGACCTTCGTGGCGCCGAAGCTGGAAGCCTACGAGCGCCTGCTGAAGAGCAGCGGCGAGCGCAGCTACTCCACCACCATGGCCTTCGTGCAGAGCCTGAACATCACCCTGCGCGACAAGGAACTGGGCCCGCACATCGTGCCGATCGTGGCCGACGAAGCCCGTACCTTCGGTATGGAAGGCCTGTTCCGCCAGATCGGCATCTACGCGCCGTTCGGCCAGAAGTACAAGCCGGTCGACGCCGACCAGCTGATGTTCTATCGCGAAGACCAGAGCGGCCAGGTGCTGCAGCAGGGCATCAGCGAGCCGGGTGCGATCAGCTCGTGGATGGCCGCCGGTACCAGCTACTCGGTCAGCAACGTGCCGATGCTGCCGTTCTACATCTACTACTCGATGTTCGGCTTCCAGCGCGTGGGCGACATCGCCTGGCAGGCCGCCGACATGCGTACCCGCGGCTTCCTGCTGGGTGGCACCGCCGGCCGCACCACGCTGAACGGTGAAGGCCTGCAGCACGAAGATGGCTTCAGCCATCTGGTGGCCGGTGGCATCCCGAACGTGCGCAGCTATGACCCGACCTTCGGCTTCGAAGTGACGGTGATCCTGCAGCACGGCACCAAGCGCATGATGGAAGACCAGGTGGACGAGTATTACTACGTCACCCTGATGAACGAGAACTACACCCACCCGGAAATGCCGGAAGGTGCGGCCGAAGGCATCGTCAAGGGCATGTACCTGCTGACCGACGCCGGCAAGCCGAAGAAGGGCGAGCTGCGCGTGCAGCTGCTGGGTTCGGGCACCATCCTGCGCGAAGCCATTGCCGCGGCCGAGCTGCTGGACAAGGACTTCGGCGTGACCGCCGATATCTGGAGCTGCCCGAGCTTCAACGAACTGCGTCGCGATGGTTTCGACGTGGAGCGTGCCAACCGCCTGCATCCGGAAGGTGAGCAGCGCAAGGCCTACGTGACCGAGCTGCTGGAAGGCCGCCAAGGCCCGGCGATTGCTGCTACCGACTACGTGCGTGCGTATGCGGACCAGATCCGTGCGTTCGTGCCGATGTCGTACACCGTGCTGGGTACCGATGGGTTTGGCCGTTCGGATACGCGTGCGAACCTGCGCCGGTTCTTTGAGGTTGACCGGTACTACATCGCGCATGCCGCGATTGCGGCGCTGGCGAAGGAAGGGAAGATGACCGCGAAGGATGTGGCCCGGGCGATCAAGCAGTACAAGATTGATCCGGAGAAGGCTAATCCTGTTGGGGTTTGATTTAGAAGCTACGATGAGAGATAAAGGAAAGGCGGCTTAGGTCGCCTTTCTTCTTGTGGTGATCGCACATATGTGGATGCGGATTGCAAAGAGCCGGCAGGCGAAGGATAGCCAGAATGACAAATAGATACCCTCCCGCGAACTACATACGGCGCGTTGAAATAGACGAGCTCTTCGGCGAAACCAGTGTAAAGCTTGTTGCTCCATGGATGTCCGATCCCAGGATTCTGGTCCTGTATGGGGACAACGGAACTGGAAAGACGACTATTCTTAATATTATTCGAAGCCTTATTTCCAGCGAGGCGGCCGGGGGGCATAGGAGTAGGCTGTCCGAAATTCCATTTTCACGTGCTTGCGTGTACCTGGAAGGTGGGGGATGTATTGAGGCAAGAAAGAAGGATGGATTGACTGGCCCATATGACCTTTCTGTTCGAGCTTCGAGTGAATCGGAGTCCGTGCATTTCTATGTAAAGCTTAGAAATGGGCAAATTCAGCATGAGTATATGGGTAAGGATGGGCGAGATAGATTTAATTCGCTGCTGTCCGAGATAGAGTCAATAATACCTTCGGTGGTCTATCTGGATGACAAGAGAACATTCTCCGGCTCACCTCGCCAAAGTAGGTCTGTCAGTCGTTCAGTTGTAGATGGTCGGCTTGTTCGGTCTGTAGACGAGGGGGAGGGTAGGGGGGATGATCCAGTCACGCAGTGTATTGATGAGCTGACAAATGCTGTTCGTCGAGAGGCATTTTTTCTCTCGAATAGAGGAAATAGGGATGCGCAATCTATATACACGGATCTGGTAAAGGGCATTACTTCGTTTCCGGAATCAAAAGTAGATGATTCTATTTTTGAGGTCAGGAGTGTGCTGGAGAAGTTGGAGGAAAAGAGTAACTATTTTTCTCGATATGGATTGGCGGCAAAAATAGACCACCGTGAAATGATCGAGGCGCTGGAAGATTCGCCTGAATGGCAACGGGTTTTTGTTAATTCCCTCGTGGGGCCCTATGTGAAGACGCTCTCCGCTAGGCTCGGGGCCGTCGAGGCTCTTCATAGAAAAATTGATGTATGGGTCAACAGTCTCAATGACTTCATGGTGTCGAAGTCTTTTGCATTTAGCGTTGGGGAAGGCGCAGTAATTAGCTCGGCGTCAGGACGCAAGCTATTTGCACCATCACTGTCCTCGGGTGAGCGACACCTCATTCTGCTGTTGACCAAAGCCTTTCTCCTCGGAACAAAAGGAGGGGTTATGATCGTAGATGAGCCAGAGCTGTCACTTAACTCATCCTGGCAGCGAAGATTGATTGGAAGCTTGTTGGATATGTTTGCCGGCGGCGGATGTCAGCTGATTGTTGCTTCTCATTCTCTTGAGATTTGCAGTCAATATGAAAATCAAATAATGGAGCTTAGGGATGAGTGGGGCACGGAAGAGACAGCTTGGTGAGTTAGTCTTCTACTATCGACGGAACGCCGAAAGGCATGGGACGAAAGACCTTTTCGTTGAAGGTGGCGGCGACAAACTCCTTATGGATAGATATTTTTCCGTTCGAAGTGTTTCTGAAAAATTTAGTCGAGTAGCTGTGTATTCGATGGATAGCATAGATTTTTCAGGAACGGATTTCTCCGCATTTGAGCTCCCTGCGCCATCAGCTCGAAGCTGCGTAATTGCCTTGCGGAAGATTCTGAGCGATTCTGGCGCCAGCTTGAAGAACTTGGCATTTCTAATCGATCGAGATATCGAAGATGTTCGCCCGACTCCTCATGTGAAAGACATTCTTTTGACGGATTCTGGCGCATTGCCGGTTCATTTGTTTGATAACAATGCTGAGGAGCGAATTTGCGGATTGATTCTTGATGGAAGAATTGATGTATCTGTTTTTAAGCGATCAGTCAATAGCATCTGCAGGGGGGTTTATACCGTTCGCGCCGCTTCCATGGTGAAGCAAGCGCCCGCCAAAATACTATCCCCGAAGGGGTTTATTCGAGGCAATGTGGCTGCTGGCTACGATCTTGATGTTAGAGGCTACCTGGAACGGTGTCTTTACGCAGGAAATTGCCATGAGCGATATGATGAGATTTATGAGGCAGTTGGGGATGTTGATTCCCGGCTAGATGCTCTAGAGCTGAGACCCTTTTCTTTCATAAATGACCACGATCTTTATGTGACGCTAAAAGAGATTTTTGATCTCGCGGGTGACAGGGCTAATCGTTCGGCAAAGGATATCGAGGGGTTGATTCTGATGACGTATGACCATTCTGAGCTTGAGCGACATAGTCTATTTGAAGGCCTAGATCGCTGGCTCTCCGTCTCTCCATCGGCCTAGTCGATTGTGGAGTTTTGCGAGCGCTTCATTGCGAACTTTAAGATCTCGCTCCGGGTTGTCCTGTATTTTGGGTTTGCATGTGCTAAAAATACTGCAAGTTGCCGGAACTTGAGTGTTATAGCGGGTTGTTATGATTGCGCAGTTATTTCCGGATAAGATTTTTTCTGAGCAGATTGGTGTCTGAATGCAAGACACTTTATTTATCTAGTCGCGCACCTGAAGCCGCTCAGCCACCTGCGCCGTCAACGCCACACACGCCATCTTTAACCCTTCCATCACCCGATCACCCAGGTACTCCTCGGGCGCGCCATTCTGCCGCGCTCGCTCCGCAGCCAGCATCATCTCCGCCACCACGCGCAGCCCGGCCAGCGCGCAATCCGCATCCGCCAACTGAAGACACCGACCAGGCAGTTGATGCCGCTCCGGCCAAGGCTGGCCGTCCGCCGCCGCACCGGTGCCGATGCGGTGCAGCGTGGCAACGAAAGAGTTGGAATCGGGGGAGGGTTCGCGCTCGGTCTCGGCGTTGTCCGGATCGTACTGCGCGTGCAGGGAACGGAAGTCCGATGTGTTCATGGCAATGCTCCGTACAGGACAGACAGCAGCGCCACCGATAAAGGCGGCGGACGATGCGTGGTTCGAAAGCCGGACAGTAACCAAGCCGGTGGGTCCGAAGACCCCCACGCACCGCCCGCCATGGAACGCGAACGGATTGCCAGCCGGCGCCACACAAAAGGTGACGCCGGCTGGCAAGCGCAAAACACAAGGTTACTGAACGGGCTTTCGAACCCCGCGCCACCCTTTTCCGGTGGCACGCCAAGAGATACCCGCGCAGCAACCAAATGCCAAGAAACTGCAGGACCGACGATTGCCAGTCCTGACGCTTTCGGCATTGTCGCACACGCTGTTAAGCCAGCAAGCGATTGCGCTGCAACGGTCTTGGAGGGCTTGGCGTTATTGGCCCCAAGCGCAGGATTACCCGCAGTCAGCGCCTTGGCGCAGGGCCGATCGCGACAGATTGAACCAGCGGTTCAGCCGGGCGGCGCCTCGGCCGGAGGCACGAAGCTCAAACGCACCCGAACCCGCGCATGCCGCGCAACGCCCTCAACCACGACCGGATCAAAGCGCCATTGGTCCACTTCGGTAAAGGCCGCACGATCAAGCTCCCGCAGCCCGCTGGACCGCGCCACCATCACGTTGGAAACGTGGCCCAACTCATCCAATTGAGCAACCAGCAGCACCTGCATGGGAGCCTGCAGGAAGGTATCGGGCGGCGTGGCAGGGGCCGTTGAATACTCAATGGCAGGCGCCTGCTGCAGCTCGAAGGTGGGGTTGTCACCGCGCTCCACGAACACTTCAGTGAAAACCTGCGGGTCTGCCGCCACGGCCATGGCGGGTGTAGCGCCCAGCAGCATCAGAACGAGGTTCAGTGCCAGGGCGGTGTTGAAGCGGGGCATGCGTGGTTTCCATTCCGGCGCGCTGCCAGCATAGCGGCCATCCCTTGGCATCGCTTGCCTTGAATGCTGGCGTGCGGGATTTCTGCGCAGCTCACATAGGCGCGCCCGGCCGTGGCCACAGCGCATCGTCGCGCTCCAGGTCGTAGTCGCTGCCGAACGCCAGCGCCGCCTCGCGCGGCGGCAGGTCTGCGTAGCAGCCCAGCAGGTACTCATCCATGCCGGCATCGCTATGGTCGATGGCGAACAGGTGGAGGAGCTCCTTGTCAAAGGCTTCCAGCCATGTGGGGTGGATCTTGGTCATGGGCATCCTCCAGTGGGGACGGGGGGAGGCTTAGGCCTGTCTCAGCGGCTGTGACGGTGCGGCCCCGCCCAAATTTGGCGGGGCCGCATCCGCTTCGCTTTCGGCTGGTGATCAACTCGTATGGCAAGCTGCAGCGCAAGTGGCACAGCCATTCGACTGCCGGTACCACCTCCGGGCTTCAGCCACAGCCGTCCTGCAGCTGGTGTGCAAGCCGAGGTCCTGTGTGGACTGGGCGCGAGCAAGCCAATAGCATCCCTGTTTATGCACCTCATGGTCTCCATTGGCCTGCGGCGTTCTGTTCACAAAGTAGCGGTCCATTTACTACCCCCTATGCGTGTACGGTAAGCGCACCATTGCGCGTGGTCGACTTTGATCACTCCCAGTCGCAGGAGCCGCGACGCAGCGAACTTCGTCGCAGAATCATCTGCGGCCGGGGTGTATAAGTACGGGCGAAGGCGCCTTCAACGGCTTCGATGAGCCTTGGAAGAGGAAAAGCGATGTTTCGACAAGGAAGATGGTTGGTCTGCCTGGCCTTGGTACTGTCAGGTTCGCTGCTGGGTGGCTGCCGAGCCAGCTCCGAGGCGGTACCCGGGCCGCGCGCCCCGGTAGAGAACGGGACCCTGGTGCCCTTCGTCAGGCCGCTGCCGCTGGTAGCAATGACCACACCCATGGTGGTCGAGTTCACCCTACCGCCCCCAGGGAAAAGCTCCTCGCCAACCTTGTTTCTTGGAATCCGGGTGGGTGGAGAAGACGGGCTGAAATCACTGAATACGAGCCGTGAGATCCGCAGTATGGGCCTACCCGCCGAGGTGAAACTGGAGCGGCTGGAGGCGCAAAAGCGCATTCCTGTTCCGTTGGTGAGGGTGGAGTCGGTGGCAGGCACGCCCGCGCGTATTGAGCCCATCGGACCCACGGGCCGGGTGGAAGGCGGGTGGTTGGATGACGTCGATCATCAGTCTCTGCAGTCAGCAGGATTGGAGGCGCCTGACAGTCACCACACACAACTTGCCCTCGCTTGGGCTCAGGAACTGCAGCCTGGCCACTACAGGCTGAGCATGCAGATACTGAAGCCTGATGATCGATTGGCGGCCACGCAAGCCGAGTTGCTGGTGGCCTACGTAAACAAGTCGAAGTAGGAGTGCGTCATGGACGACAAGTACACAGTCACAATCTTCGTTGCCGCTCCCGGCACGCCGCTGCTGGCTGGAGGGACATCCAGCGCCGGCCACGTCTACTACAAAGTGGCACATGGCAAGGACGAGGTGAGCTTTGGCTTTGCACCCATCGAGCATGGCGTCGTCACTGGGCCCGGAATGGTCTACAACAATGACGCTGAGCAGTACAAAGACCCGTACTACACGCGGACGATGGAAATCAGCAAGCAGCAGTATGACAAGCTGGTGGAATTTGGCGCAAAGCCCGGCGAGCATGGATTCAATACCGAGTATCACGGTGTGGAAAACAGCTGTATCGACTACACCTGGGGCGCACTGAATCACGCCGGCCTTCATCGAACCAACCTTCTCCTCATGCAGGACAAGAGCTTCGAAGGTGGCCTGAAACCGCTCAGCAATGTGGAGTACATCCGCAGCATCCGCGCGCCCTTTCCAGATAGCGCGCTGAATAGTGAGCACTACAACAAAATGCCGGAGAGAACGCTGATGCAGCGAATCATCAGCGATGAGCAACTGCCGCGGGGCGATCGCGATATGCTCGATTCCATCCGCAAGGGAGTGGCGGGCATCGATGAGGCGCACGGTCGCTCGTACGATGGGACCAGCGAGCGGATCTCAGTAGGGTTGTTGGCCACGGCCAAGGAGAGCGGGCTGGAGCATGTCGACCATGTGGTATTGGGCAATGCTCCAAGCGATGGTTCGGCGCAGCGACTGTTCGTCGTGCAGGGGGAGCTCAACGATCCGGCCCATGTGCGAGCTTCGATGACGGCGGAAGAGGCTGCGCGAACACCGGTGGAGCAGTCATTTGCCAAGGTCGAGCAGATTTCGCAGACCCAGCAGGAGCGCCCCTCGTTGGCGCCGCAGGAGCCGGCCCTGGAACCGACCCGGGCGCCGCTGCAGATGGGCTGACTTCCAGCGACTGCACGGCAGATCACAGTTTCGAGCGCCGCGGCCTCGAAGCTGCTTTCATCTCCACCTGCCCCCCATCCCACCTATGCCATCATCCAGTCAGGACCGTAGCACCCATCAAGGCTGAACAGGCATGGAGCAGGCAACACGCTACACCGCAACGCTGTACCTGGCCGCGCCCGGCACCCCGCTGAAAAGTGGGGGCACCTCGCCGCGCGGCCATATGTACCTGCAGGTCGCTGCGGGCGACGAGACGCACAGCTATGGCTTCGCACCACCGCGCCTGGCACCGGGCGAAAACCGCACCGGCGTGCAGTACGCGCAGGTGCGCCACGATGATGCCGACGATCATCTGGATCCGTACTACAGCCGCGCCCTGGAGATCACCGAGGAGCACTACGGCTGCCTGCGTGATTTCGCCGAGGAACCGGCCGAGTTCGAGTTCGATGTGGATCGCCCGGCCACCATCAACCGCTG
>JGI10211J34971_10004270_pt1 | contig 11353 bp, 21 predicted proteins | sample Etolagsediment_FD_34971 | JGI IMG/M metagenome (IMG submission 34971)
AGGTTTTGCTGGTGTTTTTACAATGACTTATGAAGCAACCGATGACCCTGATTTTGAATGTCCTTATGAAGATGAGTATGGAGATTGTTTCGATTATGAATGTTTGTTACCTGTTACTCGCAAAGTTGATAATATGATACGAAATAAATATGGTATTCGTACCAACACAACTGTACGTGAAATTAAATGAAAAAGGACTACCCGTTAATTAAAGATATATTCAGAAAGGCTTATCCTTCTCTAAAAAAAAGTGTTTCAAATTTTTCAAAGCTGTCTCAGGACCATAGTCGTTTTTGGGATGGTATTGAAAATATTGAAATCGACATGGATGACGTATTAGATGAGTTAACCATCGATGTCTACCTCAACGGTGAATTTTTGGAACACCCAATTATGGATATGGACCATTTCCATGCGGGTAACATGATTATATTCCCATGGTTAGAAAAAGGATTTCTAAATGTGATGAATATTAAACCTCGTCAGGAATTTAAATCCGCCAAATTTGTTTTTCACGATAAAGAAGGTGCGACAGATTCAGGTTACATTTGGAGATACAAATAAATTGACATTTATAATTAAAATGATATATTAAGAATTATGAATACGATACAATTTACAGAAAATGATTAATGGTGATGGTTAACATTGAGACATTTAAAAATGGTGCCGATAAATTGCTTAATACTATGGGTAGAAAAATGGCAATAAAATATTATGATTATGAGAGATTTATCCGAAGATATTAGAGAGAAGGTTAAAATATCAAAAAAGGTTGTGGACCAATTGGTATTTGGTAAATATAATATTCCATATGATATTAAAATGGAATATAGTAGACATCGTGATACGTGGTATATGACCTTTTGGGTAAACGTAGATGTGGACCGACTTACCAATTTTACTTCTCAGTATGACCCTGAGTATGAAAATTTTATGGAAAACTTAGATAAAAAGATTCCAAATGCATTACGTTATATTAATATACAAGACATGTATGGTGGTGTTTTGTATGACTATTATAATGATGATGAGACCGAAGAAAAAATGAATAACCTCACTCAAAGATTATATCAAGAACTAGAAAACCAATATAACGTCAGACCGCACGAAGCCGAGCAAAGTAATATATATTTTTATTATTATAAACCTAGTAGTGATGAACTTTACACAAGAATTGAATTTTTAGGTGATAACATAGTTGTGAAAGATGAGAATACAGGTGAAGAAGTAGAATTAGTTAGTTGTTCACAAGTATCTGATTTAATGTATGACCTTGTTGAAGGTTACATTGCTTATGACATTGAAGATTTAGTTTGTAATTAAATTATGAATACGATACAATTTACAGAAAAGGGGTTTGTTCTCGTTTATCCTGACCGAAAAGAAAAATGGGAAAAGGCAAAAGAATTTGATATGATTGAGGGTTTGGACTTTATTAAGTACAAAGGTTATATGTACCTCAAGAAAAATTAATCTTCTTTTGTAAAATGTGATTTTTTAGATATTTATTTAGTATGGAAGGTAAAAGATACATACTAACAGAATCACAGATTAAGCAAATCGTAAAAGATGTCATCAAAGAGCAAGGTCTTTACGGTGACAACAGCGATGTCATCGACTACAACCTTCCTGAATATTTATCTGACGTTATTATCCTTTCTGACCTCAACGATTTCAGTGATGTTGAGAAATCAATTAAAGAACTTCATAAAAGAATAATTCAACTCGAAAAAGGTCTTGACCACGGAGGTCAACACCAAAAAGCTTTTAAGACGGGTGGTTTATATAGTGATAAGCCTCGCAAGTATTCGGACTTTGAAACAAAGGGAGACTCTGCAGACCGAGATGAAGAATTGAGAAGAGAAATTGAAGCGTTACAGAAAATGATAAATAACGATGACCGAAGCTGAGAAAAAACAAACTAAAATTGCTGTAGAAAAAATACTTAATGTCTTAGGTAAGAAAATGGCTATTAAGTATTATGATTATGATGGTAACTATACTGTTAATGACATTGTAGAATATGATGATGGTTATATTGAGGTCTTTGTTAAAACAGATAAACGAATTCCCGATATTATGGATGTTAAAATTGAACCTGAATTTATTTATGGTAAGTATGCAACTGCAAGTGATTTAATTGGTAATCTACAACATCAATTAAGGTATATTGGAAATAATATAAATTTAATGATTGACGAAGCCGATTCTATTTATAAAAAGTACGGAGATAAAATTGAACAACACGATTTTAAAGAACACCCTGAAAGATTTATACAACTTTGTAACGGTTCTGTTGTTGAAAAGGATTCAGGTTATGTTTACCCGTTATTTGCGAATGGGATGATTGATATTTATGAGCCATTCCACTTAGCCTCTATTGATAATGAGGAATGGTGGGAATCATTATGTGATGATGATAAAAAAGAATTGAACAAAACGTACTCATGAAAAAGTTAATATTAAAAGAAGAAGAAAAAAATACTATACTTGAAATGCATAAAAGTATGGGAGAAAGAGCAAATTTAGACTTATTAGTTAATGCCATAAAAAAAGTTTATCCATGGGTTGACGATATTAAAACCCGTGAGAGAAAAGTATGGTACGCCAGTAATGAACTTGCAGGGCAATCAGGTGTTGTTGATGTAATAGAATTATATTTCAATTATGACAATCCTGAATATATTAAAAACAAAGGAAAAAGTATTTCAGGTAAAGACCTAAAAAATATGTTCTTTGATTTTTTAAGGAGATATTTTAATAATGACCCTCGTTCATATGGTTCAAATATTGATTTGGAATTTTTTGAAGTAGGTCCAAAATACTATACCAACTCACAAAAACGGCAGCAACTCTAAATGTGATTTGAGCTGGTGTATTCTCATTACCAACTTCTCTCATTAATTGATTGAACATTGCGTCAGTCATAAAGAAACAACCTTTATATTCAGGTGCTCCCTTAAAGAATAAACCAACTTCTGAAAATCCACGAGGTGGACGACAAGGAACCACATTTGGTGCGGTGGGTGTTCCGATTGCACCAGGTGCTCCCATCTGTACGGAACCAACAGGTCCATTAATAGAATTTCCCGCATTTGATACGGTTCTTACAACTTCAATATTTTTCAAAGTTACCTTACGACCGTTAAATCTTGCAGGGTTAGAGGCGAATATCTCACCAGGGATTGCCAATTGTGCCACGCTTGAGCCAATCATTCCGATTGTAACCAAAGCTGTCAATAAAATTTTTCTCATACCATATTATAGACACAATCTGTGCCATATTACAAAATGGTGGATATTTATAGTTATTGAGGTATATTTTTGATTAATGTACCAAGTATATTAGAAAAAAAATTATGCAGTTTAAATTACTTAACATATTAAAAGAAACCGTTAGTGATAATCTACAGGAAGATGACGGTGTTATTGATTTAACAAGACCTGATGATTTTTCAGCTAGTGATTCTTTAGATGATTTAAGAAGGACGGTAAAAGGTGCGGGGTTAAAATATGGAAAAACCACATTATCGAGAGAAAGAGGTATTGAATTGGCAAATGCAATTAAAACCTTAGAAGACCATCCAAAAAGTGAAATTTTTAAAGAATACCTTAATAAGTTATTTGAATTAATTTCAAGATATCAAACAGGTTCATATTCATTAAAAAAATTGGGTGAACTTATTGGTGAACTTATTAATATGGATGCTGTAACCGCACAAGAACAAATGGAAGAAGTTATCAATATATTTGAGGACCCAAGATTTGCCGATAGACACAAGAAAAAATTAATAAAACTATTAACACAATCANGTAAACTCGATTTAGATGAATTTTTTAAGGAAACAAGAAGAGCTTATCTTGATTATGAAGAGTCATTCGCGGAAGGTGAACTAAGTCCATTTTTAATATATAAAACATCACCAAGTATCGGAATAAATCTAAAATCAGATTTAACCTATAATAACATGGTAATTTCCGCAAGAGAGTTCAATACACAATCATCGGATGTAAATAAAATATTATATGTGTTAGATAAGATAGCCAAGTCTAAATTCTATACATCACCAAAAGATGTAATAGAGACAGTATTCTCCTCATTAAATTTTAAGATTAATTTTGACTATTCACCAAACAATGTAAAAGCAGATTTAAAATTGAAAGAATCTTTAATCTATGAAGACAGAGATACAAAAAAAGTTACCGTTATCGGAAACAAGGGTGAAAATGTGGAAGTAAAATACAATGTTTATACCACACCATCATATCTCTCTGAATTTTTTAAGATTGACGCATCCACCAAAAATTACAACGAGTTACTTAACTATATTGGAAGAATACCAAGACTAACAGATGTTAAAGAATCTTTTGATGTGATGATGTATTATCTAATTAATAACTTAGTTAGTTCAGTAAAAAAACAATCAGGGGATAAAATAATCGAGCATTTAACAAAAGATTTGGTGGGTATAATTTTTAAAGACGGTTATCTAATACCAAAAGATAATATTAAGTTCTACTGGAATAATATTGGGTATGCAAAACGAAAAAGAATGTCCGTATATTATGAAGTTATCAATAACCCAACAATATATAAAATTACAAGTTACGACAATAGTTTTTCACGATTTGTAATAAAGGTTCAATAACCCATTTGTCTAATTCATTTCAATCCCCTATATTTGTCTTATAAAAAAATAAGACCATGACGAAATACCGTATCGTAAGAGAGGACTTCTTTAACGAACAGGGGGAATCCCTTAAGATTTTATTTTTCATTCAACAGAGAAGAAGTTTCTTGGGTATAACGTGGTGGTCGTATATTAAGTACAAACACATAGGTCCCAAGACAATCGGAAAGATACCAGCACAGTTTACCTCAACCACACAAGCAGAGGACTTTATAAACAGTGTCCTAAAAAAGAACAAAAAATACAGAAGATGGAATCAAATCGTAATCAAAACGGATATCTAACAATGGATATTCCAAAAATTAATACACTAATAGAAGGTCTCGGTCATAAAGGGACCTACATTAACTCAGCGGTTCTACATCCCGTTCATGAGTATAATATAGAAACAGGTGAATTTGAACTACACCACATGACATATGATATCGATGTAATCTCTGATGAAAACTCAAAAAAAGTGAATGAAATTTTTAATGACCTAAATAAACTGACAAATCTTGAATTTACACTTTCATCAGTAAACGGAAATGGATATGGGGACTCCGATAAATCTGAATAATGTTGTTGAACTCGTAAATAAACAAATCCCTAATATAAGGGGAAAATACGACATTAAATACACACAACAATTAAATCATGTATTTGAAAATTTAAAGGACTACAAATTTCTCGGAGTAGATAAAGAACTCACACTAATTATAAACACATTCTCACTATCCGACAAAGACCTCGACTATTGTATATCCATATTCCGATATTGTAATATCTCAGAAATAACCACTATTGGTTATCCATCAGATAACACATATTATCATGTATCATATGATGTTTCGTCTCTACATTTATTATGGAATGAGAACCGATTACGTGAACAACTATCTCCACAGCGGGGGTCTTAGAAAACTTTCTATTAACTAACCTCAAGGTTACTAACACCAAAGTTTCAAAAATTCTATACCTTATCAATCTGAACGTTAGGAGGTAATAAATTAAACTCACCCGTAGGATAAAACTTATCTAAACCATCCTTAACCACATTAAGTATCTGAGTCTGAAGATTACGTTGAGTAATCATACTATGATGGTGAGTATAAAGAGTATTTTTATTGACCTTAACAACAAACAAGGGGTATATCTTACCTGTGTGTGAATTAGTGTGGTATTCATCTAACAATATAATGTCCTCCACATAAGGTAACTTCCTCATTACCTCACCTTTAATGATGTATTTGAATACTCCATCCTTAAACTTCTTAAATGTCTCTTGTTGTTTGGGGTCTTGCATAATACTATAAATACTATCCGTTAGGATAAAAAAAACCAAAGTATTAAAAAATAGACCCTTTTATTTAGAGACATAAAAATTAACATTAAAGCAGAGTTTATTTTTTTTGAAACTCTATTTATTGTTATAATAATAAAGTTCCCTTAAAATATTGTAGTCATGAAATATCTTTTAACCCTTGCTCTAATCTTGGGGGTTTTCTTAATCTCTTGTGAAAAAGACATTATCGAACCCATCACCTTTAATAATACCACCATAGATACCATGGGGGTCTACGATGGTCCTGTCGCTGAATTTCCCATAGAAGATTCCGACAGTAATATTCGTGTTGTTGATAGTTTTTTAGGGTGGGGGTGTGATACATTCTCTTCGTCACCCACTATGAGTGCCATTGGAATATTTTGGGGAGGGGAGCAAGTAACTACTGTCGGAATATTTGCTTGGGAAATTAATTACTTGGTAATGTGTGAAGATGGTATTCAGGTAAACTCTGATGAATTTTATTTGTACAAGCATAGCGGCGTCGGTGAACTAATTGATTACAAATATGAAATACTTGAAGCGTCATCTGAATTTTATATTGATACCGTTTCCCTCGTTGATGTTTATGGTATTCCTTACTCTGATGACGACAATTCAGTAATTTCCTTTTGTTCTCATACAATAAGACCTTTAAATGTTAAGATTACATCCATTACTGTTCAGAATAATGATGTAAATTAATCTTTCGTATGCCGGAATCGGATTTTTTCGAACTTTTTTCTCGACCTTCGGTCGTATGCCAGAAATTTTTTTTCACGGGTCGTTCCTCCCGTATTTTTTTATGTGTGTGTTTTAATGGACTTTTAAAGAAAAGGGGGACCATTATTAAATAATCAACTATTTATAATAAAAAAGAAAAACAATGGCAGAAATATCAGCATTGAATCCATATGCAATTCCAAGAAGTTATAAGCATGACCAATTTTCAACAGGTTTAAAATTTATTAACGACTTTGATTTATTTCAGGGTGGAGGTGAGTTTTCACAAGCAGAAGTGAGTATAATTGAAGAAAAAAAATCTTCGTATGATACGTTTTTAAGTGAAAATGCAGAACAGGTAAATAGTATTGTTGGTCAAATTGTTAATGAAAGATTTATTAATGGTTTGGCAACTTTCGAAGTTAGTATTTTAGTTACAGGTTTTCCTCACTTAATTGATGGTATAACCAGATGGATTCAACTAAAACCAGTTAATTTTGATATAAGTTTTAAAGAGTCGGTACAGTTAAGAGAATTAATGAGAACTTTTCTTAGTGAGAATTCGGAAGCTTCAGGATATGAAAGTTCTGATGATATCATTATAGATATTTATAATTCTCAATTAAGACCTCCTTTTTATATTGATTTTAATAATGTAGGTTATGAACAAGATATTAAAGAATTTCCTATTAATTATGAGTATAAGGTATTAGAAACTACTACCGACCCTCAAAGTGGTTTTTCAAAATACTTAACTCAGATTACACTTGTCGTTGTTCCTGAAGGGTACACTCATGTTGGGTTTTTTATTGAACCTATAGGACCCTATATTGAGGCTCAAAGTTTTGAAATTACACTTTATAATTTTAGGGATACACAGGACCCACCAATAATTGTATCATATTTTGAACCTTATTTTGAACCTTTACTATAAAATAATTAATTATGAATACAACTGATAGTAGAATTGCCGTTTTCCAATCAATTTTAGAAACGCAGGCATCAAAATTTGACAATCTTTTACCTGGTAGTTATGATAGTAATACTAACACATTTACCGTTACTGGTCTAAAAGATAGTGACCTCGTAATAACACACGTAAGTGGAGATACCTACGATACTCAAATGTCGACAACTAAAACTTATGTTTATGTCTCAAGTGACGGAAATCCACTAAATAACACTCAAATTCAGTCATTATCAACGAATTTTGTACCTGAATTTGAACAAGCGGGTTTCACTAATGGTGAAATTTTGGTATTTTTACCTCGATAATACGTAATTTTATGAGTCTTAAGTCGATAACTGATATTATTAACAAAAATTTACCTAAAAAATATACTGATTTTGGTAAATTTTCTAATTTGGTTATTGACCATTCAATGTTGGAAGGAAAAATTAAGGAAATTTCGTTAGATTTTATACCAAAAAACGAAAAAATCACATATGACGGGTTTGAAATGATTGAACCAGGTATTTTGGAGGTAAATATTGTCCTAAATACCAATGAAATTTGTGGAATTGATGACGACCCTTCAGATTGTATGGAATATGCTAGCAATTACATAGGTTTGGACCCATGGCAATTCATAAATAACGTAATTTTTCCATATGTTAACAAAAAATACCTTAATTTATTGGGTTTTTCGTTTAAAGACGTACCATATGTTGATTTTGTCGTTAAAAATTCTCAAGGACAGACACTTTTTTATGATGATGAGGATTTGGACACCTTTGTAGGGTCAAAAAATCCCATAATTTGGAAAAAAGTTGATTAATAAGGGAAATCTCCTTTTTGACCCTCCAAAAAGCCTAAAATATAGTCTATTAACTCAACTTCGTCATTTTCTGTGTAATCAGAAGTCCCATATAGGGTAATTCCCTGGTAACTTCTCAAATAAATTGTAAAAAATAAACTAACATGTCTTGTTAATCGGGAAGAATACGAATAACCTGAGTTGTTAATCATATTATAAAACTTTTCATAAGTTTCGTCACCATAAGCGTAACGTCTATCTGAACTTTCTTCATATATTAGGTTAGATATAATATGCATAACCTCATCTACCTGAACATTATCAATATTTAACTTATCAATAGCATATTGAATACTCTTTTCCGTCATTGGTATACCATTCATCTTAATTAAGCTGGGTGTGTAAGTGTACGTAAAGAATAAAATATCACCTTCATCTTCTTCGTAAGTGATTATCTTATTATTTAATAATTCTACCTTTGTACCGTTATTTAAACCAACTGTAAGTGTAGTACTTTTTTTGGCTTCATCATAAAAATCATTAATTCTATCAGATAACTCATCATCAACTATAATACCTTTAGTAGGAATTTTTTTACCATTAAAAATTACGTGTCTGAAAAATGGTTTAAAATCAGAATAATTTAATCCAAAATATTTTATATCCTCATATAAAAATGAAAAGAATAAATTTTGAAACATTTCAAATGTCATAATTGGAAAAGGAAATTTACCATCGGCAATTAATGTAACTCTAACTGTTGGGTATGTTGAATCATATTCATAACGTAAGGACATTCCCATGTATTCACGTCTTACCTTATTCATGAAATTAAAGAGTAATTCTATTGTTGATTCATTCACCATATATGATAAATATAAGGTAGAATATATTTATCTATATGAGTAACCAAGTTGCAACAGAACTTTTAAGAGACTTTTTTAAGGTTCTTGGACCCAAGATACCTAAAGAGTTTTATGATTACACTGTGGAGCCAGAAATGACCGACAGCGGTTACTTATACCACGTTTATAAGTTTAAGATACCCGAATCCTTAAAAAAAGAATTACTCATAAGTAACAACATGTTACCTATGTTTGCATCATCGATGGAAAATCTATTATTATCCAAAATGGTCGCAACGGGAGTTAATGGAGAATTTAAAGAGATGTTTGATTTTATTCAATCATTACCTAAATTTAAAAAATCCATTGACGACTACTTCAAAGGACAAGACGTAAATACTGTTTTTGAATTTGTGTAGTTCCCATAAAAAACTAAAAAAAGGAAAATGGAAAATGAAAATAACATTAACAACATTGAAAAACAAATAAAAGAATTGGAAAAAGAAAAGTTGGAAATTCAAAACAATTGTCTACATAAAAATCAAAAAGTAAAATTTGAAGAAGGTAAAAATAGTATGAGACTTTATTGTGAAGATTGTAATGCTTTATTGGGATTTCCAAACCAAGAACAGATTGATAAATTTTTAAATAACAAATAATATGAGTTGTAGTAATTGCACATGTGACCAAGAAAAATGTCTTACAGAAGGTTGTACTTGTACGAACTGTGAATGTAAGTATAATGAAACTTCCTCAGTAGAGGACTAGGACCGTTCAGTTATGAGCGATTGAAGGGAGAGGTTCGCTACCGACTCCCTTTTTTATTTAATCAAATCTTCTGAATCCTTTTATTTCTGTCCTATTACCCATGTCAACCATCCTCTTAAGAAAGTTCACTCTTTTTTGGATTACACTTTGCATGATTTCTAACATTTCAATATCAAATTCTGAATTAACATAGTTGACAAAATCTTCTGATGTGAATGGTGCTTGAAAATTACCTAAGTCGACTTGTTCATTTACATTTTCATTTTCAGATGTAATCTCTTTAATTTCCAAAACTTCTTGTTCCATATCCCAAGTATCGCCCCACTCTTCTCTTATATATTTACCATCAGAAACCATAATTTCAATACTAGTTATGATTTCTTTAAGGTATTCTTCGTTATATGCAGTTTCTTTTAATTCAAAGATATCACATTTTCTACCAGTATAACATTCTTCACCTGTGATAAGGAATGTTTTTTGTTTTGGTATAATATATTCTGAAGAATCTTTAATACCTTCTATTATTTTATCTTTGTTTTCTAATATGAATGCAGATATGAAATCAAATTCATCTGCACTCATTTTAGTTGGTAGAGCAAATAATCTGGAGTGTTTTTCTATTTCTTCACCTAATTTATTTGGGTAATAATTTGATTTTGAAAAATTCACATCTTCATAACTTCCAACACTTTCAATCCATTCTGGTTCTATTTTATGAACGTGTTGTAGAAGTAAGACTAAACCTTTAACGTTAAGTGGTGCAGTAACAGGTTTTTGTTCCTGTTCACTTATCATCATTAAACTCCTTATTCTTTGAATATCTGACATTTTTTTGTCTTTTTAAATAAATATCACAGTATTTATAATAAAAGTAAAAATAATGGAAATTAGTAAGGTAGGTAAATTAGTATTTGATTTTATTAAAAAATCAAAAAATACCGACGCAAGTCCTGGTATAAGTTATATCGTTAATAAGATGTTATCATTACCTGCATTAAATATGTTATTAACATCTAACTTCGAACCAAAAGAAATCTTACAAATTGGTTATATGGTATTTTTTATCTTTGAAGGTGACGATTATGTATCTGCTGAATGGAAAAGTAAGAACGACCTTTATTTTTTACAGGTAAAGGAAGTAGGTGATTTAGAAAAGAAAGAAGTGCCTTGCGAAGTTTGTGATAGTTCAGGTTATGTTATTTGTTCTAATTGTGATGGTGAAAGAGATGCTAGTTGTGAATATTGTGATGGTACAGGTGAAAT
>JGI10211J34971_10004274_pt1 | contig 11344 bp, 21 predicted proteins | sample Etolagsediment_FD_34971 | JGI IMG/M metagenome (IMG submission 34971)
TTCTTCTTGTGTTAATGCTCTTGTCCATATTCCTACTTCATCTATTGTTCCTAAAAATGCAGTATCATCATCTCTGCCAATTAGATTATGAGTTTCTCCCACATCTGTTCTTAAAGTTTGAGCAGTTTTATTTTCCAATACTCCATTAACATAAATAAGTGTATGTGTTGTATTATAAGAAACAACTATGTGAAAGAAATCTTGTGTGTTTAAAATAGATTCGCTAAAAGTAATGGAATTAGCAGCTGATGCATCTTGTATTAAAACTCTAAACTTTTGCTTAGCAGTATTATAATCTCCAAGAAATAAAACTCCATCAATAAATCTAAAAGAATATCTGTCTACTTTAGCAGTATCATGACTAACATTTATCCAGTGGCTTATGCTAAATTCTCCTGCTGTTGCTAAATCATTTCCTATATTATCGTTTAAATTTACATTATCTCCATTTCCATCGAAGTATTGCCCATTACTTATTATTCCTGTTGTTGCTGTTGGTAAATCTCCAGCATAAGTTCCATCAGAAGTATGAGTCATATCATCAGCAGTAGCACCACTTGTCTCATTTAAAGAAAACCATCTAATTATGTCGTTTTCCAAACTTGATTCCCATTCTGCATGTTTATCTATTTTCTTACCTCCAATAGTCCAAATTCCATCAATATAATCATTTAATCTAACTTCAACTTCTATTCCTATTCTTATATTACCATAAGGAATATCTCTTGAATTGTAAGGCAACCATTTTTCTCTTGTTAAAGTTTCTGTTCCTGTTTGAACATATTTAACAGAATAACTTGAATTTGTTTTGTTCCAAACTTTTTCTTCTTTATAAACAGGATTTTCATATTCTTCTGTTTCCAAATAAACATATTTCCAATTCCTTTCAACTTCTTTTCCTGTTCTCATATCTGTAAATTCAACTTCTCCCAATCCATCCTTATACAATTCAGTAAAATTAAAATCATAATACATTACAACCTGATTTCCTGCTCCAACTTTTTTAACATAATCAACTGTTGGATGAGATTTCAATTCTGCTGTTCCATAATTTACTCCTAATCCAAACCAATTAATTAATTCAATTTTCAAATTCTCTTCGGAATATGTTAATTTGTTATCCCATTCCATAGCACTTGCTGTTGGAATTAACAATCCAAATGCAAATGCTAACCAAAATATTAATATTATTTTTTTCATTGAACTGCTCCCATCATATTCATAACTTGTTTTACTTTTCCTCCTAATTCCTGATTAATTTTTTCTTTGTGAAAGTTATTCCAGCATTTCAAATGAAACCATCTTTCTTTTACTTTTTCTTTTCTGTTCCAGTCTATCTGCTGAACATATCTTTCTTCTGTTTCATTTATTTCCTGTTTGCATAATTCACATTTCATATTCTTCCTTCACCTCCCTCCTCTTGCGAAGATTATAACCATAGCCAAGAAACCAACTCCAATCATTATTAAAGGAAATTTATCTAATATTGCTTGAGTATAAGTTTGTGTTGCCATAGTTGAACTTAAAATAGCATTCTCTGAAAATTCAATATAAATTCTTTCTGCAATTACTGAAACAATTAATCCAAAAGCCATAAAGAAAATAAATATTGGAATAAATATAGGATGACTTCTTATAAAAAATGATGTTCCTAAGATAACCATTATTAATCCTGAAAAGACTAATAAAAAAAGATAGTCCAGCATTCCAACAGTATCATCTGCTTCTTGTAATGCTCCTCTTGTTTCTTCTGTTTCATTAAGTTCTGAGTGTCTTAAATTATCTGTTATTTCTGGAATCAAATAAGCCATGAATCCTATAAAAATGCCAAAGATTAAAAGCACAACTATGACTGTTAGAATTCCTTGAATATTTCCTTTCTTATCTTCTCTTAATCTTTTTAGGTTTGACATTTTTTATTCCAAAAGGATTTTGTTTTCCAATAGGTTTTAATTGGAATAATCTTAATTGAGGAGCAATAATTAATTCAGAGAATTTTACTTGGCTTAACTTTTGAGATTTTATTCCAAGTTTTTTTGCTTCTTCCTTTCTCATAGTTTCTCTTATCATTTTTTCTTTTGGACTTATTGGATATGGAATTCCTGTTTTTCCCATTTTATCTTAACCCCCTCTTAATTTTGAAACTATCAAGTGCCTTTACAATCAAATTTATTAATATGAATATAAAGATTACAAAGAGAATTAAAAGTAATACATAAATAAAAACATAATAACTATCCATAATTCTGTCAAATCCTGAATAAAATTCTCCTATTGAAATATATGAAAAGAAGATTGCAATAATTCCAATTATTAAACTTAATCCTATAAAGCCGAATTTCAAAGCCCAGTTTTCTTCTTCACCATCTTTGAATTTTCCTGAAATGAAAAGAAATAATAAAGACATAAATATCATGCTTCCAACTGAAGCTAAAAAAATATATTGGGTGTAAAGAGGGTCCATGTTTCCTGATTTAGTAATATAATAATAATTATGCCAAGTATCATTATTTGTTCCGTCATTACAATATCCATTAAAATGAAGATAGCCTAATTCATTCGTAGCACAAGATTGATAAGAGTAATCCCATTTATCTTTATTCATAGATATATGAGGAGAAAAAATGACTTTAGTCATGTTTGGATAAACCATAGAAGAAATATTGCAGTAAGTAGAGTCAGCACATAATTGAGTTATGTTAAAACAATCATTTTGTTTAACAATTTCATATTCAAATCCAGTATATTCTGCATAAGCAGACACACTTACCACTAAAAAAACCATACAAAATAATAAAATAATTTTGTTTTTCATCTATCCTCCTAATCTTGTCCATAACACAGCAAAACCAATAAACATAGCGAATATTATTAGACTAAGTTCTAATGCTCTCCAATGCTTATCCAAAAGTCCTTTTAGAGTAAATCTATCTTTTCCAGTTCTTTCAAAATAAGTAACCCAGTTTTTTCTTTTTCCTAAATCAGCTTCAATATCCAACAAAGCATATCTTTCTCCTGTTTTTTCGTCTGTAATGACTTGATATGACTTTGGATGTATAGGAATATAATCTGTTGCTCCAACTTGTAAAAGTTCAACATAATTTGGTCCTTGACGATATTTTCTCAAATCAAAAGGTTTTGTTCCTATTGGAGTAACTCCCTTTCTTTTTACTGTAAAGTTTCCTTCTTTTGTAGAGTAATGTCCTTTTGCTTTTTCTGAATTAATTATTCTTCCATCATTTCCAACTATCTTTGCTTCTGTCCTGAAATTCCATTTCTTTCTTTTGTAAGCAAGAACTCCTAATGTTATGAAAACAATAAGTCCTAAAATAGTCAGACCTCCCCATATCCCCCAAGTAACGATAGTTTCAAATAANGACTTTGCTGTTCCTGTTAATTCACCTATTTCCATTTTATTTCCAGATTTTCCACCATTTACTATCTCCTCCTTTCATTTGTGGTGATGATATATTCTCTCCAAGAGTTAATGATTTGAATATTCTGTCTCTTTCAACTCCTTCTTGACTTCTTAGAATAGTATAAAATACAGCAGAAACCATAATAAAAGCAATTTTAGTCATCTGTGTTTCTTCTAAAGGTTTAATATCATAATCTACTTTTTGTTGCCTTATTTTTTCTTCCTTAATATTTATCTCAACAATTTTTTCCTCTATTTCTTTTAAATTTTTATTAAAGATAATTCCATACTCTTTTTTTATCTCCTCATATTCTTCTTTATTCCCCTTAAAAGAATTATTCTCGTCAATCTTTTCTTTCCATTTTTCATTAAACTTTTTGAACTTGTCGTCTCCATTTGGCTTTAAAAGAAAAGAAATTTCTTTCAAGTCGTATCCCCCTTTGTAATAAGCATGAATTGTTCTTTCTTCCTTTGTAAAACTTTCTTTTTGTTTGATAACTCCATCAGCAACATTATCTAAGTAATCAGAAACCCATTCAATAATAAATTCCATTATTCCATTAATCTGTAATCTGTCAAGTCTTGTAATTCTCGCATCCTCGCTTAAATGAGGAGTTAATGCCTGAAGAAAATCAAGTCTTATGTTATCTGGAATCCCATCAGAAACTTTTTTATATTTTCTCTCTTCAGAATCAAACATATAACCTCTTAAAATATAATCAATCTCCTTTAGACTTTTTGTTGGAGAAGTCTGGCTTAAAAAACTTGAAACTCTTTCTTCCTGTGCCTGATGATAAGTAGGATTATATTGTTGGGTATTTGATGATGTATGTTCTTCACTCATTTTTTCTTTCTCCTCTTCTTTTTAGTTGGAGAAATTATTGGTCGTAACTGAAGCCCTCCAGCTCCTTTTTCATAACTCTTTGGAATTTTTGGTGCTTTAATATTAAAAGCAAGAGAAGTCAATCCGATTTGATATTGTGTTTTAGGTCCTTTAATTTGTGGAAGCTTTATTTTTTCTTTAGTTTCAGATTTTAATTTAGGTTTTTGGATTTCTCCTGTTCCAAAAGGAGAGCCAATCGCTCCTAAAGGTTTGTAAGAAGGTTTTGAAATTGGAGGTTTTGGAATTCTATAATTTGAAGGTTTGTAAGATTTTACGGATGATTTAAAAAAAGATTTTTTTGATGGTTTGCTTGGCTTTCCTGGAGAAATTAAGTCTTTAAAAGGAGTATATCCTCTACTTTGCTTAAACATTTGAGAAGATGTTGTCCTTATATCTTTTGAAGTTGTTGAAGGAGCATAAAAACTTGNAGAAGGTTCTCCTTTATAACTAATCTTCCCAACTGAAGAAATATCTAAAGGAGTAAATATCCCCTTTTCTTTTATTCNTCTACCACTTATACTTTTAGAAAATACTTNAGNTGGTTTATATCCTCTGACAAAAAGTTCTTCTGTCTTTCCAATTCCTGTTTCAAATTCTTTTATAGGAATTCTTCTTCCTTCAAATTTAAAAAAAAATTGTTCTCCAGTTTGTTTTAAAGGAGTTCCAAAAGGAATTATTGCTTCTTTTTCTCTTTTAATAAATGGAATATATGATTTTCCTTTTTGAGCAGAAGTTTCAAAAAATTTTTTAGTTGGTTTTTGATAAGCCAATCTTTTTTGTCCTCCTCTAACGAAAGGAGTTAATTCAAACTCCTGAGGTTTTATTCTCGTCGTAGTTGGTCTCCAAGTATCAAAAATTCTCCAAGAGAATAATTTTTGTTCTCCTGAAACTTTTAAGAAATGAGGAGATACTTTTGGAGCTTGATAAATTCCAGGCAATTCTGAAGTTCCTCTTAGTGCAAATGTATCTTTAGATAATGGTTTAGGCATAGCAGTAAAACCAACACCTTCAAACTTAAATTCTCCAAGTAATTCTCCAGCTGTTTCTCCTCTTCTAATCATAGGAAACTTCTGTCCTTTAAAATATTCAGGAGCAATTACTTTTTCTTTTGGAAGTTCTTTTAATCCTTTTATTCTAAATATATCAGAAGTTTTTGTTACTAATTTTGGAGCTGCTTGAAATCCTTTAAATAATAATACTTCTCCTCCAACTCTTCCTAAAGCATAACTTGGTTCTTGTCTTAAAGTTCTTCCAAATTCAGGCATAGGTTCTCCTAAAATTAATTTCTTTCCAAAACCATAAGCTCCTAAAGTCATCCCTTTTATAGTTTGTATTGGACTTATTACCAATTCTTTTCCAAATTGTAAAGTTTTTGTTCCAGTCATAGCTAAACCCAAACCTGTTCCATAAATTTCTCCTCCAAAAGAAAAGTCTCCTCTTGCTTTTTTTGTAGATAATTCACTTCTTTTTTGTGAAAGTCCATAACTCCAACTTTCAAAAATTCCTTTTGGTTCTTCATAAGCACTTACAGTCCCAAACTCATTAACCTCTGGTATAATACTCATCTCTGGCTGTGCTTCTCCTCTTAAAGAAGCTTCAAAGTCAAAGGGTTGAGAATAATCTGAAACTCCTAATTTTGCTTCAAACTCTTGCATAGGAGAAAATGATTGATAACTTGTTGCAGGAATAAAACCTTTTTGTTCTGCATATTCTGGAGCCATAGAGTAACCTGCTCCTGTATTTGGGTCAATATAAGTTCCTGTAAAAAGAGATGGAGTTTCTTTAAGTATTCCTTCTTTTGTTAAATAACTCTTTTGAGTAGAAGTTAGTCCTCCAACATCTAATGTTCCTTCTTGTAACTTTCTAAATCCCTCAGTTCCTAAAGTTGATTTTAATTCGCTTTGCCTTGCCTGTTTCTTTTGATAACTCTCTGCTCTTTGTTTTTTGTCTGCTCTATAATGTCCATAATCCTGAGCATATTCTTTTGCCTTTGAATATGAATAACCTTCTTTTTGTAATTCTTTTAGTTTCTTAATAGTCTCGGAGAGTCTGTATCTCTTAGTCCCTGATGATGTGCTTTTAATTCTCTTTTCATAATAATCTATTCCCTCAGCAAATTTCTTTTCTTGTTCTTTTATCTGTTCAAAATAATTAGAAGAAATGTTAATATACTGCCTTAAATCAGAAGGAATTTGTGATTTAGAAGTAATTTTTCCAGATTTTATTTTTGAAATGATTAAGTTAATTCTTTGTTGTAATTCTTTTGTTTCTTCTTCTGCTTCTTCTTTTGCTTCTAATTTTTTTCTTGTTTCAAAAGGAAGGAATTGTTCTGATAAACTTACCATTAAATTAATTAGAAAAATATATTTTAAATAAGATTTATTTAAAGATATATATTAAAGTATATATTATAATCTTATTTAAGAGATTAACAAATTTTCTTATTATGGCTTTTAAGGATGAAGAAAAAGAAGAAGGAAAGTTTAATCTTGGTTTAGCTACATTAGAATCAATAAATGATATTTTAGTTGAAATAAAAAGAGCTTCTATACAAGGATTACTTCCTGATGCTGATGAAGGAGTAATGCAATATATGAAACATAAATTATGCAGACAACTTTTGATTAGAGCATCTCCTCTTTTTGAAGGTGAGAAAATAAAAGAAGGAAAAAAAAATGAGCAGGATTTAGAGAAATATTTTAGGGATAGACTTTCAAATATTCAATTAAAAACTGAAATAATAAAAGGAAACAAAGGAGAAAATTTGGGAATTAAAAGAATTTACAATAAAGAAGTTGAAGATAACTTAGATAATTTTATAACAGAAGTTACTATGAAATTGCAGGAATTAAGAGGAAGTTTCAATCCTTCAAGAGAAGATGAGGGCTTATAATGGTATTAGTTACAGATAAACAATTCTATATGGATAAAAGACTTAAAGAAAAAATTGATTTACTTATCAAAAGATGTGAGAAAACAACAAGTGGAAAAAAAGATGTTGTCTTATTAATTGAAGGAGATGAAGGTGAAGGAAAATCAAACTTTTCAATTCAAATTGGTTATTATGTTTCACAAGAAACAGGAAGACCTTTTTCAGAAGAGAACATTTATTTTTCTCTTGAAAAAATGATTGATAAAGCAAAAAAAACAGAAAGACAGATTTTGATTTGGGATGAACCAGCTCTTGAAGGTTTATCAAATGAATGGTGGAAACAAACTCAAAGAAATTTAATTAAATTATTAATGATGGCGAGGAAGAAAAGGCATTTTATAATGATTAACATAACAAAATTCTTTAAGTTTCCTGAATATGTCGTCGTAGATAGAGCAATAGGAATGATTCATGTTTATTCAAGAAAGGAATTACAAGCAGGAAGATTTGTTTATTTTAAAAAGAAATCAAAAGAAATCTTATTTTATTCTTATCGTTCAAGCAAGAAAAGAATGTATAGAAAATATTATAGTTTTAGAGGAACATTCCCTTGGGTTCTTCCAAAAATAATTAACGAAGAAGAATATGAAAAAAATAAGGATGATGCTATTATGAGCATTGGAGGAGAGGAAGATATGCCTAAATGGAAGATAATGTTATATGTTTTAAGATATAAAGTAAGTCAATTACCTTTAAAAGACAAAGAAAAGGCAGAAGGAATAGGTGTTTCTATTATGACTATTCAAAGATGGAAGAAAATTAAACAAAAATATCCTTCTTTCTTTGAAAATGAAGAAAATAACACTTAGCAAGGTAACACTTATAGTATAATAGAGTATTATGGAAAAAAATTTTAATGAAGATGAGAAAGTGCAGGGCTATTGTAATAACTGCAAAAGGCAGGTTCTCCTAATTAATATAGAACGATTTGATGATTTTATTACTGGAAAATGCTCAAAGTGTGGTAAGAAATTGATAAAGAAAGATTTAAAAAAGGAAAAAACTAAGTAGTGTTACTTGAAAATGGTAAAATATCTTAAATGGCTCTTTACGAGATGGTATTATTGGGTGTTATTTAGTATCATCTTTCTTATTAACATTCAATCTTTTATCTCTGATTTAGCAATTTATGGATTTGATTCTTTTGCTATTGGACAAGTTCTTGGTTTTTTTATATATCCTTTTCTAATAATAGCAATCCCAGAAAGGATTATTTATTTTATTAAGAGAACAAAAAACAAAAATGGTTAAATTACCCTTGAAACAAGGAGTTAAAAAATTCAAAAGGATGAATTGGGAAATTAAACTAATTATATTTATTTGTTTAGGTGGTTTTCTTTTTACTTCTATTTCTGTTGGAGAAATAAGTTTTATTTTTTTAAAGAATATTTTAAATATCTTCAACTTTTCTTTAATTATTTCTCAAAAAATGCTTCTCTTCTTTTAGGCTATGGACTTTTCTTTCATTTCTTAATTGATTTATGGTATTATACATTATTAACATTTTCAGTAATTGTAGCTTTATTCAAACTATTCAAGGATTACTTCCTGATTTTCAAAAGAGATTAACCTTCCTCAGCAATACAATAAAGATTCAAACCTCTCTTAACATTGCTTCCATAGATTTTTGCTGCTATTTTTTTGTTAATTAAATTAGATTCAATAAAACCATATTTTTCAAGCATCTTCAATTTCTTATTCATATTTTTGTAATTCATCCTGAAAATTATTGAAAGTTCATAAGCAGAAAACATCTGACGATAATTTCTTTTAAGAAAACTTACAATCTCTTTATCATAATCTATTATTCTATTCATCATGTTAATAACCTCCATGTTCCTTTAATTACAGCATAAATTCCCATGACTAAAACAAAAATCCAAGCATCTTTTAATCCATAAGCAAAACCACCTGCTACAACTAACATTATCACAAAATCTTTAGACATTCCTAAGCCCATTTTTACTTCTCTTTTTTATAGATGTAAGATAAGACTTCTGCTATCGCATATTCTTTTATAGGAATCCATTCCTGTTCTTCTTCATTTTCAGCAGATTTCTTGCATACTTTCCATCCTACTTGTTCATAAATAGGTTCAATTTGTCCTATTTCTGGCAAAGTTTTTATTGTCATCATTTTCCTCCAATAAATTTAATTCTGAAAGATTACCCTCTTTTCTTATACATTCACAATCAACTCTAATTCCTTTTTCTTCCCAAGCCCAATTCTCGGTCCATAACATAGGATTTCTCACGCAGTTTCCTCCATGCTCTTTCATTAAATTAATTTCATAAATAAAAAATCCTATTGCTATTATTAATAACAAGATTGTGATAACATTCGTTATAAAAAGTGTTTTTGGTGGAATTTTATTTAAGTCAAATAAGATAGCCATTTCAAATTCTCTCCTCCATTTTATTTATGAAAATTTGAAGAAAATAACCAAACATAAAAGCAGAAACTAAACCAATAAGAAAAGCGACTTCTCTTTGATTCTCTCCCATAATATAAGATTCTTCTGCTGAATACCAATTACCATCAGTTGCTAAATCTATAAAGGTTACATTAAACTTGCATTCAAGATACCTCATATTCTGTCCTGAATCTGCATTATGAAATCCTGCCATAAAAAGATAAGTAGAGAAAATTAAAGCAAAAACAGAAGTAATTAAAAAACCAATTTCTAAAACTAATTCTATTTTTTCTTTTTGCTTTTCTTTCATTTCTTCCATCCCTCCTTGTTCTTTTTTCTTATTTCTCTAAGAGTTTTGAGTATAAACCAAAGAAATAAAAGAATTACTATTATAAAAACAATTAATACTGAATTCATTTTTAAATTAAACACCTCCTCATACATTTAATTACAAGAGAGAATAAAAAAATCCAAGAAGTTATAAACATTAAATTTGAAAATATTAAAAAGAATACAAATTGATAATTTTCTATTTTTTGTTTCACTTTATGGATAAATCTCATTCTATAACCTTTATTTTTACTTGTTTTTTAATTAGTTCTCTCCAATCAGGTTCTTCTTCAGATAATAATTCTATTTTTAATTCTCTAAACCCTTTTTCAGTTAATTTTACCTCTTTCACATATCCTTTAATTATGTCGTCTTTTCTATATTCTACGACACTTTTGTTATTTTTCTCCTTTTGATTATTTATTTTTCTGTCGTGATTTGTCTGATTTTTCATTAAAATAGCTCCTCGTAAGATTTAATTGCATCTCTTGGATTTGCTTTTGTATAAATTCCAGTTGTTGAAATATCAGCATGCCCCATTAAAACCTGAACCTGATTTAATGGTGTTCCTGATTCCAACAATCTTGTAGCAAAGCCATGCCTTAGACTATGATAAGTGTATAAGGAGCTTAAAGATGCTTTGAGAGCATTTTTTTTAAATTTTCGTTGTAATGTTCTCTGACTTACATTTAAAGGCAAATATTTGAAGAAATCCTTTTTCCAACCTTTAGGAATAGGAACATATCTTTCAACACCATATTTAGATTCTAAAATGAATATTGAGTTCTCTGTAAAATGTTCTTTTCTACATCTCAAAACCTCTGAAACCCTTAATCCAGAACCATAAGACAACAAAAATGCTATTCTTGTTTTAATCTCCTTTCTTGGAATTACTTTTATCAATTCCTTAAATTCTTCAGGTCTTACACATTTTGGTAATTTTCTTGACTTTTTATTCATTTTATATTAAAAAGTAAATATTATTATTAATAAGATTGCAATGATTATTACTATTTCAAGAATGTATTTTTTAACAAAATCCTTTAACTTCTCTTTTTTTGATTTGTGAATTTCAATCATTTTCTTTTTTTTACCATAGTTTTAACATATTTTTTTGCTTCATCATAAAAAAATCCTATCTCCAAACAATAATCCATCAACTTGCAGTATTTAACTGCTGAATTATGATTCTCTTCTTTTCGCAGGACTTTTAATTTTGGAGAGTTTTCTAATCTTTTTTCAAGCAGTGGCTTTTTTGTCATTTTTAATTGAACATAATATTAGCGTTAAGGAAAGTTCCTGAAAGGAATTTGGGAAAAAACAACAACGATTGTTTTTTCTCTTTAACGCATATTATCGGCTCCGTAG
>JGI10211J34971_10004276_pt1 | contig 11340 bp, 6 predicted proteins | sample Etolagsediment_FD_34971 | JGI IMG/M metagenome (IMG submission 34971)
CTTCCTTAACAAAGAGATACGCCACTGTACCCAGGGCAGCGGAAACAAAACAGAGACCAAAGGCAAAAGAAAAGGCCTCAGGCGGTAATTGTACCTGAGGGTCAGAAAATTTATCGATACTAACCCCCATCACATGCTGAAAAACGCCTGCACCTGCCATAGTGAAGAAGTTTACTGCACTCATTGCGGTCCCGCTAATAGAATTCGGGAGCAACTCCTTGATATTGGCATACATTACATTGCCGCATGAGGTTAGGAACCCAATGAAAAAGAAAATCCCTGCTATCATGATAAGGGAAGGTGTGGGGAAAAAACCAGTCAAGGGAGAGAAAAAAATAGTATAGAAACACATTGCAAGCAGCGCCACAGACTTCCTATTTCTGAATACTCTATCTGAGAGAAAACCCAAGATAGGACCGCCTAAAAGAAACCCTACTGGAAATAACATCAATATCTTCCCTCTTTCAATGAGGGGAATATTATAAACGTGTTCCAGATACGGGCCTGCCCAAAGGCCGGCTATTGAAATATAGGTGCCGTACCTAACAAAGGCAGCTAAGGCAATAAGCCAAAAAGATGGAAGCCGAAGAACTGATAAAACCCCATTCGTTGACCCTTTTACCCAGTTCTTATTGTGCAAATCTGATGTATCCCCTGCCTGGTATTCAACTGGAGAATCCTTTACCGCACTATAAATCCAAATGGTAATAAAGAGGTGAATAAGGGCAATTAAAAGAAAGGCCCCTCTCCAGCCTATCCAATTAACTGCAAATGCCAGAGGTGCGGTAGCCACTATACTTCCCAAAGTCCCGATAGATAGGATAAGACCGGAGGTAGTAGCAAAAGCATGAGGCGGAAACCAGATAGAGATGAGTTTATAGGGCCCCATTAAGGCACAGGCCATCCCTACTCCCATCAATGCCCTTCCTGTCAGGGCAACAGGAAATGAATTCGCTAAGGCAAAAATTATCGCACCAACTATACCCACAGAAGAAAGGAAGAAGATCAGCCTTTTCGCCCCAAAAATATCCATGGCCGCTCCCATAGGAATCTGGATCAAGGCAAATGCATAGAAAAAAACCGAGCTTAAAAAACCCAGATTTTCGGCAGTGAGACTGAGATCTCGCATAAGCTCAGATGCTATCACAGCAGATGTAGCCCGATAGAACTGTGAAAGGAAAAACAACAGGCTAAGCGGAAGAAGCATCCATATCCTTTTGCTCATTATTACCTCAATAAAAAAAATAGATGTCTTGTTTTAAATGTTGGGAATATAGGCACGCACTAGTGGTGTGTCAAGGATTTGATTTTTTATGCTAGTAGAAAAAAAACCGTACCTTTGATGCCTTTCTCAATCATTTTACCGCCTTTTGTAATAACTCAAGGTCTTCCTCGGTTTTAACAAATATACCGATATTCCCTAATCTCACATTCCTAAGCCCCACATCCTTTACCCTTGCATAAGCATCAAGCATTTGTCTAAGAGCGGGAGATGGGACTTCCTTTAGCTGATATTCAGGAAAAAAGGCAAGAATTGTATATGGAATCTGGGGATCTTCCGCATTAAGAATCTGGGCTATCTTTTCTATCTGATCTGCCTCCACCCAGCCCGGGATAAAAAGTGAGAGCACCTCAAGGACAAAGCCCCTCTTCTTTATCTCAAAAGGAAGCTGTAAGATCCGCTCATTGGAACATCCGGTCAATCCTCGATGTACTTCATTATCATATGCCTTGATGTCGAGCCAGAAGGCGTCAATTCCGGAGGCCTTAAACCTGTCCAAATTTTTTGGAGTAAGTCCATAACCATTGGTCTCAAAGAGAACCCAGAGATCCTCTCTTTGTCCTTTAATCTCCCCTGAGGTTAAGCAGTAAAATTCTGGCTGGCATGCAAGGTCACCTCCTGTAAAGGCGATAATGTTCCTGGCTGGGCCCCATCCTTGAGGCGAGAGAATTACCTGATGAGGTTCCAATACCTCTGGGCAACCTTGGGACCTCTTTTTCTCTGTAACACATAGTCCACAGCAATGACAGAGATCGTGAGCATGGAAGCTGGTTGCCCTTTCCCTTGGCTCCCAATAGGTGATAGTTCTGGCATAGTCAGCTGCCAATTTTCCAATACCTTTCGGGGACATCCACTCCCCGGAAGCGTACTGTGTAAAATACCACGAATGACACTTTTTACACGTAAAGTTACATCCTGATTGATAAATAGATAAATAATGCTCGGGCCTCGAGAGATGGGCAGACTCTATGAGCCTTAAAGGAGTATTTCCTTCCCATTTAAGGGTAACCTGGCAGGCCCTATCTAATATGGCTTTTTTGGGCCAGATCCTTTCGGTTTCATAGGCCACCATACAGCTTCCAGACTCAAGCCCTTGTTCTTTTAGACGACAGGCAGCCGCCTCTCTCTCAGTCTTTTTTTCTTCTTTTGCTTGCACAGCCTCGACCCCCCTACCTTCTATTTCCTCAGTATATCAGTTTTATGGAAATCCTGAGATGATTTTTTATCTCTCACCCCAGTACGATATTTCCCACCTACGGGGCAGGCGGAGTTCTCAGGGTATCAGAGTTTTTAGGAAAATTCCTGGGAAGGGAATTCAACTAAATCCACTTCCCGGTTTTTATGGGATATGGATATTAAATCTGTATTACCATAATAACATTGCTATGCTTTAGTAAAAGATTTCACTACTAGAATCATCAAGTCCACCCATGGTGGACTGATTGCTTGTCCTGATTTTTTCTTTCCTGCCCATGAAATGCCTTTTTTATTTCTATTTCACTGGGGTTAAAAAATCAGGACAATGTAATATTTATCTCGGTGAGCTCTGTGAGCTCTAGCGATCCCCCATAAAATGGAGGAAAGCGAGCGAGAGACTGGAAATTATTTGATCTCCTCAAAAGACACCGTAAAATTATAGCATCATTCCCCAAATGGGAAATAAGTTTTTTTAAAAGGAGAATAAAAATGAAGTTTGAGGAAGAATGGGAAGATTGTTTTGTATAACAATAGGGCCCTTTAGAATGGGTGCGTACTTTGATCCTTGTCCTTGATCTTTCCTTACATTATTTTATTGCGTTCTTCGACTCACTGTTTTGAATGAATTGTGATTGAAATATGCAATGAATGGGGAATACCTGAATATTTTTTTAATACATTATTTAACAACCTGATATGATGCACTCATAGAGAANTTTTGGGATAGCAAAGGCCTNAAGGTGCGCTGTCAAGGAAGGGAGAGAAAGTCANAATAAATCCAATTGCGGATCCTTTTTCTTTATCCATTGAATAATCTCTCGNACAAATTGCTTTGCTGTTTTCAAGGCTTCCATAGTTTCTTTTTCTGTCANATTATCCACTGGGTCATAGGTGAAGATATTTCGCCGTCTTCTCATCCGGTCAAATCTGCGAGTCAATGTGCGGTATTTCTCACCTAAAACAAGGCCGGCAAATTCCACCGTGGTCTTATGTTGAGCCCCGTCATTCGGACGATATCCATAGAGGAGCATGATGGCCCTACCTGTTCGAAGCATAGATAGGTAAGCAAAAGTATAGACCGCCTCTTCATCAATTGGTAGATTCTGTTCGGCCGTTTTTATGTCCTTTAAAGCCCGGAAAAGTAAATTTCTTATCTGGTTAAAGGATTTTTCCTGCCTTTTGATCAATCCACTTTCCAGCCATTGATGTATCTTTTTTTCAGAGATCATCTTCCTTACCAATAATGAAAACTTTTGAATTTGTTAATACATCAATAATGAAAGTGTTTTGTGCCTCCTTTTTCCTCTTAAATTCTTCAGGAGTATAGAGGACATAATTGATTTCCCGTCCTAATTCCTTCTCCATTTCCTGAACTCTATTGACCAGCTCATCCATATCTAGGTCCCCAATTAATAAAATATCGATATCCGAATTACCCGTATCCTCACCACTGGCCACAGATCCATAGATAATGGCTACACGAATGTTTTCAAATACTTTCAGGCCTTCTTTCAGGATATACTTTACTCCTATGGTCTTTGAAACTATTGCCTTTAATTCCTTGTAAAGAGGGAACGAGTTATTTAATGAATAATAGGTAAGATTTCCCACTCTTTCTCTGAGGAAAAGGCCTGCCTTGGACCATTTCAATAGTTCTCTTCTGATATTTCCTACAGGTTCATGCAGCAACCTCTCAAGCTCTCTGAGATAATACCTCTGATTGATCTGAGAAAAATAGAGGCGAAAGATTTTTTGCCGCACGTTGGATGATAAAAGATTTGGAAGATCAAGCATTTTTGTATCCCTTTTTGACTACATTTGTAGTCAATATTGACTACAAATGCAAGTTCAAAAAAAAGCTTTTCTTGAGATCTAGTGTTAATCAATTTCTGCAAGAATGACTCGGTCTCACTTTTTTTGAATGAATTCCGGTTGAAACAAGCAATGAACTGGTATTGTCCAAAATTGTTGCATTCAGTTAGAAGTATGCAGCCCGCCTGTTCATGTTACGTATAGTAATCATAAGACAGGGGACTTATGGGAGACTTTCTATTTATAGCAGTAGTTGATACTTGTTGTTAAAATTCAGGGTAAACAGTGCGCGACCGATGATCCACAAATAAAGGCTTACCATGTCTCTGCGCGTCTGGTTGACCCTGTTGTCAGGCGCGGCCCAAATTGGCACACTAATTTTTTCGCGCATGCGGCCAGTTATTAGGCTTGCGTCGAGGTAACTATCCAAAAAAGGATGACTTGCGCTTCCTTGCACACACTCGTTTTGTCTTGCATCTTTCTTGATAGAATATAGCACCTTTCCCCAAAATAGCCCTTTTCGAGAAAGCACATAAAACAACCTAATTGTTTCTTAGGGGTGCAAAGATCGTCTCTCACCTATTGGTATTCTTGATTGTGCCGGAACCGCCGCTTCCAGTGCCTTGAAGTACTCGATACGCGATTGCTTTAAAAAATTAGGTGGAATGATGATTTTACCGGATTTTTTATTCTCAACTTCTGAGAACCAACCGCTATCGCCCCAAACGATATAAACAATATATGTCCTACCTCTCGCACATTCTGGACAAATGACTGATACGGATCCAAACAATCGATTACCCTGCTTCAATAACGGAGATACAAACGGGCCATCGAACAAATTTAGAGGGCCGCTTTCATCATGGGGCCTTATCCAATCGAATATACTTACTGGAATCGGTAGCGGATCGTTGCGATCAGGAAGGTCCATATTCCAGAGTGCGACTGCCCATTTGATATCTTTAGCGATTACATCGGATTGGTTAACCAGAATCAACGCTGGCGACTTCGGATAGATAAAGCGGAGACTCACGTCAGATTTGGTGACATCCATGCTATTATCTAATTTATCTTCGATCTTATCTATTTTAGAGCCGGTCTTCAGCTCTACCAGAAAGTAAATTCCACCTAATATTAAGGAGAGAGCAGCAGCTATTAACAGAAACTTGTGCGTAGGGCCAGCTTTTTTATATCCTGCAAGCAGTCCTCTTCGTTTATCGCGCTTCATATTCTTTCGTCACCAACACCAGCTAATAGTATCTTTATAGTTTTAAAGAATTAATAAAATATTGCGATAAAATTCTCCATTTCATGATTTTTTGGCTGCATAACTACGCGGAAAATGTAGCATCTCTATATGCTAATTCTCATTTAAATATTTGGAAATCTTTCCTGAAACCTTTTTTGAGTCATCAATGTTCTTATTAATTTGATTGATTAGTATGAAAGCCCATTCTTTGACTAAGCTAAAACTTATTTTTTCTCTGCCCAAATGGTTTCTCACATAGACATTGAAACTATCTAAGTTATCATTAAAGTGTTGAAGGTTTTCACTGTGAATAACAATATGAGATCTGAGATCCGAAGGAACGTAACGTGCAAGTAATTCACTTTCTGATGCGATTATAATACCTTTTGAAAACATACGAATGTGGAAACCTTTTATAAATAAGGTATCTTTACTTTTACTATCAACAATAGGGGAAAGGAAATCCAAGATAATTTTGCTTGCCTGTTCATTTAACCTGTTCTCCTCTAAGATCATTTTCAATATACTATTACACTGATTTTGATTTCTGAAATCATAAATAAAAAAAGCAGCGGTAATAGAAATAATTGCAGCAATTAAAACACCTACAAGATTAACAGACACATCTCGAAGCCAACTCTTATCTCCTTTACGCATTTTCATTGAACTCCAATATTTGTTGTTTCCGTATGCTTTTTTTACAATTTTAGGCCGAGCTTAATTTCAGGTTTCGTGCCATAGGTTTTATCCAAGACTCGGATCATTTCATTTTAGACTACGGAATCAAACATGAAATATCAAGGAATTATAGATTGAGGTAGAAAACTGTACCCCTGAATTATTCCCTATATAATGAAATACCCTCTTTGAATTCTCTTAGATATCCCAAATTTTCAACCTTTTCAGCTCATGGCAAGTAATCACAACGTTCCGTTTTAGCTGGCAAAATGTGCATTAAGTATTCTATACTGAATTAGTTAATGACATCCTCTATTCACAGAGAACTTTTTCATAGAATGGTTTAAATTTAGTAAGCACTATGTCTATCAATTGGCAAAATCTTCGCCCATGGAATGGTTCCCAGCATACTGCATTTGAAGAATTATGCTGCCAACTGGCATCTTGTGAACAGGATCCAAATGGCTCACGTTTCTTCCGTAAAGGCACCCCTGATGCTGGCGTGGAATGCTTTTGGCAATTTCCTAATCGCGATGAATGGGGATGGCAAGCAAAATTTTTTACTTCACCAAAAAGGATTGATTACACGCAGATTGAAGATTCCATCAAAAAAGCTCTAGAAAAACATCCAAGCTTGAAAAAATACACTGTCTGTATCGCAACAGATCTTTCTGATGCCAGAGTGAAGAATAAAAAATCTGCACTACAAAAATGGATTGATCACTCTGTTAAATGGAAAAGTTGGGCTGAGAAAAGGGAAATGTCAGTCGATTTTGAGTACTGGGGCACACATGAAATTTTTAGCCGATTATCTAAAACTGAACATGCAGGACGATATTTTTTTTGGTTTAATAAACAATACTTAGATCAAGAATGGTTTGAAAGCCATATTTCGGAGGTTGTCGCCAATGCTGGTCCCAAATACACACCTGAACTGAATGTTGAACTACCCATCACCCAGCTGTTTAATGGACTAGGCCGAACAATGGTATTTTATGAAAGGATTAAAAAATTATATGGTGAAATTAGAAGAGCTTTTTCATTTAAATTTGAAAATGCTGTAGAGTTCTCAAAAAATACATTCATGGAATTACAAAAAAATTTAGATCAGATTTTTTTGATACTAGACAATATTGATGAGGAAAAGGAGTTTTATATTAATTTTGATTTGATCGCAAATATTACTTCAAAAGCGCAAGAAAATGCTTATGACTGTATTGGCGCTCTGCAAGATGCATCGAAGAATAAACCGAAAAATATTTCAATAACTGATAATAAGAAAAAACTTTACGAATGGATTAGGCATGAACAATATTATTTATCGGAATTAATAAGAAAACTCCGTGCTCTAGAAAGTTATGCTCAGAACAATCAAGCTAGGTTAGCGAATCTACCCGCTCTCTTGCTTTTAGGTAATGCAGGCACAGGAAAGACCCATCTTTTTTGCGACATATCAAATAATAGAATCGAATCAAAACTTCCCACGCTATTACTTCTGGGAGAGCAGTTCCGTGATGATGAGCCATGGCTGCAGATTATCAGGCTTCTCGGCCTACCCTGTAATAATAAGAGCGAACTTCTTGGAGCTCTTGAAACTGCGGCACAGGCAAGAGACACTAGGGCTTTAATTCTGATTGATGCGTTAAATGAAGGAGAGGGTAAGAATCTATGGCGAAAATTCCTTCCAGGTATTTTAAAAACTTTATCTCGATATTCACGTATTGGGATCGCAGTAAGTGTACGGACCTCCTATGAACCACTAGTGATCCCTGATAAAATATTAGATGAAAAGCTGGTCCGTGATATACATGCCGGGTTTGCAGAATATGAATATAAAGCAACCCAAACGTTCTTTGACTATTTTGGGATAGTGCGCCCTAGCGTTCCCCTCCTCATTCCAGAATTTCAAAATCCACTTTTTCTCAAGATATTCTGCCAGGGCTTAGCAAATTTAAATTTAAGTAGGGTCCCTAGAGGTCTTCAAGGAATCACCCGGATCTTTGATTTCTTTTTGAGTTCTATAAATGAAAAGCTTTCCCGCCCTGAGTATCTAGAATTTGATCACAAATCCAATCTCTTGCAAAAGGCTACCCAAAAGTTGGCAAAAATGATGGCACAGAAAGGAAAGGTATGGTTACCGCGTGAGGAGGCGAAACAGATTGTAGATGCTTATTTACCAGATAGAGCCTATGAGCATTCACTTTTTCGGCATATGATCCATGAGGGAGTGTTGGCTGAAGATATTTTTCCAGGTGACAAAAAAGATGAATGGATTGACGGAATTCGTTTTTCCTATGAGCGATTTACGGATCACTTTATCGCTCAGTTCCTTCTCAACAAATACCTCAATCGCGAGAGTCCTGCAAGTGCATTTGATGATGACCAACCGTTGGGAGCCTTTCTTGGAGACGAATTTGAGTGTTGGCGTAATCGAGGGCTAATTGAAGCATTCTCAATCCAACTTCCAGAACTTATTGGAAAGGAACTGCCTGTAGTAGTGAATAGATGCGCAGATTATTTGCCTGTCATTGAAGCATTTATTGATAGTTTGGTTTGGAGAGATCCGAAAGCTGTCAATGATGAAACATTACAATACATCAACGAGCATGTTCTCAATTATGAAACCACCCATCACAAGTTTTTGGATGCCTGGTTGACCATATCATCCAATCCTGATCATTATTTTAATGCCGATCTTTTACATGATCACTTAAAAAAATTTGAGCTTGCTGAAAGAGATTCCTGGTGGTCGACTTTTCTTCATTATCAATACGGTGCACATGGTTCTGTTGACCGATTAATCGACTGGGCTTGGTCATCAAATGATAATGAAAACATTGACAAAGAGTGCGTAAGACTCTGCTTTATTGCCTTAGCATGGTTTCTAACAACATCCAATCGTTTCCTGAGGGATAGGGCAACAAAAGCCTTAGTTTCATTAATGACTAACAATATCAGAATCCTTCAAAATATCTTATTTAAGTTTTTGAATATTAATGATCCATATGTATTAGAAAGATTATTCGCCGTAGCCTACGGTTGCGCTTTAAGAAGTAAGGATGAAGATGCCATTGGTGAACTTGCCAAACATATCTATGAGTGGATATTTAAGGATGGCAACCCACCTATACATATTCTCACAAGAGATTACGCAAGAGGCGTCATCGAAGTTGCTCTTCACAGAGGAATTGATTTAGGTATAGATGTCGAGAAGATTAAACCACCTTATAACAGCGAATGGCCCGATGAGATACCAACTGAAAAAGAACTAAAATCAAAATATTATCCTAAGGACATAAAAAAAGATCGTGGTTGCATTGATATTTGGGCATCAGTAATGAGTTGTGGGGATTTTGCTCGTTATATAATTGGAACTAACTCAGGTATTTTTCATTGGTCCTCTCGAAGGCTCGGTACGCCCAGAATTCCTTCAAAAAAAGAGATATATGAGAGGTTTATAAAAGACCTTGATGATAATCAGAGGAAACTTTGGGATCAAATGCATCCTCGCATTGATATATCTCTAGTGCTTGCTTCTCTTAAAGAAAATGGTATCACTAATGAAGATCAGTACGGCCAAGAATATCAGCATAATGAAAAACAAAATGAAATGATTAATGAATTTGAAAACTCACTTGCAAAGAAGCAACTGAAAATATACAGGGAAATAATTATTCCCTATGAGTCAAGCCCTTATCAAGACGAGTTTCAATTTGATCTTTCAGTTGCACAGCGATGGATTTTTCAAAAAGTCATTGATTTAGGTTGGACTTCAGAGCTTTTCGAAAATTTCGATCAATATGCTGGTAGGAGATACCGTGAGGCTCGCAAAACTGAGCGTATGGGCAAGAAATACCAGTGGATCGCATACCACGAATTTCTTGCCAGGGTGTCTGACAACTTTGAATTCAAAGAAGACTCTTTCGGAGATAAACCAGGGAGCTATGATGGTCCCTGGCAAATTAACGTAAGGGATTTTGATCCTTCTTGCTTACTCAAAAAAACACTACGAGAAACTTGGCAGCCTCACTCCAATAATTGGTGGTTTACCATTTCTTACACTAACTGGGATGCTGAATATGATGTCATTGAATGGCTTAAAAAAACTGAAGATTTACCTCCTATTGAACCGCTTATAGAAGTAAACAACTCTGAAAATGTATCGCAATGGCTCGTTTTGGAGTCATATTATAGGTGGGAACAACTAACTGCACCTGATAAAGAGCATTGGGAAGATCCAACAAGATTTATTTCGTATATGCTCAGGAGCTATTTAGTAAAGAAAGACGATATTGATGAATTATTTAATTGGGCTAAAGAGCAAAACTTTTGGGAGCGCTGGATGCCCGAATCTCCTTTTTTAATTGATGTTTTTCTTGGTGAATTTTTTTGGTCACCCGCATTTGCACATCATAATATACCCTATTACCACCATGATGGATGGACTTTCGGAGAAATAGAAAAACTCCCCAAGCCTGTCTTAGTTACAACGGATCAGTACTTAGAAGAATCGGGAACCTATGATTGCTCAATAGATGAAACAGTCAATATACATCTTCCGGCTAAAATGATTGCGGACAATATGAATTTATCCTGGAATGGTGTTGATGGGCATTTCTTTGGTTTAAATGGAAATATTATTGCATTTGATCCTTCAATAAATGCCCCAGGACCGGGCGCCTTATTAATTCGAAAGGATAAATTTATCGAATTCTTAAATAATCAAGGATATGACATTCTATGGTTAGTTCTTGGAGAAAAAGGCATAATTGGCAGCAGAATGCAAAGTCATGAATACGAAGGCCGATTAGAGCTAAACGGCATCTATAGGTTGCTTAATGGCAAGATCAATGGATTGCGTAACACAAGGTTCGTAAAATATAATTCATGACATTTTTCGTATCAGTTATTATGATCATAAATAACGATAATCTACAGAAAATGTTTTTTTCTTGTCGGTTTTCTGGCGGACCGATTTAATCTACTCTTCTTCAATAGTCATCGCTAATATATTAACTTTTGCTATCTGCTATATCTGAAAAGCTGAGACCCTGCCGAATATGTTCTGATATCCTTTTCATATGCCAAAACAATCGACACCTATACTTCCACTTGGTCAACT
>JGI10211J34971_10004278_pt1 | contig 11337 bp, 18 predicted proteins | sample Etolagsediment_FD_34971 | JGI IMG/M metagenome (IMG submission 34971)
CCCTGATAGGAGTCAAATAGTGACTAATACATGGGTGGCGATAGGCGCTAGTACCCTGTCAGGTACGGCATCTTCTCTTACTTTTGGATCTATACCGGGTGGGTACAGGGACTTAATTCTTGCAGTTCAAGGAGGTGCTACTTCAAATTTTCAGTTTAGAGTTAGATTTAATGGAGATACAGGGTCTAATTACCCTTATGTTCAAATGTATGGAGAGCCAAACGGCTACGGTTCGGACGCCAACACCCTAGACCACATTAGGGCTGTTTTTGGAAATACTGCAAATACAGGAGTTGCAACTTTACAAATTATGGACTACTCGAATATATCTAAGCACAAAACGGTCTTAGCTAGAGAGCAGGGAATGTCTGAAAGTTACATAGTTGCCAGAGCTTCACGATGGGCAAGCAACTCTGCAATCAATACTATCGAGATAATCCCCCACTCTGGCAGCTTACAAACTGGCTCAACTTTCACCCTCTACGGAAGTAACAGGCTATAACCATGAGAAAGACACTAATTCAGCGTAAAGAAGTTACAGATGCCGGAGGCGCTGCTTCAATTGAGTTTACTGATATTCCGCAGACTTATACAGATCTTTATCTAGTAGTTAGTGCTAGAAACACCACGACAAATGACGAATGCTGGGTCTATCCAAATGGAAGTACAAGCAATTTAAGTTACAGACTCTTAAGAAGTAACGGCTCTAGTGTATTGACTAGCACGACTGGACGTTTTTACATGTCTATTAGTTCTGATACTTCAAACACCTTTGGAACTGGCGAGTGTTACATCACAAATTACACTACAAGTGCATCAAAAATGATGACTCAGACGTCTGCCAGCGAAAACAATGCAACAACCGCCTACATGGGGATACAAGCAGTTTTATGGAACGACACTACTGCAATCAGTAGTTTAGAGATTAAATTTAGTTCTGGAAATTTGGCCCAATACAGCTCCGCCTCCCTCTACGGAGTAAGCAAATACAACGTCTCTTCAGGATCTCCAAAAGCAACTGGCGGCATAATTTCCTACGACTCCGCCACTGACAAGTGGGTCCACGTCTTCGCGGCGTCTGGTACTTTCACCCCAAGCGAGAACTTGACTGCTGAGTATTTGGTTGTTGCTGGTGGTGGCGGTGGCGGTAATGTTGGCGGTGGAGGTGGTGCTGGTGGTTACCGCTCTAGCGTGTCTGGCGAAAGCTCAGGCGGCGGGGCATCAGCAGAAACGCCCTTAAGCTTGACAGCTTCTACTGGTTACACAGTGACAATTGGTGCTGGTGGTGCTGGTTCAACCACCCTAAGTGGTGCAGGTACTAATGGAGTAGATAGCACATTCGCAACTATTACTTCAGATGGCGGTGGTGCTGGCTCTGGTGGCAGTGGAACTCCGCAAAATGGTGGCTCGGGCGGTGGAGGTCGGGGTGCACCGGGAACCGCTGGAACTGGAACCGCTGGTCAGGGATTTGACGGAGTTTTCTATGACATTGGTGGTGGCGGCGGTGGAGCCTCCGAAGACGGCAAAGAGGGAGTAACTTCAGGTCGTGACGGCGGTGACGGCGGTGACGGAGTATCCTCATCTATTACTGGTTCTTCAATTACGAGAGCAGGCGGCGGCGGCGGCGGCCGCAATGTAACTCTAGGCGGCACGCGGGGGCTAGGCGGTGCTGGCGGCGGGGCAAATGGCGGGCTAAATGATACTGGATTTACTGGTCTACTAAACACAGGCGGTGGTGGTGGTGGTGGGTCTTTCAGTAACCCAACTTCATACAATGGAGGGGCTGGTGGTTCAGGCGTTGTGATTGTGAGGTATTCAGCATAATGGCAGGTTTAAATAAATAAGGTAAAATAGAACTATGGCCCTAGACTTTCCAGATTCCCCCGAGGTAAACGACGAGTTTATCTCCAATAACCGTACCTGGATTTGGACTGGAACTGTTTGGAAATCCTCAGGAGCAATTTTTGGAGAGACAGGGCCTACCGGTGCAGACGGAGCAACCGGAGCAACAGGACCGACAGGTCCACAGGGAGAGCTTACAAACTACCTACACCCATACTTTACATAGAAAGTAAAATAGACAGATGGCACTTGCATACAAGGTTTTAGGGCAGTCTTCACCAGCTGCTACTACCGCAACCGCACTTTATACGGTTCCCTCAGCAACCGAGGCAATCGTAAACACTCTTACGGTTTGCAACCGTGACAATGCTGCTGCCACTTACCGCATCGCCGTTCGTCCCAGCGGAGCGTCGCTTGCAGATCAGCACTATGTAATCTTTGACAACACGGTGGGTGCTCTAGACACAGTTCAGCCAGATATTACGCTCTCGCTCGCTGCAACGGACGTTCTTGAGGTTTACGGCTCAACCAACACAATTAGCTTTATGGCATCTGGGGTGGAGATTAGCTAATGCCAACCTCTTCCGCACTGCGCTCCGGAGTTAAGAATTATGCGCGGTATCTAAATGTGCTTGCAGGCACGGAGCCTTATGTTGCCCCTACTTTAAGTGATTTTGATCTGCTACAAACAGAGATACTGACAAGCTCACAGGCGAGCGTGACCTTCTCTAGCTTGAACAGCACATACGGGGCTGATTATCAGCACTTGCAACTAAGAATGTCTGCTAGGTCAGATAATGCTGCAACTTGGGAAGAAATCTACATCACCTTCAATAGCGCTTCAACAAATTATAAAAATCACGCAATCTGGGCGCAAGGTGGCAGTGTGGTTGCTTACCAAGGTGATACTACTCACATTAGAGCCTTTCAGGGAGCAAATGGTAATAATTCGCCAACCGATGCTTTTGGAGCAAGCATCCTAGATATTCTTGATGCGTTTAATACGAATAAAAACAAAACAACTAGGGCCTTGAGCGCAAGATTGACTGGCGATGCGGAGACAAGGGTGTCCTTTTCTTCGGGTCTTTGGATAAACACCAATGCGATAGATAGCATTACAATCAAACCTGGAAGCAGTGGGACTACGGATTGGTTAGTTGGCTGTCGTTTCTCTCTCTATGGGCTAAAGGCGGCATAAATGGCAACTCCGACTTATGTAGCACTAGCGACTACGACCCTATCGGGGACAGATGCAGAAATTGTTTTTTCATCTATACCTGCAACTTATCGGGACTTAGTTCTAGTGGCAAATTTTTCAAGAGACAATGTAAGTGTCTCACACGATTACATAAAGCTCAACACAAGCACCGCTGATTTTACAAATGTTCAACTGTTTGGTAATGGGTCAGCAGCTTATTCTGCAACAGAAAGTGTTAACAGAGTATCAACCTACACTGTTACAACTGGCAGGATTTACAATGTTATTTTGACGATTATGGATTATTCAGCGACAGACAAGCACAAAACAATTTTGAGCAGATACAACAAGGATAACGCTGGTGTCGGTGTTTTCGCTGTTAGATGGGCGCAAACAACTGCTGTGAATTCCGTTTCTTTTTATGTTACTTCGGGAAACTTTGAAGTCGGTTCGACCTTCTCCCTTTATGGAATCGAGGCCTAAATGAGTATGACTTTGATTGAACACATTGAGGTTGGGTCAGGTGGGGCTGCTTCGATTACCTTTATGAATGTCGGTGACATCCCTAGCGACTATACGGATTTGCTGATTGTGATGTCTGTTCGCTGCACAGACACAGACTTCGCTGCTTTGATTTTTCAATTCAATGGCAGTTCTACTGGCTACTCTGCAAGAAACCTCACAAACAAAAACGGCTCGGCTGTTTCAGGCACTTGGACTACTGCAACCTCAAACAGCATTACAGGCGGCAGGCTGGCAGATGGATGGATTACTTCATCTGGTCAGACCGCTTCAACATTTTCTTCTGCAAGCTTCTACATTCCAAACTATAGAAGCTCAGTAGCAAAATCATTCAGTCTTGACACCACAGGCGAGAACAACGGGACAGGTATCGGGCAGGAACTTATTGCTGGATTGTGGACTGGAACAGACCCGATAACGAGCATTACTCTGACTCCGCAAAGTAGCACGGATTTTGTTCAATACAGCTCAGCAACTTTGTATGGGATAACCGCTGGATCCGATGGGGTCACGACAGTCTCCTGATAAGTAACTGTTATACTTTATGGATGGATAAACGTAAGCGAAACTTAGCTAAATACCCCGCTGATGCGACTTGCAAAGTAGATGAATGTAACGCTAGGCCAAAAATAGATTGGCTATGTGGAAAGCATTATGCAAGACTCAAGCGTTGGAACGATGTAAATGTAGTCCATACGCCTCAAATGAAAAACCGCAAATGCGAAGTAATCGAAAATGGTGTGCGGTGTGATAAAAAACACCAAGCCAAAGGAATGTGTCAAATGCATTATCGCAGAAACGACCTCTGGGGCGATCCAACCATAAGCAAGAAGCGAATTGCTACAAAACCGCCTAGATACCGAGTGCTCAAAAAGCCAGGACTTGATGGCACGAGAAAAGACGGAACTATTTTTGAACATCGCTTCGTTATGCAAATGGCTATCGGTAGACCACTTCTGCCACACGAAAATGTCCACCATAAGAATGGTGACGGAATGGACAATAGGCTTGAAAACCTAGAACTTTGGTCAAGATGGCAACCTTATGGCCAGCGTGTAACCGACAAGATAGAATGGGCTATAGAAATTTTGAAGCTATACGAACCCGAGAGGTTGAAATAGACTGCATCAGAATTAGTAAAATCAATTCCACAACCGTCTCCTAAGGTATAATTGAGACATGGCCGCCATCGATTTTCCAGATTCTCCTAGTGTCGGAGACACTTATACCGTTGGCGATCGAGGTTGGCTTTGGGATGGCACAGTTTGGCAGTCCCAGGGGTCGGGAGCTGTTACGGGACCCACAGGAGCAACCGGACCAACAGGCGAAGCCTACGCTAATCTAGACGGAGGCTTTTCTGATTCAACATATGGCGGAATTACAGCAATAGACGGCGGAACGAGCGCATAATGCCAGTACAAATTCAATTTAGACGTGACACGGCGGCCAACTGGACGTCGAATGACCCAACTCTAGCGGCGGGTGAGATTGGTTATGAAACGGACACGGGTTCAGTAAAAATAGGAGACGGCTCAACGGCGTGGACGTCCCTCAGCTACTTTGGTGTTAGCTCTACTTATGTAGATAACGCAGTAACAAACCTTATAGATACTGCTCCAGACGCTCTTAATACACTCAACGAGCTGGCAGCTGCTCTAAACGACGATGCAGACTTTTCAAACACAATAGCAACGTCTATTGCTACAAAGGCTCCGCTAAACCAGACCATCTCGACTAAGAGTTCTAACTATCAGCTTCAGGCTTCCGACAACGGAGCGCTTATCAAAGTTGACGGCACCGTAACGATTACCATTCCTAGCAGCACAATTCCTGCTGGCGGACGCGTTGACTTTGTAAACGTAGGAAGCGGAACGGTTACTTTTGCAGGTAGCGGTGTAACAATCAGCAGCAAGGACAGCGCCCTAACAATTACTACTCAGTATTCAGCTGCGTCTCTAATTTCCGACAGCACAACAACAGCACTTCTGGTGGGAGATCTTGGATAATGTCACCTATTCCCTTGGGGATTCTTGCGGCTAGTGGTGGAAGAGCAATATTTTCATTCTCCATAGAATATCTTGTAGTTTCAGGAGGGGGAGGCGGCGGATCTTCTAACACAAACTCTGATGTTGGAGGTGCTGGCGGCGGCGCCGGGGGTTTACGACAAGGCTCCCAAAGCACTTCAACTACAACTGTTTTTGCAGTTAGTGTTGGAGCCGGAGGCACGGGAGGAGTAACAAACAGTACAAGATCTACAAACGGGGGCTCCTCAAGTTTTGGCTCTTTTGCCTCTAGCGGTGGAGGTGGCGGTGGCTCTAGAGGAAACGATCAAAACGGTTTAAGCGGTGGTTCTGGTGGTGGAGGTGTGTTTGGGTCTGCTGCTGGTTCGGGTAATGCTGGAAGCTACTCTCCAGCTGAAGGACAAAATGGTGGTCAACCATCTCAGGGGTCGGGTGGTGGAGGTGGCTACTCCGGTGTAGGTGGAGCGCCTTCAGGCGAGAATCCAGGAACTGGAGGAGCAGGTACAAATTCATACAGCGCATGGGCCTCGGCAACTAGTACAGGAGACGCTGGATACTACTCTGGAGGCGGTGGCGGAGGCGGTTCTAATGGCGGCTCGGGTGCTGCTGGAGGTGCTGGAGGAGGGGCAACTGGTGGAGACCGAGATATAGCTCCAGGATATGCGGGTGATGCTAACACCGGTGGCGGAGGTGGCGGTGGAGGTGCACGCCCAGGGAGCATAGCTAGAGGCTATGGTGGAAATGGCGGTTCCGGAGTTGTAATCTTAAGATACTCAAATACTTATCCTGAACTTTTTTCAATAGATCCAGGACTTTCATACACTTATACAAATACTGGTGGTTACAGGTATTACGCCTTCAAGCAAGGCACCGGGAATATTGAGCTATAGAAACTCTTCACAACTGATAAAATAGAACCATGACCGTTATTGACTTTCCAGACTCCCCTGTTGAGGGGGACACCCACACCGTAAACGGGCGGGTTTGGACTTGGACAGGCTCAACTTGGGATGTTGTTAGCCGAGTTGTAAACACCGAAGTTCCTTTTGGAAATCTAGACGGCGGAGCACCAGACTCAACATATACGGGAGTAAATCCAATAGACGGCGGAAGCGTGAGTAGTTTCTAATGGCAATTCAAATTCAGCTTAGACGCGGCACAGCCGCTGAGTGGACCTCAGGAGACCCAACACTTGCTGTTGGCGAGATGGGCGTCGAGACCGACACCGGAAAAATCAAGGTTGGTGACGGTAGCACGGCGTGGACGTCCTTGGGATACACCACCCCAAACCTAAACGTATCGGACATCGCAGACGTCACTATTTCAAGCCTAAGTTCAGGCGAGACTCTTACTTGGAATGGCGCTGCCTGGGTAAACACAGATCTTACGTCCACTATTACGGCAAACATTGTGGACTCAGCTCCTGCAACTCTAGACACTTTGAACGAGATTGCAGCGGCACTTAATGATGACGCTGACTTCTCAAACACCATCGCAAACTCCATTGCAACAAAGGTTTCTAAGACTAACGGCACAGTAACTACTGCAGATACTGGTAGTACAGTTGTTCGTAACATCACTCTTTCAACGTCCGACCCTACGGGCGGAATTGACGGAGACGTTTGGCTTAAGTACACCGCCTAAGGACAAAAATGACTGGTCACATCAAAATTGGTGGCACGTGGAAAGATGTTGATTCTATCCACGCTAAGGTCGGCGGTTCTTGGAAAGATGTTGACGCTGGTTATTTAAAAGTTAGCGGGGCCTGGGAAGAGTTTTATACCTCAGTTCCACCACTTACTGTTGATTACTTGGTTATTGCTGGGGGTGGCGGTGGTGGTAAGGGAGAAAGTTTTGCACCAACTAATGCCGGTGGTGGCGGTGGTGGTGCTGGAGGATATCGCACTTCAGCTGGGACATCGGGGGGTGGAGGTTCTGCTGAAACAATTTTGACCCTAAGCACTGGAACAAATTATACGGTTACAGTGGGCGGCGGAGGAGCAGCAGGGCAAACTAGCTCTAACGGTTCTAACGGCTCGAATTCTGTTTTTGCAACAATCACTTCCGACGGCGGGGGTGGTGGTGGAGAAAACAGTACTGCTGGAAACCCTGGAGGCTCTGGCGGCGGGGGCGGTGGATTAAGTTCTGCACCAGGAGGAGCTAGAACCGTTGGACAAGGATTTTTTGGAGGAACTGGAGGCAGTTCAGGATCACCAAGCGCGGCTGGTGGTGGAGGTGCTGGAGCAGCTGGCGCGAATGTCACTGGTGGGCCCACGGGTGGAGGGGATGGAGTTTCTTCATCAATAACTGGCTCGGCAGTAACACGTGCTGGTGGTGGTGGAGGTGGAGGATACAGTACTCCGGGCGGAGCTGGAGGCTCTGGTGGTGGTGGTAACGGTGGACAAAACACAGGCACTGCCGGTTCTGGAACTGTCAATACTGGTGGTGGTGGTGGTGGTGCAGGGATTAATGCTAGTGCTTATAGCGGAAATGCCGCGGCTGGCGGTTCTGGTGTAGTTATTATTAAATATCCGCAAGACTATACTATTTCTGTTGGAGCGGGACTTTCCGCAAACACGCCCCCGGCCAGCGGAGGCTATAGAATTACAACGTTCACAGCCGGAACTGGTACAATATCTTTTAGTTAAATAGGAGGAACCTAAAATCGCACACTACGCCTTTCTAGATGACAACTGGGTTGTCACCGAAGTTATCACTGGTATTGACGAGACTGAACTGATCGAGGGAGTCACGCCAGAGCAGTGGTACGCTAACTTCCGTGGTCAGAAGTGCGTCCGTACTTCTTACAACGGCAACATTCGCAAGAACTACGCTGGCATCGGCTACACCTACGACACCGATAGGGATGCTTTCATTCCGCCAAAGCCTTTCGCAAGCTGGGTACTGGACGAGGAGACTTGCAGGTGGGAAGCACCTGTTGCCTATCCAGACGCAGCTGAGGGTGAGTTCTACAGCTGGGATGAAGACACTACCTCTTGGGTCCTCGCTGAAGTATAATTACGCTAAAATAGAATAAACCCCCTTAATACGAAGGAAAATTAAATGGCAGAAGACAGGCCCTCGAAGCTAGTTGTAAATTGTGCAACCGGTGAAAGCACAACCGTACTTTTGACTGACGAAGAGATCGCCGAGCGGGAGGCCATGGCAGCTGCTGCAGCCGAAGAGGAAGCAGCACGTCAGGCAGCCGCAGAGCAGAAGGCAGCAGACCTCGCATCAGCACAAGCTAAGCTGGCCGCACTCGGATTGTCCGAGTCCGAGATCAGCGCAATGCTGAGCTAGTTTTAGCTCCTAACTATAACGGTCTTGGTGTAAAATAGAGTAATGGCCGCTATCGATTTCCCCGACTCCCCGAGCGTAAACGACGAGTTTACCTCTGGCGATAAGACATGGGTCTGGAATGGCACCGTTTGGAACACGGTCACGTCCGCAATTGGCTACACTGGTCCTACGGGCGCAGACGGCGCTGACGGTGCAACTGGACCGACTGGCCCTACGGGCGCAGACGGTGCCGACGGAGCTAGCGGCGAAGCAGCTTTTAGTTCATTTCTATTTATAGGAGCTTAAAATATGGCAACTACCTACAAAGTTTTGGGCCAGTTGGCTCCTAGTGCCACAACTCAGACGACTCTTTACACCGTCCCATCGGCTACCCAATCAGTTATTTCCACAATTGTGGTAGCAAATAGGGCCGCGGCTCCTGCAACTTATCGAATTGCAGTTCAGCCAGACGCAGAGTCACTTGCAAACAAGCACTACATTGCCTACGACGTTACAGTAGGCGCGTCTGACTCAACGACTATTACTCTTGGCATTACAATGGACGCAGCGGACGTTCTTAGCGTCTACGCATCAACCGCAAACCTAAGCTTTAACGCATTCGGTTCTGAGCTTACCTAGGAGTTAACATGGGCATTAAGAGCCTCTCTAACTCCTCCGGGATTGTAAACTTTCAAAAACACCAGTCCATGCTGGCTGGCATTGAGCTAAACAAATTCCACCACCTTGAGACTGTGCGTCTAGGATCTTCCGCTGCTTCTGTGGAGTTTACAAATCTAACTCAGTATTCTGATTATCAGCACTTGCAAGTAAGGTTTGTCGCTCGGACAAATAGGAATCAGCTTAACTCTGGAATTTTTATGCGGTTTAACGGAGACGCAGGTAACAACTACACGGTTCATAATTTGCTCGGTAACGGCAGCACTGTCACCAGCTCTGCTTCGACTTCCCGCAGTACGGCCTTGGGTTTGCCCATTGCTGGGGGAACTTACGAGACAACTTCTGTTTTTGGTGCTGGAGTTATAGATTTGCTAGACCCATTTTCTAGTTCTAAATACACAACGGTTCGAGGGTTTGGTGGGTACGCAATACGAGAGCTACAACTGGCTTCAGGCTTATGGCTTAACACAGCATCACTGACCTCGATTTCTTTTGTGACTATTCTTAGCGATTCTTATATCGCTGGTACTCGATTCAGTCTCTACGGCCTAAAAGTGAGGGCATAGTGGCTAGAAAAATAACTCCTACACATGTGCTCTTAAATCAAATTGAGCTTAGCTCTAGTGCTTCTAGCGTGACTTTCTCTAATATCCCGCAGGGATATGGCGATTTAGTTTTAGTTTGTTGTTTTACTACAACTGGTTCTAACAATCAAACTATTTATTTTAACAGCGACACGACGGGGGGTAACTATACGGGGGTTTACATGAGAGGAACAGGAAGTGCTGCCAATAGCGGTGCAACAGGGCAATACATCTCAACAACTCCAGGTAGTCAAGTTCAACTATCTATAAATATTATGGATTTTTCAGCCAGCGACAAGCACACCACATACATAAGCCGAGCTGATAATGCATCAAATCAAGTAGTTGCTAGAGCAATGAGGTGGTCTAATACTGCAGCAGTTACATCCGTGCTATTTGCATGTGATTCAAATGCCTTTGCGACCAACTCGACTTTCTCCCTTTACGGAGTGTACGCCTAATGTATGAACTAATTCAGCATCAAGAAGTTACTGGCTCCAGTGCACCAAATATTACTTTTAATAATATTCCTCAGATTTATACAGACCTTTATGTTGTCGCAAGCATTAGAAGTTCTAGAAGCGGATATGACAATGACCCATTTTTTGTGTATCCAAACAACTTAAACACAGGGTTTAGTTCACGGGTTTTACGGGGCACTGGTTCTGCTACAAATTCATTCACAGCAACTGGAAATATTTGGTTGGGAGCAGTAACTGCTGCGACTGCAACTGCTGGAACTTTTGCAAATTTACAAGCAACAATACCCAATTACACCAGCTCTTCTTCTAAGGCAATGTCTAGCGACAGTGTGGGTGAAAATAACGGCACAACTGCGTATCAAATTTTAGGTGCTCATTTATGGAGTAACAACAACCCTATTAGCTCTCTAGTTTTCTTTGCCCAGAATGGAAATCTAGAAGTGGGTTCGTCTATAACCCTCTTCGGCGTCGGGCGTAAGGCAGGAATCGGAAGACAGCCACTCGCATCTGGTGGATACACCTCATTCGTAGACGGCTACTGGGTCCACACCTTCACCGCAAACGGCTCTTTCAAGCCGTTCGTTGACCTGGACGTTGAGTACTTGGTTGTTGCTGGTGGTGGAGCTGGAGGTTTTGGTCACGCTAACGAAGGCGGTGGAGTTGCCGGAGGTGGAGGTGCCGGAGGATATCGCAGCTCTGTAGTTGGAGAAATGTCTGGAGGCGGATCAACA
>JGI10211J34971_10004279_pt1 | contig 11336 bp, 12 predicted proteins | sample Etolagsediment_FD_34971 | JGI IMG/M metagenome (IMG submission 34971)
GATTAGTTTTTATCAAAGAAAAGTGAAATCCTTACTCAGATATGTGAGCTAAACTTTTTTAGTGAGTTTTTTTTAAGTCTATAAAAAGGGCTATTCAAGTAAGTTTATACTAAAATTTTTGCATGAAAACAGAATGTGAAATCCTTATTATCGGTGCAGGACCTGCAGGAGCAACACTTAGCAGAGAACTCTCAAAACAGAACATAGACAACATTCTTATACAGAGAAACTTTAACTTTAAAAAGCCTTGTGGTGGTGGTTTAAGAGCAGATGCCTTTGATGAGTTTGAACTTGACAAATCCTATATAAAAAAAGATATAGACAAAATTGTACTCGCTTTTAAAGATAAAAGAGTCTCTGTAGATATAAGTGAGACCCCCTTAGCCATAGTAGAGCGCAGAGAGTTTGACCACTACTTAAGAGTCGAGGCACAAAAGAGTGGTTCAGAACTTTATGAGGCGACTTTTGTAAGTGCAGAAGTTCTTAAAGACTCAGTACTTACAAAAGTCAAAATAGGCAATGAGACAAAAACTATACAATCGAAATACCTCGTAGGGGCAGATGGGGTAAACTCTAAGGTTCGTCGGCTTATAAACTCCGATCAAACGCAGAGCCTAATGACCTCTTATGCCGATTTAACACATTTGGAGTGTGAAGATTGTGAGTTTCACTTTGGAGAAGATATAGCTTCAAAAGAGTATGCTTGGGTCTTTCCTGAAACTAATGGCACAAACATTGGTACAGTTGCACAGGGAGAGACTCCCTATATGAAAAACTTTGAACTCTCTTTGGGTGCTAAGGAAGAGCATAAGGTCTATGGCTACAAAATCCCAAAGTATGATAAAGTACTTTTTTTCAAAGAGAGGGTATTTTTTGTCGGAGACTCTGCAGGACAGGTACTTCCCTTTACCTATGAGGGCATTTACTATGCGATGAGTTCTGCAAAGATTTTAGCAGCTCTATTAGCAAGAGGTGCAGAGCCGAGCGAGTATGAAAATGAGTGGAATAAAAAGTATCTCAAAAAGTTTGAAACACTCAAAAAACTTCAAAAAATCTTTCTCTACAATGATTTTACAGTAGCAATTATGATAAAACTCTATAAGTCAAAAAGTGTACAAAAGCAGATAATAGAGCTTTGGCTTAAAGACAAAAACATAGAACTGAACTTTGCATTCTTTGTAAAAGTGCTTAAAAAACTTCTAGTTTAAAGTTAGAAATATTTTTATATTCACCATTAAGGCAAGTTCATTAAAATTGCCAGATGAATAATAAACTACAAACAACCTTTATGTACCAAGAAGTTACAAAACACTCACAGCAAAGATATGCCCGTTCTTTAGGCTATATGGACTGGTCAACACAGCCCAATCCTTTTAGAGACTATGCGGGGGCTAAAAAACTGAGTCTTCCTTTAGCATTAGAGCATCCAACGCCACCTTATCATATGCTAGACTCTAATCTCCCCTCAGCTCCACTCCTCAAAGAGTCCCTTTCACAGCTTATGCAGTTCTCTATGGGAATCGCTGCTTGGAAAGTCTCTGATGGTGCTTCTTGGGCTGTTCGTTGTAATGCCTCAAGTGGAAACTTACATCCAACAGAATCCTATCTCATCTTGCCACCACTCTTAGAAGAACAAGAGGGAAAATCAAGTATCTATCACTATGCACCAAAAAATCACGAACTTGAAGAGCTTACTATGTTTAAGACAGATTTTTGGCAGACTCTTCCAAAAGATAGCTTTCTCATAGGTCTCTCAAGTATCTCATGGCGTGAAGTTTGGAAGTATGGAGAGCGTGCATTTAGATATGTAAACTTAGATGCTGGTCATGCTTGGCAGTCCATAGTAGTCTCTGCAAAAATGCTAGGCTGGAAGGTCACAAGACTAGATAGTGTAAGTACTCAGCATGTCTCAAAGCTTCTTGGGGTAAATCAAGAAAATAGATTTAGTGAAACAGAGATAGGAGACATGGTTCTCGTTATATCACCTCAATACGTAGAGCCCTCAACCTCCATAGACTCTCTTCTTGAAGAGCTTCCTCTAGTTTATTCGGGTAAAGCAAACAGGCTTAGCCCAAGTATGCAAGAGTGGGAGATTATTCCTGCCATAGAAGAAGCGACATCTGGAGCACAGATTCCTCAAGCAAAAACCAAACGCACACTCACTGCACCAAAAGAGACACAAGAGTCAAAAGCGGTAGTACTCAAACGCCGAAGCATCCATGTCATGGATACTGTGCGTTCACTCATCACAAAAGAGCAGTTTTTTACCATACTTCGTGGTGTTAGTGACTCACTTGATGCAAAAGAGAACTCAGCACATTTGGTTTTACTAGTTGAGCGAGTAGAAGAGATGGATGAGGGAATCTACATCTTAGTAAGAAACGAAAGAGATAAAGCAGCACTTCAAGAGGGAATGCATGCTGCATTTAGCTGGGAGAGTTGTGAACTGCAAGGGCTTTACCTTTTAGAAAAACGCGATGTCAAAATGGCAAGTAAAGCAATAAGCTGTAACCAAGCCATAGCAAGTGATGGAGCATTTTCACTTGGAATGCTGTGTAACTTCTCAGAACAGATTTTAGAGCATGGACCTCATAGATTTAAAGAGCTTTACTGGGAGTGTGGGGCTATCGGCCAGCAAATCTACTTAGATGCTACCTCTATGGGTCTTAGTGGAACAGGAATAGGATGTTTCTTGGATGATATGTTCCACTCAATGTTAGGTCTCAAAGAGAACAGATTTCAAACACTCTACCACTTTACAGTTGGTCGTGGTTATGTTGATAGTCGTATTCAAACGCGAGCACCTTATGGGGAAGATAGATGAAGATAGTTCTTTTTCTTCTTGTGGCGTTTAGCCTAAGTTTTGCAGAGTATGAAAAAGGCAAAATAGACATGCATGGTGGAAAAGAGTATAGTGAGTACACAAAAAAGAGAGAGTTTACTACTCCCTCTTTTGGTATGAAAACATTTTTAGATAAAAACACTACGAAGCAGATAAAACCTACACAAAAGTAGGTAAACCTCGCAGTGACTACGACATATAAGACCGAAGGATCATCCTCCTCCATTATCAAACATCTGTGAAATATGCACCATTGTAACAAATCGCTTGTTTTGATCAACATTTGGGCACAGGGCACTTGAGATATCTAGACTTACGAAACCATCTTTCATAACTTATCCTTAACGAGTAAAGCAGTCACTTACAGGACTCTTAGTGTTAAAATAAACATGTATGTGTGTATCCGTAAATTAGTATAGCAAAAAGTGTTCACATCTTGATTACAAAAGGGGTTAAAAAAGAGGCAAGAAAAGAGAATTCCTAAGAAGCTACTTTTGAAAAATCATTCTAAAGACATCTTCGCTCAGCAATACATCTGATAAAGATGCTCTATAAGATGTACGACTCTTGTACGATTTTTTCTCTACTTTGTATTTTTTTAGATTTATTTTCTCCACTAGCTTAGCGACACTTTGAAGTATGAGTGTGTTTCCAACCTCTAAAATATAGGCTTGATTTGCAATCAAGTCTGCATAAAATCGTAGATAAAGCAAAGATGCCACTCTTTGGTTATAAGCGAAAAATGCCACTGGAAAACTACAGCCCAACTCTTCATCTTGTGCAAAATCTTCTTGAGTAAGTGTTTTGAGTTCTCGATGAAACATCAGTATATCATCAAAAACATCAGGCTTCAAACGAAGAACAAACATCATGCCAAAAAATTGTCCCCTATACTCACTCACTACAAAAAGATTATTTTTATGCTCTGCCCATGAGAGTAAAAGCTCCTCTGTAAGTCCATAGTAGTTCTCTGCTATGCCCCTTAAAATATCGCTAGGCATTTTTAAAATACTCTGCTTATCTGATATCTCTTGAATGTTTAAAAGTTGTATCTCTTTGCCAAGTGTTTGTGAATCTGGAAAATTTAAGATGTGTTTTTTTGAGTTTCCGATAAGATTTTTTACATAGTTATGAGAGAGTTGTGCTTCAATCTCCTCTTTTGTGTAGTTCTCAAAACAGGGCAAAACACTCTTGGTATAGCTTTGAAATATTCTAGTAATTTTTATCTGTTTATCTACACTTGGAGTGTTTACACCTCGCTCCCACCGACTAAGAGTTCCCACATCAAGACCCTGAAAAACTTCATCATATGCATAGCACTGATTGACAAACTCCTCTTGAGTGAGACAGCAATCTACTCGACAAACTTTAAGGTATTTTGCAAATATCAATTGAGCACTCACTTTATAATTTAAGAATCTGCTTCATTATAACTTAGCATTATTAAGAAAAAATTTTCTTCCTATATGCTCTTATCTGTTTTTTTGATTTTTTTTATAATTGTGAATATTAATAAAAAAGGACACCTTATGAATACGAAATTTTTAACTAAGAGTCTTCTCTTATCGTTTATAGCTTCTGCAGCACTCTATGGAGCACCCTCAAAAGTGGAACTTGAGAAAATGACAAAAATAATAGGTTATTTTCCTGAATGGGGCATTTATAGTGGGCACAACAACTACACTCCCTCAAAAATTAAGCTAAACAAAATCACACATGTCAACTATGCTTTTGCAACTATTTCAAATGGAAAAGTTGCCTATTTTGACAAATATGCCGCAATAGAAGTAACGCATGGTGAAGCTTGGGATAGCCCTTATAAGGGAAATTTAGGCCAATTAGAGAAGCTAAAAGCTGAGCATCCGCACCTCTCGGTTTTACTCTCTATAGGTGGATGGACACAGTCAGGAAATTTTCACGATGTAGCCTCAACACAGGCTAAACGCGATATCTTTGCTGCAAGTGTTGTAGATTTTTTACGCAAACACAAACTTGATGGAGCAGATATAGATTGGGAGTATCCAACAGCTTCAAGAGAGCCTGATTTGCAAGATAACTCTAATGACCAAGGCACACCAAATGCGGATTCAAGCGAGAGAAGAACATTTACACTTTTGCTTAAAACACTAAGAGAGCATTTAGATAAAGCGGGCACGCAAGATGATACATACTACCAACTTAGTGCTGCTGTGAGTGCTGGATTTGAGAAGATTGAGAGTACAGAGGTGACACTCTATCCTCAGTATCTTGATTTTATCAACATTATGACTTATGATATGCATGGTGCTTGGGATAGTATGACAAATCATCAGAGTGCTCTTTATGCAAACCCAAATGCACCTGATAACTTAAATATAGATGCAGTTGTTGCAAAGTTTAAATCTTATGGAGTAAGTACAAAAAAACTCATAATCGGTACTCCTTTTTACTCAAGAGGATGGAAAAATGTAACACCAAATGGCCTTTGTGCAAACATACCTGCTCTCTTTGCTAGTGCAAATGGCGGTGCAGATGGAATCTGGGATGGTGGAGTTAGTGCAGGTGTGAATCCCTACTATAAACTTGTAGAAATGCAAGAGAGTCCAGAGTACACAAAGTATTATGATGAGTATGCACAAGCACCTATACTCTACAGTGCTTCAAAAGGGGAGTTCTATACTTATGAAGATAAACAATCTCTTCAAGCAAAGATAGAGTTTGTAAAGGAGAAAAATCTTGGGGGAATGATTATTTGGGAGCTCTCTGCTGATAGTGATACACATGAGAGTCTACTAGATGTTATAGCTACAGGATTTTATCCTGATGGAATTTCTGTAACACCCAAAGAAGAAAGTGACTCTTTGCAAACAGAGACTCCAAATATAGGGATTCCAGATAGCAGTAGCGAGCAGAGTGAAACTCTAGAAGAAGAGCAAACTGAGATAGAACAAACTGAAGATGAAATGCCAACACAAAGCATTTCTACTTGGAGTGCAGATAAAATCTACTTAGCAAATGCGGTTGTTTTATACAATGAGCAAGAGTATAAGGCTAAATGGTGGACGCAAGGAGAAGCTCCTGGTGCAAATCAGTGGGGGCCGTGGAGTTTTGTAAAAAAGAGTACAACGACTACTCAAACAGTCACAGAAATTGAGCAAAATAGCACTTGGAGTTCCTCTACGATTTATGTAAATGGAGATGTAGTTCTTTATAAAGGAGTCAAATACAGAGCAAAATGGTGGAACCAAAACAGCATTCCAGGAACTCAAGAGTGGGGACCTTGGGGTGAAGTAGCCGATAATAGAGCACTAACTAACTAAGAAGAAAAAAGTAGCACAAGGCTACTTTTTCATTGCAGTAGAATTTCCGTTCATACCGCATTGGCAACCTGCACCACATTGACATGGTTTAGGGCACTGGCACTTAGGATTGTTACAAACGCCACCTTCCATACCTGGCATAGTTGGAGCTGGTGTGTTAGAGCATCCGTTTGCAAATGCCATAAAACCAACAACAGTAATGAGTTGTGCTAAATATTTCATACTTTCCTCCTTATTTAATTTTTTCTATAATCTTCTCTACCGAGAAGCCAAACTTAGGAAAAAGTTTTCCAGCTGGTGCTGAAGCACCAAAGCTGTCCATTCCTATGACAGTATCAGCAAATCTGTACCACTCTAGACCACGAGCTGCTTCGATAGCTACAGTTTTTGTCCCCTTAATTATAACAGAGTTTATGTAATCTTCATCTTGTTCTATAAACAGGTCAAAACATGGAACGGAGACAACATTTACTTTTGTTCCCTCTTTTGCAAGTGCTTCTTTAACATTGAGTGCTAGTTCTACTTCACTTCCTGAAGCCATAAGTGTTGTGCTCGCGTTTGCATCTTGTGAGAGAAGGTATCCACCACGACTTGCCTCACCAAACGCAGGTGTTGGAAGAAGAGCTAAATTTTGACGAGAACATACAAACGCCGATGGAGATTTTCTCATCTCTAGGGCTGTTTTCCACGCTTCAACATTTTCAACACCATCTGCTGGACGCCATACATAGAAGTTTGGCAGTGCACGAAACTGTGAAAGGTGTTCTATTGGCTGGTGAGTTGGACCATCTTCACCTACACCGATACTATCATGCGTCCAGATAAAAAACTGCTGAATACCTGTAAGTGCGGCAATACGTGCTGCTGGTTTTAGGTAATCAGAGAACACAAAGAAAGTAGATGTAAAAGGCATCAAAGGACCATAGAGAGCCATCGCATTTGCGATAGAAGCCATAGCATGCTCACGGATACCAAAGTAGATGTTTCTCCCCTTTGGAAAATTACCCATGTCATTTAAAAAAGTTTTGTTTGATGGGCTTAAGTCTGCACTTCCACCTAAGAAACTAGGTATTCCTCTAGCGATGGCGTTTAGGATTTTTCCATTTGTGTTTCTTGTAGCATCAGCTTTGTCAAAAGTTGGGTAGCTTATGCGAGAAAAGTCTGGGTTCTGTAGGGCATCAAGTGCTTCATTTTGCTCCATAAGTGGAAGCGTCTTTTGTCTATGAATCCACTCGCGTTCAAGTAAGTCACCCTCTTCTATAGCACATCTAAAACGAGCCATAACATCCTCATCTACATGAAATGATTTCTCTGGGTCAAATCCAGCCGCAGTTTTTGCTTTTGCAATAATCTCAGCACCGAGTGGAGCACCATGAGAGTGGTGTGAACCTTCTAGCTCACCAGCACCCTTAGCGATGATAGTGTTTGCGATGATAATTGTCGGTTTTGTGTTTGCCTTAGCTTTTGTAAGTGCTGCATCAATCTCTTCAAAGTTGTGACCATCTATCTCTAAAACATCCCAAGCTTGTGACTCGAAACGCTTGCGAATATCTTCGCTTATACTCAAGTCTGTTGAGCCCTCAATAGTAATACGGTTTGAATCATAAATCACGATAAGGTTATCAAGCTTGTTGTGTCCAGCAATAGAAGCAGCCTCGTAGCTTATGCCCTCTTCTAAATCCCCATCACCACAAAGACAGTAAACATTGTGGTCTATCAGTGCAGCAGTTTCAGAGTTTACTTGTGCTCCTACAAACTTAGAAGCCATAGAAAAACCTACCGCATTTGCTATTCCTTGACCAAGTGGCCCTGTAGTAATCTCAATCCCTGCAGTATGACCAAACTCTGGGTGTCCTGGCGTTTTAGAATCAAGCTGTCTGAAGTTTTTTAAATCCTCCACTTCAAGGCCATAACCCCAAAGATAGTAAAGTGAGTAGATAAGACCTGTCGCATGTCCACCAGAGAAAACAAGTCTATCACGGTTTAACCATGATGGGTTTTTAGGGTTGTGATTTAAGTGTTCACTTAAAACCGTTGCTATATCTGCAAGTCCCATTGGTGCACCTGGGTGTCCTGACTTTGCCGCTTCAACCATGTCCGCTGCCAAAAATCTAATCGAATCTGCCATCTTTTGACGGGTAATATTACTCATTTAATTCTTCCTGTTTTAGTTTTATTTATGTCTGTTTATATACTTCGTAAGAAGTTCTGAGAGCTCATTTTTCAACTTCGCATCAAAACTATTCATCCCTAAAGTCAACTCATCTGCTAAGAGATTTGCTTCTCTCATCGACTCATCAAGTCCTAAAATAGTCACAAAACTATTTTTATCTTCATCATTGTTTGTCAACTTTCCAGCCTCTTGGCTTGTCTGTGTAACATCTAAAATATCATCTTGAATTTGAAACAAAAGCCCAAGCTTGATTCCAAACTCATATAACGCATCCGCCAACTCTTCTTTACCCACGATTATTGCACCCATCTTTAGTGATGCTGCTATAAGTTTTGCAGTTTTATTTGTATGAAGAAACTTTATATCTTCTACTTTAAGCGGTTTATTCTCAAAGTAGCAGTCTATGGCTTGACCTAAAACCATTCCGTTTAATCCACCATTTGTAGCTAACTCACGAATAAGACAAACGCGAGTGTAATCTGAAAAAGGAGCATTTGAGAGCACTTCAAAAGAGTAAGTGTTCAGTGCATCTCCAGCCAAAATAGCTGTTACTTCATCAAAACTCACATGAAGAGTAGGATAACCACGACGAAGCGGAGAGTCATCCATAGCCGGTAAATCATCGTGAATAAGTGAGTATGTATGTAAAAGCTCGACTGCATAGGCTGCATGCATTGCACCCTCAAGCATCAAAGGGTTGTAAGCCTTTACAACACCAAGCAGAAGTGCCGGACGAAAACGCTTCCCACCTGCTATAAGCATGTTTTGAAGAGCATCCTCATAAGTCGGGTGAATACTCTTAGATATAGGCAAGTGCTTAGTTAAAAAATGTTCAAAATTTTGCATGGGGAATTGTAGTATTTTTCTACTTAATATTTACAAAAAACTGGAAGTTCTCTCTCTCAAAAAGTAGAGATGAAAAATCTTTAAAATCTTCTATGTATTTGCGAAGCTCTGCTTGTGTTTTTACAAAAGTTCCGTTTACTTGAATGAGTCTATCGCCTACTAAAAGTCCATACTCTTTAAACTCTTGTGAAAGCTTTTGTATTCGCATATTTTCATCAAAATATATGCCTTTATACTCTAAAAAAGTATCACTTATTTCTCCACCACCATATCTTTTCTGAGTTATTGCATCAAGGCTCATAACTTTAGAGTCGCGTTTGATTTTCACTCTATGTTTTGTGCCTATTTTTGAAAAAAGAATTTCTCTCATAAACACAGAAGCTGCATCTATTTTTTTGCCGTTTAACTCTAGGAGGATGTCTCCTTTTTTAAAGAAATTATCTTTCATGTAGGGGTTACTTGCAGTGACTATAACATGGCGTTTATGATTTTTAACACGAATACCAATATCTGAGTACTCAGCACTAGCGTTTGAGAGAAATCTTTTGATGTACTCTTTTTGAATAATTCCTTTTGGAGTCACAATCCCCTCAAAAGAACAACAGCTACTCATAAGAAGTGCTGGAGCTTTATACTTTTCGCTAAATGTAGCAAGCGTGTTAAGTCCCACTTGGTTTTTTAAAATCTTTCCCTCTATAGCTCTTCTTGTATCTACAACAGCACTTCCTAGTTGTAAATGCATATTTACATCAAAGTCATAAGCAAATTCGCTCATATCTTTAACAAGATACAGTCCCAAAAAGGGGTCATGCTTTAGCACTTTAGCCTCTGGTTTACTTAAAGAGTATATAAGTCGTTTGCTATTTTTTACGGGAATTGAGAGGGAGTTGTTACTGATTACACCTGCATCCTTTACTTTTTGAATACAAGAGTCATATCCACCTTGACAAGCGAATAAGTTGAGAATTAAAAGATTAAGAGCTATAAATAGGCGAAACACCTACTTAGCTCCACCAAATGGATTGCCCATTGAACCTAACATGCTCATTGCACTCTGTTGTTGGTTTTGTTGCACCATCTTATTAGCATCATTGATAGCGCCAATAAGCAATATTTGAAGCATACCTTTATCAGTTAAAGTTGTATCATCAATGGTTAAGTCAATAACTTCTCCATTTCCATTTACATTTAATTCAACAAGACCACCACCAGCTTTTACACTATAAGTTTTAGACGCCAAGTCAGCCTTAAGTTTTTCTGCATTTTCTTGCATACCCTCAAGCATTTTTCCCATATCGCCCATGTTAAACATAACTAAATGCTGTCCGCTATTGTCTCAATATCATTATTGTCATCAAGAATTACAACTTTAGGCTGATAGCTCTCAAGCTCTTTTTCATCATAAGTTGCATAAGCAACGATGATTACTTTATCGCCTTTGTGAACTTTTCTAGCAGCTGCACCATTTAAGCAGATGTCGCGTTTACCACGCTCACCTAAAATAATATAAGTAGAAAAACGCTCACCATTGTTAATGTTAAGTATCTCAACCTTTTGTCCAACCCTCATCTTAGAAGCCTCTAAGAGCTCCTCATCTATTGTGATAGAGCCAACATAGTTTAGGTTAGCATCTGTAACAGTAGCGCGATGGATTTTGCTGTACAACATATCAATTAACATACTATTTCCTTACATTCCCATCTGTTTTTTAGCATCTGCTGGAGAGATAGGAGCATCCCACATCTCATCACTAATCACATACTCTTGCACTACGTTTCCACCAAGAATATGCTCTGTGATGATACGATCGATTTTCTCTTTGTTAAGACCAACATACATAGTATGTCCTGGCTCTACTAACATAACAGGCCCTTGTTGACAACGATTCATACATGAAGTTTTAACAATTGGAGCAGTCATCATTATGCCCTCTTTCATTAACTTCATCGCTGTGTACTGAAATAGATCTTGAGTATCTGGTGTCACACATGATGGTTTTGGCATACCTGGAGGAGCTGACTGCTCACACTTAAATATATAAAACGCTGGTTGAGGGATTCCCATAATTAATAGTCCTTAATTTTTTCGCAATTATATCGAAATTCTAACCCTTTATTCTAATACCCAAAAAGAAGTTTAAATATTTAAGATATAATTTCATAAAAATTATTAGGAA
>JGI10211J34971_10004281_pt1 | contig 11336 bp, 11 predicted proteins | sample Etolagsediment_FD_34971 | JGI IMG/M metagenome (IMG submission 34971)
CCGTAACTATAAATACCTCGAAGGATATCCATTGAAAGCTCCATATCATCGAATTTATGATATGAAGATAAGGACGAATCGGAAAAATCTTCCAATGTAGGATTCTTATCTTCCGGTACAACACAATAATTTTCAGTTCCTCTTTCTAACGACATTTTTTTTCTCTTTCTCGGGTCTTTATTGTTTTTAAGGTCAATAATTTAAATGAACTATAAAATCTCATATATATATATATATATATATATTAATGTATGAAATCCGGTGAGTTGAATTTTATCGGGTGTGCGAATAATAATAATATTATATTTCTTATTACATAGATACGCCAAAGATAATAGGAAATAGGAAATAGGAAACAATATAAATATAATATACAATATTATATTTATATAGATATGTCAGTAAATAAAACCATATTTATTTGTCTATACATTTTTGTATTATTGTATTCCTTTATTTTTTTGCTGCTGTGATAACTATTACAAAACACCCCATTCGCATCTAAACTAGTATATAAATAGCAAAAATATAAGAGAAGATAATTTATATGAATCTCTAAAATGATGAATGTATCAGGACATCCCCATGTGAAGATTAGAGTTCTTTCTGATGGTGAAGGATGTGAATTTCATTTACGTGGATTTAATCTCAAAGAAGTAGCCAAAATTAGACGCATTTTCTACTCTTCTTTACAGACCATGGCTATCGATATCTTAGAATTTGAAGAAAATACAACCGGATTTGCCGATGAAACTATTTCTCAGCGACTAGGATTAATCCCCATCAAATGTGAGGATACGGAAGATTTACCCATGGTCAATGAATGCGAGGGATGTTCAGAATATGAAACTCCACCCCTTGAAGAATGTTTGCATTGCGGAGTGGAATTTAAATTGAAGAAATCTTTACCCCGATCTAGCCGAATTAGAAGAAAAGAAATTACAGAAGAAGATATTGTATTTCAAGACGGGCAATGTACACCACAAACTTCGGGCACTCCGCTCTTTTTGCTGAGACCAGGAGAAAGGATTTCCATTAGAGGGTTGGTGCAAAAAGGGGTGGGAAATATTCATGCTAAATGGATTCCTGTGGCGGCTGTCCGTTTTGAACATCCTCAAGACAATTTATATGTTTTTACAATCGATACTACAGGTCAGTTGGATTGTGACGAAATCATATCTCAAGCTATGGATATTTTTGAAGCACAACAGTGATTTTTAATTGAATAACATCATCTTAGTATTATTAGCGTCATTAGTAGTATTAGTATTAGTACTAGTAGTAGTAGAGATTTTATGATGTCCGCGGAATTGAGTTTAGACGATATTTCTCGTATAGATTTCGAAAGTCGGGATTTACACCTGTAATTGTATGGAAACTGTGAAAGAAATTTCTCATATTTATCAATCTGGTAGTGGTATATTCTCTAACCATAGAACCAGAGGATGAAGGATAAAGAGGAACAATACTCGACATGTCTTTCATTAAGACTTTTTTCATTTCCTCATATGAGGAATACTTTTCTAGGTCATATACGTTTTTGATTACAAATTCTTGTAATTCATAATCAAGCCCTACAATACCTATTTTGGCGTCCATTTCTTGTGCTAAGTAATAAAATCCAGTTTTCCAATCATTAGCCACGCGTGTTCCTTCGGGAGAAATAAATACGTAAGCTTTTTCTTTGGAAGCTAGCATCGTCGCCGTCTTGTTTACAAAGCCTTTACCCGATTCTTCTCTTCGAGTAGCCGGAATAAACCGTGCCTTTTTGAGTATTCCTCCATACCATTTCTTGAAAGGTTGTGGTTTCATGACAAAATACCCATCATCTAACAATCCTGGATGAGCAAATAGATACAAAACGCCTATTACAAATTCCCATACAGATGTATGTGGAAAAATATAAACTACTTTATTGTGGGACTGAAGTCGTTTCTTATCTTTTTCCATTATCAATTTCCACCCGGACATATACAGTATAGCTCTAGAGATCCATTTCGCTAATAAATAAAACATGTCTATAATAAAACAGGCGTTTAATTTATAAACATTTAATGTTTATAAATTATAATTTATTTACTTTTGTTTTATAGAAGTCCTCCTTCGAAAGTTACCTGAAGTGGCAAATCAAGATCTGTAAATTTTATAGATCCCAACGATGAATCTCCCTCAAGAAAACAATCGGTAATTCTAATGACATATATACCTTTTTCGTTTTTAGTAAAACGTCCTAAAACCGTCCCCGTTTTATTCTGTGCAGTTTTAAAATGCATATCTAATATATTTTCAGATATATCCAGAGCTATTCTTTCTGATCCAAAAGGATATATAAGTATATTTTCAGAAAATAACCGTCCCGCTAATCCCGTTTCCAGATGAATATATCCGTTTTCATTCAATACCGTTTTACTATCAATGGTTTTATTTTCAGGGCTGTCAAAGTAGGGTATAAATTCTCCATCTGTATTTTCAGGATTTTCAGGATTTTCAGGATTTTCAGGATTTTCAGGATTTTCAGGATTTTCCTCTATCAACTTTATGTGATTGACGATTTCTTGCGCAAACTCGGGAATCATTCGTCTCCATTCTTGTAAAGATTCTAATAAGCATTCTCTAAGTTCGGTTTTAGTAACAAATTCTGAATGTGGGACAGTTTTTACAGTCTCGATGGTTGGAGTTAGAGAAAGGGGTGTGGGGGTGGGAATGGTAGAGGTAGAGGTATTCGAGAATCGGGCAAAATAACGTCCGTATCTTCTTCTTTCATAGGCTCCCTTAGCAATAGAATCAGTATCATTTTTTGTAGAAATGTGTAGAGGGAGTCTTTCAGGTGAGTTAGGTATAATAGGTTCCGTTTTCTTTTCAATAGGAACAGAAGAAATAACAATCGTATTGTCTTTGCTGACTGTTTTGGATGAAGGAGCGGCAAAACGTTTACCGTATTTTGGTTGATACATTTTACTGGCAGATATGAATATTTTAAACTATTCGTGTCGTAAAAAAATAAATGGAAATTCTTCGTTGGACCATGGAATTTTTGTGGGGAAAGAGAAATGAAAATTATAAAAATAAAGAAGATCCTTCCTACGATCTTTCCCTTCCTCCAGAAATATTATCGATGATCCAAGATAAATGTGATTTGCGTACTCTTATTACACTTAAAGAAGTATCCCAAAAGTGGTTTCAGGTTTTTGATGGTCCTTTATTTTGGAAAAAAGTGTTATCCAAAGTAAAGTTCTTTCCTTTTCCATTGGAGGATTTAGAAGCGGATCAATATAAAAAATATGCTCAACAAATAAGAACGAATTTTTTGGGGAATGAAATTGGAAGGACTGTATATCAATATGCAAAACAACAAGAATTGATGGAGACATTATATCGTAAAGCGGTAAAAGCTGGAGTCCGCTATTCTATCGGTGATCTAGATTGTGAATTTGCAGACATTGAACTTCAACGATTGATGTCTCAAATACGTATCAATAACCCACTTGGAACATCTAGAATGTTTAAACATACAGATTTTAAACAATATTTCGGTGAATTATGGATGGATGAAATCAAGATGGGTCCCGGAAATCGGTGTCGGGATTATGTTGATTATATTCAAGAGAAACATTTTGATGAAGGCAAAAATGTGTTATGGTCTCGGACAAATGGACAACGAGATCTATTTAGCATTCGTTTTTGCGTCGACGAAGATACTCAATGCCTTCTAACTATATTCCAAAGATATACCAACGGCGAGATATTGTGTTTTGGAAGGTCCTGTAAAGAGGCAGGAATTTTGTATAGTGGAAATGTCACGCTTACGTATCATGCATGCTTATTACAAGCGTTAAAAACCTTACTAATATTTGGGCAAGCCAAATATAATTCGAATTTGAAGGGCAAAACGATTACGTTGAGGTAGTTAAAAATGATTTCATAATTTAAATTAAATTATGAAAAGTTAATAATAAAAGTTTTTTCTTGCTTAAAAGTTTTGTTTTTGTCTACAAATCGAGAATGTCGTCCGTTTCTAGGTATGCAGACGAACACACTCTTTATATAATTTCGGGTGCAGCCCGAAATGAAGATTTAAAGTCTGCTGTTTTTAGAGCCATCAAGAAGTATGAAAAAGAACATAAACAAAAACTCCCATGTGAAATCATTGCTAATCTTATTTACGACCGAGAAGGGTTGCCGTATGGTTTTGGATATTTGTATCTGTCTAACCCTCAAGTATACCATATGCTATTGGGTAAAAACCCAGATGGGTCGGAAAGAACTGAAATTGTAGAGAAAGATGTAGATTATTTAGCTTTTTCTGAAGATTTAGACTTGAAGGAGATACCTTGGTTTGATTGGGCAGATGCTACCGAAGAAATTGAAATTCGTTCTCTTCCTCCTTTAATGACATTACCTTCTTTTTATTATCGTAAAGAGCAAATAGAACAATTAAAGAAATTAGTGGAAAAACTTAAGCTTTCAGAAAGAAAACAACTAGATCCAGATCAATTCAACGCCACAATATGTAATTTTAAATTGGATGCTGGGTTGGTGAAACCGGTAGACGAAAAATATTCGGCTCATATTTTATGTGCACAAGGTGTACCTGATTGGCTGACAAGAAAGGATATCTACAATCGATTTTGTAAATTTGTTTCTAACAAGAACAATTGTGGAAAGACATATCCATTAATTTCCATCAATAAAAAGAACAAAATGGTTTTTGTCGAATTTGATTCAAATACAAGAGATGCACAGTTTGCTTTGTTAATGACAACCAAGTTAAATTTTGAATTTACTGCCAATTTTCGTAGCGGTAAACCCCGTTTGAATAAAACTCTTATTTTTACGCATGCTTTTAGATCGAATAGAAATTGAATAAATAAATGAAACGTATTGTAAATAAATGTCCTCTTTACATATTCACGTTATTTCAGATAAAGAAAAAGAGGTCAATGAGATGATTCATATGATAGAGTCTGTAGGGACATGCACTTTTCGAAAACGGGGTACGTTAACTATTGATCGAGAAGAAATAGTGACTGTCCCTTCAGAAAAACCAATATCCTTGTTAGCACTCCGGAAAAATATGCGAGGATGGAATAGTTCAAATCGTAAACATTATATGTTTGAAAAGGCTTTAGAAATTTATGAAAACAACCAGAGTTATTACCTAGCCCAATTAGAGAATGAAACTGGGATGACAAAATCCGATATTATAGAAGGTCTTACAGATTTGGAATGTTGGTTTTCTCTTATTATTGAACCCCACCCCAGAATTCCTCCTAAAAGGAAAGGTTTTAATACCAAGAAAAAGTTATTTATTCAAGAAATGGAAGAATGGTTGGTTCGCGAAAACGAAAAATACAAAAGGGGACGATCTTATTATTGTGACGAGAATGCAATACAATTTTTAGATCGAGAACGATTGAAAGAACTTAGGACTGAACTATTCAACAACTACGAAAAAGTAAAACAATTTTTCAAAGAATATGAAGGGTGGTATGAAAATGTATAATTATGTAATTAAAGATTATATAATTAAAGATTATAACGCGTATTTAATTAGTAATTTAATCGGTAAAAGGTTTGAAGAACAAAATCTGACCGAATGCTAAAGGGGTGAGAAGATTCTTCCCCAGGGAAATTTCTGGTAATAAAAGATTTCCATTCATCTTTATTCATCCCTATTGCTTCATCTAGGGTAAGAACCTCTCCACCCGAGGATATAGGGAGAGGTGTTTGTTTGACGTAGGTGTCTATATAGAAATATAATTTATCATAAATGTAATGATCCATATCCGGAGTGTTGGTCACTACATTAATTCCTGCCATGATTGAAACTACACCAGGTGTATTTTTGAGTCCTAATAATTCATCATAGAGAAAAATTAGATCTTCGATGTTTTGATGTTGATTGGATTTGGGTGTTTCAGCAAATGCTTTTTGCGTTCCGTACATTAACAAGATCAAATCCTGCGAGAGAACAAGTAATCGATCGAACTTCTTCCACCGATTGATTTTTTCTGAAATATTAATATCTTGTTGTAAATAACCCCGAGTCAAGTAAAAGAAGAGATCGTTTTTATTTGTGGCCGGATAGAAAATTTCTATTCCGGCTGCTTTTTTGAGTAATTGCTCTCGGTCCAATAATTGTAATTCTTTGTATTCCTTGAGGCTCACCTCGGGTTGGCTCTGCGATATTTCAACCAGATCTAAATAACCCAAGGTTCCCACTTCAAAAATCGCAGGAAATTTGAAACCTTGTTTGGCTTTATTCCAGGCTTCTTTTTCCGAACGTGGAAGAGGTTGAACGATTTTATTTTCCAGATAAGAAATTTGACCTAAAAGGGTATCTGCCATGTATTTATATTCACTGGTCTCCGAATCGAAATCCATGGTCCTTTTTTTGTTCCCCAATAGAATCTTATTTTCGACCTATAATCATCGAATAAATAGGATTATGTTATCTTTTAAAGCTTTTTAATTTATGTATATTTTGGGTTTTGGGTTTTACAATGCATTAAGGTCTCATCATCTTGATAGAGAAATTTGGGAGAAATTGTCACTTTTGCACAATAAAATTCATTGAAGCTAGAGGGATTATCTATTGTTTCGATAGATAATTATTTGTCCATTATATAAAATCGAAAATGGGAAAACATTTATGTTGTAAAGGTGCACTCTTTCCCTGACAAGCTTTTAGCAGATAATCCTCCATTATATGTAATGAAAAAAAAGAAAATTATTTGTTTATGAATAAACTGGTGTTTGAAAGTCTGAAAGTCTGAAAGTCTGAAAGTCTGAAAGTTTGAAAGTCTGAAATAGCAATTAAATAGTTATAATAATTAAAGGATAATAAACTTCTATAAATTAGAAGCTTATTTAGAAATACGAAAGAGTTCTTAATATATCCAATCCTAATATAAAAAATGACAACCTCAGACCCTAGCTGCTGTATACCTCAAGGATGTTTTGATTGTTATAAAACCGCAGAATACATCAAAACAGTACCCGTTTTTACTCCATTTTATAGAACGATCGGAGAAGGTATACCCGGATCGTGTCCTCAACCTCTACCTCTCCCCAATTACCTACCCTATGATTTATTTTGCTTAAGAAGTAAATTGGAGAGACATGTATATAAAATAGATCCCGAGTATCATCTATCTTTTGTGAGTAAACAAGTAGATGGATTGATGAGATTAACAGTTGAAGTTCATAGAGGAGCTTCTTTTGTCCCTTTAGACGATACTATGGCTTCCCGAATACAAAAATATGTAGATAAAAGCGCTTCTTTATATCCAGAGTATTGTCTTCTCTTTGATGCTCGGATTCCCATTAGACGTGATTCTAAAACATTAACCAAAGCGTGGGTATCTTCTATACTCCCTTTCATTCGTTTAGAGGAACGTTTTCAACCTATAGTTGAAAAAGGAAGAATTTATATCTATTTAAAGGAGGATCCTGAATTTAACGATCGTTACGCTCGATTNAACGAACAAATTGTGGACACGCTATTCGCATACTTTGAACGAGGGATTATTCCTCTTTCAATTTCCTACCACAAAGAACTNATTGAAGATTGGAAACTGGAANTAATACACCGACAGACTTTACCGGATAGTATTAGCGGAGATTTAGANTTATACGAACCCAGATGGAGAAACAACCATTTCGCGCCAAATCCAATTCAATTCCTATACCAACGAATAGCCAAAGAAGAAGATATTCAAATTCATGTAGGAGATAATTTTGTCCGTCGTCATTTTGTAGCTGTCGAGTTAAACAAATTAAAGAAACGCTATCCAGATTTGTTTTCTCCTGATTATATCCCCACTTTTTTTAGGGAATATCTCCTAGTTCCAGCAACAAACGTGAATCAAGCATTTATTATAACGGAAGCTGTTATAACGGCTCAATCTAAAAGCTCAGGAGAAGTAAATATTGTTCCACTTGAAAATCCTGAAGATTATCAGGAAACAGAAAACAAAATTCTTGAAAAATATATCACATTGATCCCAGATGAAGATATTGTTCTCTATCATCAGTTAGATATTCCCCCTTATGTCACCTCAATGCTTGTTCCTACAGGCAAAGATTCATTGCGTATTTTATCCAGTAAAGAATAAAGATAAGGATTTATATACATATAATATATAATATGTATGTTATTTATTTGAATTACCTTAAGAACGTAATTTTTGGAAACAATTATATAAATTTATATTTCGATTTATCCCCTAATATAATTCAAGAGTAACTTAAAAAAAATGGTAAAAGCTACACTTCGATGGGTCACAAATCCACACTTAAAAGCCAACCAAAAACTCATAGGATATTTGAACGGGAAACATATCAGATCGGAAGATTTTTTAACTCCTTATGTTGTAGAACGTAAAGGACATTCTTCCTTGACGGTGTATAAAAAATATGTTTGGGTGATGGGATCATTAACGGAGTATTTTTATGAAATAGAGGCGGAAGATGATGTGTTACAAGATCTTTGTGGACGCATGCGCCAGGTTTCTTATTCACCGTTATCCATATCTTATTTGGGTGATATGTCAGATGTAGAAATAACAGGAGTCATGAATATATTACTCCCTCTGATTCGGAAAATCTACTACGGTTCGGCTTCAAATGTGATGTCAGGAACAAAAATCGACAGGATTCTTTTTGAACGTTATAAAAATCCTAATTACATTGTTTTCAAACCAGTAGTAAAACAATTATTAAACGAAGAATATGATGTTCTAAAAGAATATAGAGCACGCCTCCCCAATCCTATAGGGACGATTGCTAAGTATTTCCAGTATCCTAGTGAAGACAATGGAACTAGTTATATAACCCCTATTTACCTTTCAGGAGATCTTTTGGCTGATGTAAGATCTAAAATCAACATAGAAGATCTCATATCCTATACATTATTAGCTAAAACATCAATGCCTTTTCATATTTTAGAAGATTGGGCAACAGAACATGACTATAACATAGAAACTGCCTTATCCTGCATCAAATCTGTAGGACCTGATGACGATATAGTTGTGGTAAAAAATCAAGTAGTCTATAAGGAACCAGAAAGTATTTTCTGGGATATAAGAGACCGAGGGTTGGTTAAAGAAAACGAAGGTTGGTTCGTTCTTCATATCCCAGAAGTGCAATTGGCCGGAGAAGGATTACGTTTATTTAAAGAAATAGCTACTCGATTTCATTTTAGATATCAAACTACTTATATCAGGCCCGATGAGATAATATTCAAAGCCCCACCAAGATCGGAATATGTTTTTGGGTTTGATACTAAAAAATGGTTCATTCAAACATGTAAAAATATTTACGATGAATTACCTCCTATTGCAACCATAGAAGGTAGATGGAATTTCTTATCTCAGTTACGATTGAGTGCAGAAGATTTAGCCAAGGTTGCTTATGCCGCTTTCCGAGGATATTCTAAAGTTTTGGAAGAAAATGATTTATTAGCTGATTTTACTTCCCTTATTACGGTGAATCCAGATTTTTCTGTCTCGTTGCCAGCTTATGATTTAGAAGAAGTAAAGATCATCAAAAATGAAATGGAAGCTATTTTGTCTTCTCCCGACCTAATCCACGTTACCATCTGTAAAGATCTGGAATCTTGTGTTGCTGCCCGAATCAAAACCTCTACCGAAATCCCAAACAGCATTCCTTTTAGTATGATAATAGGCGATCAATATATACTTGCTTCCAATTCTAAACATGCATTAGCAAAACCTAAAGAATTTGGAAATTTACTAAAGGATATAGAACCATTCGATCCTTCAGTCCAAGGATTTTATAATTTTGAATCGGCTAAGGGATCAGTCGAACGTATACCTCCACCTATTGAAATCAAAAAGGGGGTTATAAAAGTAGATGAGAGTGACGGAAGATGGTATGCGAGTGTAGATTTGAGAGAAAAAGGAAATATTAAAACCGTTGATTTGATCGATGTAAAAGTTCCTCAAGACAAAAAGACCACATCAAAGATGAAAGTAGATCATTTTATGGAATCTGTAGAGGATTTATGGCGCTCTGGGTGGTTTTTGACTGATTGGGGTAGAAATATTTATCGAAAACGAGAAGAAATTTCTACATATTTTTTGAGCAATATAGCTTCGCTAAAAATTAATACATTTGAGGAATTTCTGAAAAGTTTAGAAGGAGATCAAAATTGAATAAAAGGGCTTAAAATGACGAAAAGAAGAAAGTAAATGTCATCGACAAAACCCACTCGAGTTACTATAAAAGGAATTACCAATCATGCTCATAAACAGGATTTGAAACTTTCAGATGCGTCAAAGAAACTTATCGCTACACTTTCAGATTATGAAAAGGCTATGAAAGTAGTGGATTTGTCTGGAATGATTGCCCGGTCAGCTAGCCGTAGGACTATTCAGGAATCACATGTAAAAATGGTATTAGGTCTTTTTGAGAAATATAATCAATTAGAATCTTCTGGTAATAAGGCTACATTGAAGGGTGTCAAGGCTTATATAGTTGGACTGGGAATGAATAGTTCCCCAGGAGCCCGTTCTTTGATCGTTTCTACTGGTGATGAAGCAAGAGCAAAGAGAGTAGCCGAATTAGCTAGTGAAATTGCCCAGTCCATTGGTCTTAAGACTATCAAGGATCAACATGTTTCTGTAGTCTTAAAAACCATTGGTTATTTGGATGGAGAAGAAGTGGTGGTTGAGGAAACAGTTACTACCAACCCCCCTTCTCCCGCACCAGTTTCCAAGAAAAAGAAAACAACCTCTACCTCTAAAAGGAAGAAGACCACTAGAAAAAGAGTCAAGTCATAGAAGAACAATCATAAATTTTATATATTATATAATATATAAAATGCAAGAACCCGCCTCGAAAAAGAAACGTCCTCCGACGAAAGCAAGAGATAACGGATCTAGACCCCAGAAAAGAGCAAAGACTGAGGAAACTCAAGCTGGACGTGTTCCAACGTTTAAAGAAGATTCTGATTATTCTGATTATTCTGATTATTCTGATTATTCTGAAGAAGGAGAAGAAGATTCTGATTATTCTGATTATTTCGAAGAAGGTGAAGAAGATTCTGATTATTCTGATTATTTCGAAGAAGGTGAAGAAGGAGAAGAAGATTCTGATTATTCTGATTATTTCGAAGAAGGTGAAGAAATGGAAGAAGAAATGGAAGAAGAAATGGAAGAAGAAATGGAAGAAGAAGAAAACCTTACTGTTATTTATAGGTTTTTAGATTCATTAGAATGCAAGGATGATCCGGATCAAAATAGTAAAATCCCTTATTTTTATACCTCAGATGAAGATCTTAAATTCGTAGAAATACCGGTTGGAAAATACGT
>JGI10211J34971_10004284_pt1 | contig 11333 bp, 12 predicted proteins | sample Etolagsediment_FD_34971 | JGI IMG/M metagenome (IMG submission 34971)
AAGATGGTGCCTTTTTTGGAGGTATCATGATATTTGAATTTAAAGAAAAAGGGGGTAACCTAAATTGATCGTCAAATCAGTCGTTACCAGTGAACATAGCCAATTTGTCAACATCACCGACCTGGTAGCCAAGGCCGTCAAAGAAAGCGGTATCAAATCTGGTGTGGTCACCATCTTTGTATCGCACACCACAGCAGGGATCACCATCAATGAAAATACTGATCCGGATGTCAGACATGACCTGCTTCACATCCTGGATAAAATCGTTCCCTGGGAGAGCCCTGAATACAAACACAATGAGGGAAACACGGCTGCCCACATGAAGGCTTCACTGGTGGGGAATTCCGCCCAGGTCATCGTTGAGCATGGCCTCATGCAGCTGGGTGTCTGGCAGGGGATCTATTTTTGTGAATTTGATGGACCCAGACAGCGCAAGGTCTGGATCAAAGTTCTGGGTAGTTGATCAGGGAATTCGATTCAGGAATAAATCGGTGGAAAAGCGCGCACCTGTTTCCGGGTGACGAATACTTCGCAGTAGAACCAGGTTATAAAGCAAAGGATTGTAGGACTGGATCTCCTGCAGTAGGGGCAGGTCCTCCTCTGCAATAATTCCCCATAGTTTAAGTGCTGTATTATTGTTGAGAATATCCACTGCCGGCAATGGGTAATCACTGCCATATAACAGGCGCGCATGTAAATCTTGTCTTTCCAGCATCGTTTTCAAGGGGTCACCCACCTGATTCAGTAAGGTCATGGCTGAAATGTCGGCATACAGCAGTCCTTCATACTGTGGGTCATCAAACAATCTCATGAACAAGTCAAAGTTTTTGACCCGCTTCCCTTCCGGATCGTCCAGATCAATGGATTTCCCTGATACGGCACAATGGGCAACGATCACCTTCACTCCGGAATTCAGAGCGCGACGAAGCAATAAAGGATTCCCCAGGTGCTGGCGACCCTGGCTATCGATGGCCTGTTCCTCCCCCGCATGGCTTAGCAGTACCATATCCAGCCGGTTCATCGCCTGGTAGAATGGATCACAGAGACTGGAGGATGGATCGATCCCCATGGCGTTGGGTACCCACTTCACCACCCGCACGCCTTTTTTTGACCACTTTTCCAGCTCACTCACCGCATCCTTCCGATAAGGATGTAGCGATATGGCTGGGATGATCTGTTCAGGATGGGTTTCACTCAAGTTGACCAGATACTGGTTGGGCACATAGATCTCGGTTTCAGCTGCGAGAGGCTCACCATTTTCCAGATAGTGCCTGTCCAGCGCCAGGCCCACTACTTTCAAAGGGACTTCAATCTGCTCTATCTGGGACAACAGGATATCGATATATTGCTGATCAGCCCGTGCGAGGTCGTCGATACCAGCCGCATCCAGGAACGAGTTGAAGCGTGTGTATTTGAAGGGATGAGACAGGGACTGCATATCCGCATTCACTTCGATCCCGGAGCCACTATTGCCCAATCCAATAACATGGACATGATGATCGATCAATGTATCACCGGCAAAGGGCGCCAGGGCCTGATGAACAAAAGATCGGGCAGCTGGTGAAAGCTGTGTGGCTGAATCGGCTTGCGGCTCTGTTTTGCAGGCGAGCAAAGCCAAGCCCAGAAGCGGGACAAGCAGGTTAAGTCTCACTTGTTTTTGGAACCCCCATGGAGTCTATCTTGTACTGCGGAAAAATAATTCGAGGGGGAACAACCCGGCTCCCCCTCGATAATGGCAAGTGCTGTTTAAAGTCCTGTCTCAGCAACAACGCCGGCCACATGCTCAGCGGTTACTTTCAAGGCAGCTTTCTCAGCGTCATTCAGTTTTACTTCCAGGATCTTTTCGATCCCGTTTCCGCCGATAACACAGGGAACACCAATAAACAATCCATCAATATCGTATTCACCTTCGCAAAGAGCAGCACTGGGAATCACACGTTTTTTGTCCAGGATATAGGCTTCGGCCATTTCGATGGCAGATTGAGCCGGGCTGAAGAAGGCAGAGCCATTGCCCAACAATTTGACGATCTCGCCGCCAGCCATTCTGGTTCTTTTCTCAATGCCCTCAAGGGTTTCTGCATCCAGCAATTCGGTTACCGGTACACCACCTACTGTGGCCAGACGAGTCAGGGGAACCATGGTATCACCGTGTCCGCCCAAAACCAGACAGGAAACATCCTGGGTTGAGAATCCGGTTTCCATGGCAATAAATGCCTTGAAACGTGATGAATCCAGGGCACCGGCCATACCGATGACCTTGTTCTTTGCAAAACCGGATACTTTGTAAAAAGCATAAACAATGGCATCCAGGGGATTTGACACGACGATGACAAAGGCATTGGGTGCATATTTTTTGACGTTCTCAGCCACATTTGAAATGATTTTCAGGTTGATACCCAGGAGATCATCGCGAGACATACCCGGTTTCCGCGGCACACCCGCCGTGATGATAACCACATCGGAATCAGCAATATCAGCATAGTCGCTGGTGCCGGTGATATTTACATCATAGCCTTCCAGGGGCCGCATCTCCATGAGATCCAGAGCTTTGCCTTTGACTGGGCCTTCAAAATCGGGGATATCAAGGATCACAACATCTCCCAACTCTTTCTGGGTTGCAATCAAGGCCAGAACTTGACCGATTTGTCCACCACCAATAAGGCTTACTTTCTTTCTACTCATTTGCGTATCTCCTTTAAACATTTATTAAATATGGTTCAATTCAGATGTTCAATTCATGTGCCATAGTATTAAACTTTGGCATGTTTTGCGAAAATTAACCGATATCTTCGATTTGTTTGCCACCCTTGATAATGGTCATCCAGATATTTTCGATCACTTCCCGGGGGAGTTTTCCGGCAGATTGCTTCACAAGCTGCTGGATCAAGGCTTCCTCCCGCTCCGGAGTGAACAGGGGAATGCTATTTTCTATTTTTAGTTTTCTGATGCTGATGGCTTCATGGACACGTTGTTCTATGAGTGCCAGGATCTGGGCATCCAGATCGTCTATCCTTTGGCGGTGTTTATCTATTCTGTCTGTCATAAGGCCTAATATAGCCGGAATTAAGCGACTTGAAATACAAGGCCAGGAAAAGGTGAATCAAATTGTCCACTTTTGCAAAATAATGATCACACGATCAGCCAGGATCCCATGCTCTACTTCCATTTCGAAATGACTGAATCCTAATTAGATTGTCTCCATGATTGAACGTACTTTTTTTGCCCAGTGGGTCCTGCCCATTGTGGATGAGCCCATACAAAACGGATATATCACCACCTCCGAAGGCAAGATCATTGCCGTCGGTTCACAGGAGCATTTTTCAGGCGATCGCCGGATCGTTGAGGATCTGGGTCATGCAGTGATCCTCCCTGCCTTGGTGAATGTACTCTTTCATCCTGACTATCCCGTCGCGGATCCACAGCTCACCCCTCGTGGCAATTTCTTCAGCTGGTTGAATTCCGGTGATCTCCACGCCCGCAGATCCTCCCGGCTTGACTCCGAGAGTGAATTGCTCAGTGCCATCAAACGCTGCTACGATTATGGGACCGGGGCCATCGGTATCCGCACAAGGCATCCTGAGATCAGTCACCACCTGGAACATTCCGGGCTGTATTCCTCGGTTTTTGAGATGCTCAGCGGGTTTCGGGGCAGTGATTCCCATGAGGTTTGGGCTCGCCGTCAGAGTCATTACGATACGGAACTGACAAAATTCTATCATGCCGGTGAATTCCTATTCAACCTTTCCCCTGATGTGTTTCGACATATTGCGCACAACAACAAACGCACAGCCCTGCCCCTGGCCTTTATCAAAGATGAGGATACTTTTTTCACCAAGGGACAAGGTCAAATTTATCAGTATCTGCTTTCCAGGGGCGATATGGATTATCGCTGGCAACCACCCAAGACCTCAGCCCTTCGCTATATGCTGAACAACGCATTCTGCTCCAAAGAGACCATCCTGAGCCAGTTGATTTATGTTGATGAGGAGGAACTGGACCTTTTGAAAGAGCGCGAAGAGACCTTCCATATGTGTCTTCACCCTCGCTTTGACCGTCAATGGGAGTTGGGGACGGCGCCTGGTCAACTCATTCTGGACAAGGGTTTCAATGTTTGTCTGGGAACCTTTGCAGATCATATGGACATTCGGGCTGAAATGCGTTCAGCTTCAGCAGAATATGGATTCAAACCCAATGAGATCATCCGCATGGCCACCATGAATGGCGCCAGAGCCCTGGGGCTGAGTGATCGGATCGGAAGTTTGGAAGCTGGAAAAGATGCCAAGGTCTTTGCGATCCATGCCCAGGAGAACATCACAGACCCCTACAACCTGATCCTGTTCACCAATGAACGGCTCCATCAAGTTTCATAGCAATAATTTTCAGTCTGAATAACAAAAAAGGAGCCTCAAGGCTCCTTTTTAATTGGGTCGAGGTGGATCAGAATTTCCAGCGCAGGCCCAGGGTTGGCAAGACCTGAAGTCCATCCTGACCAAAGACGAAATTCTGGCTGACCTCAATTTCTGAGCCAATTGAAAATTGTTCATTGGCATTGTACCAGAGCTGGGGTTCGGATAGGATCACCAATTGCTTCCCATCGCTGCCAAATTCATCCTGGGACCAGATATCCAGAAATCCTGAGAATTCAAGATTGCCATCCAAGAAGGGTTTGAACCAGGTGGTGGTGATCTGGAAATCCGGGGAGTCAGCGCCTTCTGCGGCACGGTAAAGGATATCCAGAGGCAGGGCAATAAATCCCAGATCCAGATAGTAGTTCACACCCAGGAGCCAAACCTGGCCCAAAGCGCCAAAACTGGCCACACCATCATTGTACTGAATGGTGGCTGAAACATTTTTAACAGGCAGCGTGAAGGCTCTGGCTATTTCCCAATAGGCCAGATTCATGCCCTTGTTGTTGGGTGAATTATACTCCATATCCACAAACCAGAAGGTAGAGCCATAGGCATCCGGTTTGAACATTTCCAGGGTGGATACAAAATATTTCCGGTCTTCTGAGAGTTCATAGTGGAGCTGCAGGTTTTGAGCAAAAAGCGCTGAGGCCAGCATCATTAAAAGCATGGTTCTTTTCATTCAGGACTCCTGATAATTGATCATATTTTTCGAACGAAACGACCCGGTTCCTGCGGGTCCTCAACAAATTTCATCCGTCGCAAATAACGCTGATGGACCGGTGTTTGGCAATACGTGATATAGGTGTGAAATTCTTTTTCCTGCATCATTTTACGAAACTCGCGGAAGAAATAGCGGGCACTTTCATAATCACGATATCTGGGGATCTCGTAATCCAGATGAATCTGGATGATCCCATGCTCCAGCCGCTCATAAATAAACAGACCGACTGGCACCACATCCCGGGAAATGAAAATAGGCCGGTATTTGCGCAATGCCTCGATATCGACCTCGGGAAAGTGCTTGCGTATGTCAGCCAGGTAGAATTCAATGAATCGTGGCAAAAAGATACTGGTATCCCAGGATATGGGAATCAGGTGAAAATGCTCTTTGGTGAGGGTCAGGCGGACGATGTAATAGATATTGACCACCACGATGAAGGCATTGACGGCTAAAATAGGATACAATCCAAGGATGTACCCATAGACCGTGAAAGTAAGGGCTCCCATGAGATTGATCCACCTGAGATGGCGGATATTGGTCATGGTCAATGAGATGGCCACCACCACGGAAGCCACATAGCCCAGCCAATCTGTCCATTCCAGACTCATAAGATGGTCAGACTTCCATCCTGGGAATCCAGACGAACCTGCGCTCCCAGGGGCAGGGGCATTTTCCGCATATCATGGCCATATGCCACATTGGAAAGAATGGGAAAGTCCACATTTCCAATGATGTCCCTGACCAGCTCTTCCAGTTCAAAATCATCCTCATCCCCATTTTCCCAGGCTCCGATAAATTGTCCCAGCATGAGTCCATTGATTCGATTTTCGCCATGGAAGTAGCCCGCCATCTTGAATTGGCTGAGCATGCGATCGATGTGCTGCACATTCTCACCAATATCCTCCAGGACCATGATGCCACCGGCCACATCAGGGAAGTATGGGGTTCCCATGAGGTTGTTGAACAGGGAGAGACATCCTCCCACCAGGGGACCTTCTCCTTCGCCGCTGGACAAGACCTGGTATGGAATGTCATCGGGGTTGATCAATTTTTGACCGGCCATGGGCTTCATAAGCATATCCCAAAAGTGTTGTTCGGTATAGGGATCCATACCATCTGCCTGTGCCATTTCAACGGCAACCATAGCGCCTGAAATGGTAACCAATCCCGTTTCAACACCGAGAGCACATTGCAGGGCTGTGATGTCCGAGTATCCCACAAAGAATTTGGGGTGCTGGGTGATCAGTTCATAGTCCAGGTCATCCAGATAGCGCGGGGTGCCATATCCGCCACGACTGCAGATGATGAGGTCGACCTCTTCATCGGCAAAGGCCGCATGGATGTCATCAAGTTGCTCCTGGCCACGTCCGGAAAGATATTTATGCTTTCCTCTAAGATTGGCGCCTTCCTTGACCTTGAAACCGCGATTGCGGAGATATTTGATTCCCCGGTTCAGCTTTTCTGTTTTCGGTGCAGATGCTGGTGAAATCACGGCTATGGTTGCACCTTCTTGAATGGGTTTCGGAATGATCATGGAATGTCCTTTATGAAGATTCGTGTTTGGGGATCATGATGCAGATGCCGTCAATGTTTTGTCTTCTAGAGATCGTCAAGTGCATCCCTGGCTTCGGCTTGGAGACTTTTGTCACTTTCACCATTGGCTTTGGCATTGACGGCCATGTTGAACCAGCGGGCGGCTTCCAGGTTGTTCTCCAGTGCTTCTTGACAATAACCGATGTAGAGCATATTGCGAATATCCTCGGGGTCCAATTCATGGGCCTTGGAGAAATAGGTGAGCGCTTCTTCAAAGGAGGCATCTGGTGGGGTTGCATAAATAATGGAAGCCACCTGGCGTTCGATCCAGCTTAGATCCGACAAGGCATAATGCCAGCGTCCCATGACGTGATAGTTGGCGGCATCCTCCGGATCATATTGGATGGCCAGGAGAGTGTGATCCCGCATCCCAAAGGAGTTCTTGATCTTTTGCTCCGTTCCTTCAGCCTCACCGATCTGGCCATGATGAATGGCGTACCATTTATGAGCACCAGCGCTGGTCTCATCCAAGGCCAGGGCTTTTTCAGCATATTTTCGCCCATCATAAATAAACTGCTTCTTATAGTCTAAATCGTTGGGTTTACGATCGGCAAAATCGAAATAGCCCCGGCTGATCTTCCACAAGACTTCCACGTTGGTATTCTCAATGGCTTCAGCCTGTTTGAGGAGTACCATGACCTGCTCATAATCTTTGGCTTCATGGGCAGCATCGGCTTGAACGAGAAGTTCGGCGACGGGATCGACCACCACTTCCTGAGGAGGTGTTGAAGGATCTTGTGCAGTTCCAATCAGGGATAGACCCAGCAGCAGCAATATGATAATTGAACGATTCATACTTTCTCCTTTTCTCATTCCTGGATGATCTCGTTGTGATCAAAGAGGACGACCCGTTGGACCAGTTTCCCAGCGCCATTGAATTCTTCGAGGACAGTCCGGTCCTCATCATCAAAATATTTATACCGGCGATCTGCCAGGATGGTCTTCTTCAGGTCGTCACGCAGGATCTCCCGCTCTTTTCGACGGTCTTCGCGATAGGTGGTGATCCGGGAGCACAGGGTCTCTCCCCTGACGCCAATGATAAAGTATCCTGTTTCCCGGCCATAAAAGTTGTATTCGCGGCGGATCATAAAATTGGAGTTGGCCGGACTAAAGGTGGCCCCGAAGATGGTCCGGAAGAGCGCCATCTCATCGGGATCATTGCGGAAGATCAATTCTTCCCGGAGCTGTCCTGAAGGATAGTAGGAGCGTTTAATGATATGATTTCCGTACTTGTCATATTCATTCTTGGCCACGTCTTTGAGCTCATTGGAGGCATCATAATAGCGCAGGAGAACCGGATGGCCGCCTTCCATCCTGACCATGGTATAACTGGTATCCACCATGGCTTTTTTGGGGAGATAGGGACCGGTTCCGGGTTTTCCCCAGCCATAATAGAAATAGGTCGTATCCTGGGCCAGGGCACAGCCAAAACTGAGAATGAGGAGAAGTCTGATAAAGTTTTTCATGCTTGGCTTTAAAAGTACTCGGGTCGCTAAAAAGTCAAAGGGATATGTGTCACGCTTAGGGTCTGATGCATGTAAAAAGGCATCGTTATCACGATGCCTTTTTTGAATGATTCGCCTATTCAGAATTATCTCAGCAAGGTCACCTTTTGACTGATGCGTTCAGCGCCAGCCTGGATATGAACCAGATAGATTCCAGAATTGACAGCCTGTCCCAGTGTATTCACACCCTGCCAGGTGATCTGATGATCTGCTCCAGCGGTCTGGTTGAGCTGGGTTTGATTCCAGACCAGTTCCCCTTTCAGGTCATAGATATTGACTGAAACATCTGAAGCAGCGGTCAGACCATAGCTCAGGGTAGTGGCCGGGTTGAAGGGGTTGGGATAGACCCGTGTAAGTTCAAGGACACCGGGACGGGTGGGTGTTTCAGGGATGACATGGGTCAGGGTCTGGATCTGGCGCTCATGATTGGTCTGTTGACCGCGATAATCCACATCGGAAAGCAGGTAGGAATAGGTCTGGCCTTCCCGTACCTGGCTGTCCAGGAAGGCATAGCGGGTGGCATCTGTGGTAAAGCCTTGTCCCAGCAGGGCCCGGTCCTTGGAGAAGGAGGCGATCTCTTCCCAGCGGGTGTTCCGGGTTTTGCGGGAAAGGATGAAGCCCTGGTTCTCGATCTCTGAATCGGTTATCCAAGTCAAAGCGACGCCGCGATGATTGCTCTGGGCTGTGAAAGCAGAGAGCTCGACGGGGAGGGAGGAGTCAGTGATAAAGGTAGCGATGTAGTTACTACCGCTATTGTTATCGAATATAGTTGTTGATGGAGTAGTACCTGTCACTGATCCGTATACTTCGACAACCCATGTTCCAGCAGAATTCACGCCATCCAACAGATCAACAGTTGTTGAAGCGAGTCCCCACTTCTGATTCCCACCACCTAGATCTGCAATCCAGCCACCACCCAGGCTGGTGAAACTTGGTGCACTTTCGCCTTGTTTATAAACTCGATAAAAATACTCAACCCCTGTGACATCTCCCCCATTGTTTTTCCATGTCTTCACATCGAATGCTGTGATCTGCAGAGTATGGCCAGAACTATATGTCCCCAGGTTTGATCCATCGAAGGTACCAGTAGCTGAGTTCCATAATGTGTAAGCTGAGGAGCCACCATTCTCGTTAATCGTAATCCAACTTCTATCCGCATCATACATTCCCCAATCAGCAAATAGGCTGGATGTGAATATCATCATTATCAGAATGGTAATTTTTAAAGAATTTTTCATTTTCCCTCCAAAATCATTTCAATAAAAGTGCAAGAATATATTTATCAAAGGTTGTGATTTCAACTGCATCCTATTTCAGGAGGCTGATCTTTTGTACGGATTCGAATTGCGCGGATCGAACCCGGACAAAATACAGTCCTGAGGGATAGGTCTGAGCCTGCCAGACTTGATGATAGCGTCCCGGCATGAGATGACCCTTCTCCAGCACCACGATCTCCTGGCCCCGCAGGTTGAGAATAGCGATGCGGGTGTCCGCTTCCTCAGGAACATCCACGGTGATGTTTACATCCGGGTTAAAAGGGTTGGGATAGGGTGGATGTAATTTGTATTCCGTTGGGACAAAAGTTGCATCAACTGACACCACATCTGCGATCACAATGGTAATGCTCAAGGTGTCCCCAGCTCCCATGAGCAGGGATCCCGGCACCAGAATGAGCAGGATAAGCGCAGTGAGTGCGGCGTGTCTAAACAAGATCAGATCACTTTCCCTGTGCCAGTCTCAGGACCTGACGGCCGCCTTGTCCATCATCCACAGTGAATTGAACATTGGTGTAGGTGCCTGCCTGGGTGAATCCCGGTGTCCAGGAAAAGGTGGCCGAACCATCCCCATTGTCGGTGAGACTGGCACCCTCTGGCAGATTGCTGCCAGACCAGGAGAGGTCATCTCCATCCACATCACTGGCGCTGATTTCAAAACTCAAGGTTTCGCCTTCCGCCCCATTCTGATCTGAGATGGCCGCGATCACCGGTGCATCATTCACATTGGTCACCGTCACAGTAATGGTCTCTGAATCTGATCCCCCATGCCCATCCTCAGCTGTAATGGTCAATGACAGACCTTCGCTGGTGAAATAGTTGGTTGCCGGTGTGAGATAAAGGGTGTCATTGCTTACCACGGCCAGAACCGTTTCTGCAGAACCGCCGGAGACACTGTAGCTAATCGTATTGTCTTCCGCATCACTGGCATCCAGTTCGATAAAGCTGGCAACTTCTTCCAGCAAGGTCTGATCGCCAATGGCGGCCAGGACTGGTGCCGTATTGACGGTAACGGTATACACAGCGCTGACATGGGTCGACCCATCCCAGAAACCACCACCGCCACTGCTGTAGCCTCCATAGGTAAAGGTCGTCGAATCCCGGGAAAAGCGGCTGGCCACATAGTAGGTACCGCCAACACTCAGGGTGTTTCCCAGATCCAGAACATATTCGTCATTGCTGCCTGCGTCCGTATCCTGGCTGTATGTGGCTGTAACCCAGGTCCATTCACTTCCTGAAGGATCACTGTTTGTCTCTGAATAGCCGAGCCAGGCATAGATACCCGCCCCTTGACCTGCGGCGTCTGTGACCCCGGATTCATAGACCCTGGCGTAAGTGAGGAACTGGTTCCCGGTCTCAAAGGATCCCACATCGGGGTACTGAAAGTTGCACCAGTCGACCTGGTTATTGCTGATGTTAATGGAAATGCTGGTATCGTCGGTATCGGCGAAGGTTGTTGAGCCGAGCAACGTCATCATGACGAGCACGACCAAGTTGAATTTGCGCATAATAATAACTCCTATCCCTTTTGTTGTAGCGTGGAATATCGAAGGAATTGATCAGCCCATCAACAAAAGATGTTGAGTGGGGGGCGTCATGTGATATGCGTACAGAAGCAGGAAGCAGAATGTAGAATGTAGAATGTAGAATGAATGAGCTAGCTTTGGATCAAGATAAATGGAAGCATATTTTTTGGGGGATTTATGAGGACCCTTATAAGCCCCTCAGGGGATAGCCGAAGGAACAGGTGGTTGCTTCGTTTCCAGGTTTCGGTTGAGCAGGGATGCTTCTCAGAAATGAATCCCCGGGAGACTCAGGTCTTGCGCTCTTT
>JGI10211J34971_10004287_pt1 | contig 11332 bp, 1 predicted proteins | sample Etolagsediment_FD_34971 | JGI IMG/M metagenome (IMG submission 34971)
ATCCGCCGGAGGGCAGCAAGTTTGTTATGGTGAAAAACGCCAAAGGCAACACCCTGGCGGTTCATAAAAGCAAAATTGTTGAACAACAGCAAGCGCCGAAAGCTGAAAGCAAGCTAAGAACCCCCCGCGAAATGAAGGGCGAAACCATATCTTTTCAGCAATTTTTGGAACAAACAGCGCATGCTCAAGCCAAAGACAGAAGCTGGCAAGAGGTTTTTGATATTTATAGCAAAGAGTCTGATTCATCGTATGCGCAGTTGATCCAATCGCAAACAGAAACCGCTAAAAGACGGTATGACATATATGTCAAAGCAGGCATATTTATCAACCCAGACGCTGAATCATCTGTGGGCGATGAGGCCAATGCGCCGAAAAGTAAGGCGGGGGTAGCTTCACCGGCTGTAGATGAGGCCAATAACGAAGCCAGCAATCCGCCACAAAATGATGTAAGCCAAGAATTGCTTGGTGCATCGGATGAGGATATTGATTCCATCTTTGATGATGTTATGGGCGAAGAAAAACCACAGACGCCACCACAGCCATCTCCGCCACCACAGCCATCTCCGCCACCACGGCCATCTCCGGCGCCATCAGAGCAACCTAAAAAGTCAACAGTAGCAAAAGATTTGGCTGGCAAAGCCGCACTTGAATCTGTCAAGGGCGTACAGGATGCCGTTAAGGGGCTTTCAGCATTATTTACACCAAAAAACACCCTCACATCAGGCATTGTATTCAATGAAGAAACATACGCGACAGCAAAACCGCATTTTGAAAGCGCCTGGATTCATGCGAAAGAGGCCGGGTATAATCTCACAGAACTGGTTAAATACCTTGCCGAACAATTCGGCAATGAAATCAGGCCATATTTAAAAAGATTTTTATCTGACAAACGGTCTGAGTTAGAACAAGATAAATTCGTTGAATCCATTGCGCAAAGATTGCGATCAGGCGATGGATTCAAAGATATTCGTGACGCAAGAAAGTTTGGCGAAGAACAGTTAGGCAAAAAGATAAATCCAGGGACGGACACAGCCAAGCGTTTTGACGAACAAATTGAACAGGCCGCTAATATCGTTGCTCGTGAAATTGCTAAACAGGATGTATCTGACGATGCGAAATTCAATGAGCTTATGGCACTGCAAAACAGGATGCCAAATTTAAGTGTCAGAACATCAACATCGATGCGAAATCAAGCGTATTCAACGCCATTGCCGTTAGCGTTTGTTGCATCTAACCTGGCTGGCGTAAAAGATGCGAGGCAGGTTTATGAGCCATCAGGGGGGCACGGTGCGCTTGTGATGGAAGCGAAAAAGGAAAGCGTATCGATAAACGAGCTGGAACCAAATCGATATGAATTTCTGAAAAAGCAAGGATTCAAAACAGTAACGAATAAAGACGCAATGCAAAATTATTCTGTCACCAATGACGCTATTGTCGCAAACCCGCCATTTGGTGTTGTGAAAAATCAAAACGGCGAAAATGAATCTTGGACAATACACTATCCAGAATATCCATTCAAAACAACGCAGATTGATCAGGCCATATCTTTAAAGGCATTGCAAGGTTTGACGCCTGACGGAAAAGCGGTGTTAATTCTTGGCAGTATATCCAAGCTGGCAAAGGCCGATGGTGCGCGTAAAAAAGCATATCGCCAAAGGGTAAAGGCGGCATTCTATAAAGCTCTTTACGATCATTATAATGTTGTTGATCACTTCACGGTATCCGGCGATTTGTATAAAAAACAGGGCGCAGCATGGCCGGTTGATGTAATCGTTATCCATGGCAGGGGCAAGTCTCAGAAGGCACTTCCAGGCGTTGAGCCGCCGAAGGTATTAAACACAAACGATGAACTAAAGGGGAAGCTAAATGAAACATATAGTGGCATGGATGCCGGGGAAAACGGTGCTGGCGGACTCGACGCAGGAGGGGCTGGCGGTGTGGATGAAGCGGGGGGAAAAGATGACGACGCAACTGCTATTGGAACTACTGGCGGCCAAGGCGCAACACATGCTGGAGGAGGCGGCAGAGGGGGACGAAGGCCAGGCGCGGGAAATAGTCCGACAGTGGGAACAGGCGTGGGAGGACAAGGTTCTATACGATCCGGGGCAGGCAGCAGCGGGGAGACTACAGGAGGTGGGACAGGCAATGATAGTACAGAATCTGTACTTCCAGGAGGGGTTGAACCTAATGCTGGCGGAATTGGGACAGGACTTGCCGACAGAACCGATAATGGAGAGCAACCGGGGAGCGGAACCAGTGCTGAACGACCTGCCGGACATACTGGAATGGGTGTGGGGGATGACAATTCCGTAAATGATGGTTCAAAATTTCAAACAAAATACAAGCCGCGCAGTAAGTCAAACTCTATGAACACGCTTGTTCCAACAAACATGGCGGCTGTCACGAAAGAATCATTACACGAAATTGAAGATGATTTTGGAGTTATAGATCAATATGTTGCCGGCAAGCTGGGGTACAGCCTTGAAGAAGTGAAGGGAGATGGAAAAAACCCTGGATATTTTTCAGCAGAGCAAGTGGACGCAATCGCCATGGCAATATACAACATTGATCGTGGCGCAGGTTTTATTATTGGTGATCAGACAGGAACAGGCAAGGGCCGAGTGGTTGCGGCCATGATGCGATATGCAATGAAAAATGATCTGACACCTATCTTTATGACAGAAAAGCCAAATCTATATGCCGATATATACCGCGATCTATCCAATATCGGCATGGGCGATATGCACGATAAGGTATTGATTACAAACGCTGGTAAAACAATACCGCTTACAGAAAGTGGTGACATTAAAATAAAAACAAAAACAAGCGTGGCGCACAATGAGATATTGTCTAACGCAATTGAATCTGGGCGTTTGCCAGATCAATATAGAATTGTTTTTACGACATATGATCAATTGAATGAAACGCCAAACTCATCGAATAATCCACGCAGAGCCTTTATTGAAAAAATGGCTGTCAACAACGGAATGTTGATTATGGATGAAAGCCATAACGCATCCGGACAGGGAGGCAACCAACGTCCCAAACGAGGCAAGCTGCCAAGGTCTTTATGGCTCAGAAGAATTATCCCGCAAACAAGAGGCGTTTTTTATTCGTCTGCAACATATTCAAAACGTCCAGATGTAATGGATTTATATTCTAAAACAGATATGCGCCTTGCAGTTGAAGATATTTCTGAACTTGGTTTTGCTATTAGTCGCGGCGGCGTGCCAATGCAACAATCGGTTGCGGCAATGCTGGTGCAGGCTAAACAGTATATTCGGCGCGAGCAATCGTTTGATGGTGTTCAATATAATGTCAAAAAAACTGGAATCAATGTTGCCAATATCGATAATGCGGCAAGGTCTTTTGCTAATATCAAAAATTTTGATGACACGGTTATCGGGCCGATTATTCAAGGGATAAAAGATACTGTAGCAACGACCGGCGACACGGCAAGCGGCGGATCAGCAGCGGCAGATATTAAGATACATTCAACTGGTTTTTCATCTGTAATGCACAACCTTGTCAACCAATTTTTGCTTGCTCAAAAAACGCAAGGAGCCATAGACGAAGCTGTTAAGTCATATAAAAATGGTGAGAAAGTCGTGTTGACGTTATCTAACACGATGGGTTCATTTATTGAAAAATATGCTGAATCTAACGGTCTGCAAAATGGTGATGGTATAGGTTTATCATTTAACGATTTGATATATGATTACCTTGATAAAACTCGTTATTATTCAACAAAAGACCCGATAACAGGCGCAACAAGGCGTCATTATATTTCAGACGCAGAGCTTGGGGCGCAGGGGTTGAGAGAATTTCATCGTATAAGAAAGCTCATCTATAATATCGATCTGAAAACGGTGCCAATATCTCCGATTGATCACATTAAGCATGAGCTTGAAAAGCATGGCATCCGTGTTGGCGAAATCACAGGCAGACAACACACCGTTGCATATGACAATGATGGGAACAGAACATATCAAACCCGTGGGCAAAAGGATATAGCCCCAGCCGCAATAACAAAAATCATTTATGATTACAATCACGACAATTTAGACGTTCTTGTCCTGAATCGATCTGGTTCAACCGGGTTGTCGCTGCACGCATTGCCAAAGTGGGACGGTCACAAGCCAGCACAACGGCATATGATTATTTTGCAAGCAGAAGCAAATATTGACACTCACATGCAAATATTAGGTCGGATTCATCGTGTCGGGCAAATTATCCCGCCAAAATACACTCAATTAATGGGCGATACTCCAGCCGAAAAAAGACCAGCGGCAGTTTTGGCAAAGAAAATGAAAAGCCTGAATGCAAACACAACTGCTGATACCGATAGTGACGTTACAACGAATGAAGTCACAGACTTTATGAACAAATATGGTGATCAAGTCGTTGCAAACATCATGGCTGATTACCCTGAAATCCACAGTGCACTTGGTGCGCCACTTCGGGAAGAACATGCAACAATAGGCGATTTAGTAGATAACACGACACGGCTTAACCCTGATAATGCAGCAGCCAAAATCACTGGAAAGCTGCCGATGCTTCCAAGTAATGTTCAAGAACAAGTTTATACGATGATTGAATCTGAATACAAACTATACCTTGAGCAGCTGGACGCTATGGGGGAAAATGATCTTGAGGCCAAAACATATCAAACAGATGCAATCACCAGAGATAAGATAAAAATCTTTGAGGGCACCGGCACATCCCCATTTGAAGCACCGGCGTATGCTGAGTTGGTTGACATGAAGCGGATAAACAAGCCGTATAAAACCAAAGATGTTGAAAAGATGGTCAAAAGTGAAGTGTTTGGCAATGATGCCAGCGGAAAAACAATTCAACAGGCCATAGTAGAAGGTGAGCGCAAAGCCGCAGATTTGATTGATGAAAAAGTTGGCGTTTTTGATGATTATACCCGTGGAGTGTTAGACGAGATAGAAACGCCAGCACAATTACATTCAAGGCAACAGGTGTTTGAAACAAATAAATCACAATGGCGCAGAATTGTGTCGAGTATGCCGGTCGGCAGAAAGATTGAGCTACCCATAGGCGAAGATTCATACCTGTCAACTGTGATCCGTGTTTTTCAGTCTGGAACGCCAAACAATCCGCTTGCAATGGGCACATGGAGGGTCACATTTGCCGTGCCTGATTCAATCCGGCGCGTAACATATTCGTTTAATCAGCTTACCAGTTCCAAGATTGCATGGTTGTCAACAGAACATGATTCGGCCAATTTGTCAGAATTTGACGAGGCCGGCTCATTTTCGCGCGAAAATAGAATCATTTTAACTGGCAATATGCTTGCCGCATATTCAAGGTTTATGTCAGATCATGGTAGGATTATCAACTTTACAGACAATCATGGTGAGATTAAACAGGGCGTATTGATGCCTGCCAGCTTTAATATAAACGAATCAATGGCAGACAGGCCACATGTATTCAAAGACGTACAGCAAGCAATGCAAATCATTGCCGCTGGACATCTGGGCACAACAGATGATGGATTAACGGTTGCACGCACCACCGAGGCATACGATGGAAACGAATACCTTGTATCAGCGCCAAGCGCAAGAAATCGGGGTGGCAGGTATTTTCTTGACACACAGTTGACCGATATTATTGGAAATGATTTTGTTCGTCGAGGCAATCGCATGACTGCCACTATTGTTGGCAGCGAAAAAATGCAACAAGTGCTTGATTATTTGATGAATCAAAGAAGCGTTGTATTTAAAAATAAATCTAATCCATCACAAATCAGAACGCTGCTTGGCATTGAAGATGAAACGATGGGAGGCGGCCAAGAATCGCAGCAACGATTGGGTGAACAGATAAATTATTCAACCAGCAAAGAGGTTGATGATTTTCGCAAAGCTAACAACCTACCTGAAATTAAAATGCGAAAAGACGGGAGCCACCCAACTCAAATAGCGACAACTAAATCAACATATGCAAAAATTGGTAAACTCATGCCCGACCATATCCGAAACGGTAAAATCCTTGACTTCGGAGCGGGGAAAAATATTGGCGGAAAAGTCCTTGGTGCAGACACGTTCGAGCCTTTTCCTGAAAAAGGTTTTGAGCCAACGTTTAAGGATTCGTCAAAAATCAAATCAAATAGCTATGATGGGATTACCAACAATGCAGTATTAAATGTTGTGCCTGACGATATTCGAGATGCGATTGTAAAGGAAATTGGTCGTATATTGAAACCTGGCGGACAGGCATATATTAACGTTCGCGGAAAGGACGTATTTAGCGCCAAGCACCACGTGATCAACAAAAAAAACATGGAGGTGATCATCGATGGCAGTAAAGCATATCAGAAAGGGTTTACAAGCAAAGAGCTTGTTGGCTATCTAAAGCAAACGCTTGGTGATAAGTTTGATGTAAAATTGTCAAATGAGTTTGGAGCCATTGCTGCCATTGTAGCAAAGAACGAAGATAACGCTTATGAAACAATTTCACAAAAAAGCAGCAAAAAACAAAGTATAGACACGCCAAACCTTGATGTACCAAACCTAACGCCACAGCAAAAACGCCAAAGAGCTTTTGACATATTCCAAAAAGATTTACACGCGCGGCCATTCGTTGTGCCGAATAAAGATTTGAGCAGGCATCAGCGAAATTTGCAAAAAATGTGGAAACATCTGTTTAATCGCAATGTTGTTTTTTACAAATTGCCAAAAGATTCTGCTGCGAATCAGACAAGGGGTTGGACGTTGCCGTCTAATCCAACCGAGTTATATATAAACGCGTCTCCAAATAATCCAAAGCCTTATATGTTCATAATTGCCCATGAATTTATGCACAGCGTTGAATCTGAGGACAAGGAACTGTTCGATTGGTTTGCAACGCAAGCAAATAAATTTGCAAGGGGGCAGGGTATTGAGGCATTCGTTACTGAAAAGGCGCACTATGCCAATATGGGCCGCGATCCGCTGAACGAGTTTTATCCAGATATGTTGGCTGAGATCATGGGCCGAAAGGAATTTTGGGAACAACTTTTTGAGGCAGATAGAACCAAAGCGCAAAAGTTATTGGATTATTTGATTGAGTTGTTAAACAAAATCAAAGCGTATGCAAGAAAAGAGGGGCTTGAGTTTTATTTTAATGACGTTGACGAGGTGATTAAGCTGGCCTCTGAAACAATCAAGAGGCTCGATTCAACGACATCTGCGATCAGAAAAGAAAAAGATATTGCCGCAATCAAGGGCGAGAAAGTCCTATCAGAGATTGAGGATTGGCATGGCATATCACAGTTTTTAGACAAATTGACTGAAACGGTTGACGACAATCTGCGATACCAAATAGCAGCATATCGCGGAGGAACCGATGCCGATAACTTTAGGAATGAAAGCTCTATAAGATCAGGAAATGCGTATGGGTGGGGATGGTATTTCAGCAATGTTGCAAGTGTGGCTGACACATACCGTAAAAGTACAAAACAAGCACAAGCAAAAAGTGGTAGCGGTCTAAAATCGCATGTGTTCAAAGTCATGTTGTATAAGGGTAAACAGCCTTCACAATACAATTGGCTTGAGTGGGATTTGCCGTTTAAGGGTCAAAAAAATAGCGAAAAAATCAAAGCCGCAAGCAAAGAGTTGTTTGGCGAAGATGATTTACAAGATGTATTTAATCCAACAGCCACCGGCGGCAGCGTTTATGCGTCACTGGTTTCAGCACTCGGTTCCGATAAAAACGCATCAAAATTTTTGGCAAAAAATGGCGTCGATGGAAACCGCTTTAGAGAAGATAATGCCAATGATGAATACCAATATGTGATGTTTGACAGCGCAAATATCACAATCGAAGATGTATTTAATGATGGCTCTTTTTTAGAAGATCGTGAAACGCTTGAAGCGTTCGCCGCACAAACGACATATGAAAACCGTGCTACCGCTGAAAAAAAGACGATTGATTTATCGGCTCTGACACCGGAGCAAAGGGCACGGCAAAAAGCAATTGACGCCGCGACAATATCCGTAAGCCAATTAAAAACGAATCGAATGCAGCATCGAAACGCTATTGATTCAGCGCCAGTATCAATGGGCCAGTTGTCAAAAAAATCGTCAGACAATGCTGGTAGTCTGGCTCAAAGTGTACCAACGCCGTCGTTTGCGGATACGAAATATGGTCATGTGATTAAGCTGAAAAGCAGTAGCGCGTATGGCAACAGCCAGTTTATCGAATGGGAAAAGCCGATTGATAAGGCTATCCTGACGGAACTGCAACAAGCAATCAGAGATAGCGATGGTTTTCTAAAGTCAAAAACTAAAGGAAAACTGAATCCATCAGCATCGTTTGGCGATAATTATAACAAGATTGTCAAGAATACGTCATTGTTACACAGTGAGGTCGCAGGCATCCTAAAGCGACATAACATTGTTGGCGTACAGGCGTCTAATCCAGATGGCGCGATGTATTACGCGTATGCGCCACCTGTGCAAAGATCATCAATAAATTATTCCATTGCCGCAGATAATGTAACACGCAGGATCGCAAAAGCGATGACTTGGCGGAAAAGCAGGGATGAGCTTAGAGCAACCAACGCATTGTCGAATAACAAAATTCTTCGGCTGTTTGAATCTGTTTCAGACCGGCTTATATCATCCGAGTCAAGACAGCTACAAGCGCTCGGCCATAGGGTCAACAATTATTACGATGGCGTTGAAAGGCGTCAAGGTTGGTGGAATGGTAAATTAAACCCGCATATGGATAGAATCAAAAAGTTGAATCGTAAAGATCGTGAAAAACTTAAATCTGACTTTGAGCGATACTGGCGAGAACATGATAATGGCCGCGAAAGACAGGCACAGGCGATACTGGAGCAAGCCAGTCCTGAACTTGGCCGGATGATTGAAACAGTTAAAAACGTTTTTCACGAAAGCGGTCTTGAAAACCAACAGGTTGGAATGAAAGTGTGGGATAGCGCCATAAAAAAGTGGCGGCCAATTGGCAAGATAAGGCGCGGCCACTTTTGGCCTAGGGCTATGCGGCCAGAGGTATCACGGATACTATCTGATTCGACGTATCGATATAGGAATCCTGAGTTGTGGGAACAGATGCAAGACGCGCTGCTTGAAAACGGGGACATATCAGACCGCGATGACGCGCTTGCATATTGTACGAGTTATTTTAGCAGCGAGGTTGGAAACGACTATTTCGCCAATGTTGAAAAAGCGCGTGGCGCTGAAAAATTGCCGGAAATGTTTTATGATTATTCGTTTGATGTGCTTAACAGGTATGCATATAAGTGGTCTACCAGATTGAGCCAGGTTGAACAATTCGGGCAAGCCATGGGTGAGAAGAAACCAGAACTGTTCGACCAGGTGCTAAACTCAAGTATCGATAACGCGACAAAAGACTATCTGGATCAAGTTAAAAAACAGGTATACGGCATAAAAAACCGTGATTTTTATTCGGCCATTATGGATAACCTGAACTTACTTGCAACTGGCACGCAGCTTGGAAACCCGGCGACTGCAACGCTGAATTTACTTGGCGGCACCACATTAAACGTGCAAATGTTTGGACTTAAAAATGTGGTGAAAGCGTACAAGACCGTAGTCAGTGATTGGCGCAATATCCAAAAAGAGGGCGTTGAGCTTGGCATCCTGGGTAAGGATATTATGCAGATCATGCGAGATACCGACAATAGCGCAGGTGATTTACTAACATGGGAGTCAACCACCAAAAAAGCGTTATCAAAATTTGCCACAACCACAATGACCTGGGGCGGGTATCGCGCGACTGAAAATGTAATCAGATCAACGGCTATGGTTGCAGCAAAATATCAGCTACAGGACATGATAAAACATTGGAGCAAAAATCCATCAAGCGCGACAAGCGAAAAGTATAAAAAATTGATGATGAAAAACGGTATCAAATGGTTTGCGCTGGCCTCTGAAAATGGAGACGCAGGCGGCGTTGAGACTTCAAAGTATCTGAGAAAAATGGTTAACATCCCGCAGGGTTCATATCGCATTGACCAAACGCCGTTGTATGTTGACACTCGTGCTGGCCGTTTTTTCTTTAAATATCAAAAGTTTGGTACTCAGGTATCAAAAATGTTTTATGATAACTTTTTTCATCCATTTATGACTGCCAGAACCGGAGCAGAGAGAGCGCAGCACTTTTGGCGCACAACTCGTTATTTTGCATCAGCGGCTATCGGTGGGTCGCTTATTCTTAGCGCAAGGTCGGCGGTGTTTGGCATGAACGATCCAGGGCCGGATGACGATGACATACAAAAAGCTCTTGAAAACAAAGATACTCATAGGGCCATTGGGTATATGTTTAGCCGCGCGTATCACAGTATGATGGCTGCAAGCGCACTTGGTTTCTTTGGCAACTATGTTCAATTCGGGCTTGATATAGCCGACCAGCAGCGCGTAAAAAATCCGCTTGATCCGCCAGGATTGGCGACTTTGGACGCGCCATTGGAGCTTGTAAAGCGATGGATGGAGCAAGGCACGCTTACGGCAAAGGACTTGTCAGAAGTGTCAGAGCGTTTCTTTGCATTTTATCGTGGGTATAAACGAGCGGCTACTGGATTATCAGCGGATTTCGGGAGCGAATGGAAGCAAGCCAAACTTGAACAGGCCAGGCGTGAAAGGATGTATGTGCGCAAATCTACAAGAATGTTTGCAGATGAGCTTGGTATTGAAAAACGACGAACAAGCAGCGGTGGGCGTATAGGCAAAACACCGATGAGTCCAACAAACGCCAAGCTGTATGATGCGCTTGTGCTTGGCAATAAGGCCGGTGCGCGAAAAATTATATTAGATGCCGTGAAAAACGCTAAAGATAAGATAGAGCGCAAAAAAGTAATATCGTCTATGCGTGCATCCATGCGAACAAGACAGCCGCTATCTATAGCAGGCACCATAAATGACCGTGAGCGTGTTGAATATTATCGGTGGGCGGCAAAGAATTTGTCGGACGTAAATTATATGCGCGTAAGGGATGCAGATGTTGAGTACAGGCGAATGCTCGTTATAACAGGACTTTCAAAAAAAATCGGGTACATACCGCCAAAAAAAAATTTGCAATTTTAATTCATCATATGATAAGATGAAATGAAAATAAGTGAGAAAGCCGTTATGGTATGCGTCAATCGTATCGATATTGAGTATGGTTACGCTTATGGAAATGATTTGATAACAATTATCACAGGATAAGCTATGAGCATTATAACTGACGAAAAAATTCTTAGAACAGCTAACCTTGAAAACAAAATCATCGACTACGACAGCGGAACCAACCCCATCTACATCGGCACCGCCGCCCCGGGAACCGCCGCCGACGCCGCCGG
>JGI10211J34971_10004288_pt1 | contig 11331 bp, 14 predicted proteins | sample Etolagsediment_FD_34971 | JGI IMG/M metagenome (IMG submission 34971)
CAAGCTTCTTTACATCATCTAGTTTTCCAAGAAATGCTTCATGCCATAGTCGAAGTGTCTTCGCATAATCTTCAGTGAACTCCTCCATATGTAAGAGATTTAGACGCGTATGTGTGGATGTCGTTTCAAGTATCTTTCCTACACTCGGTAGGTGACCACCAGGAAAAATATACTTTTGAATGAAATCCGTCCCTTTACTGTATGCAGCGTAGCGTTGGTCTGGCATGGTAATGATTTGCATGACAAGTACGCCGGAGGGTTTAAGCAGGGATTCACACTTTTTAAAGAAAATGTCAAAATACTCTTTTCCTACCGCCTCAAACATTTCCACTGCGATGATGGCATCAAAGGTACCTTCAAGATCTCTATAGTCTTTAAGAAGTATCTCTATCTGCTTTTCTACTTCTTCTTCTTTGAAACGCTTCTCACAAAGTGCTTTTTGCTCTTTACTGAGTGTCACGGTCGTCACTTCACATTGTTTTTCTTTGGCCAGATGAATCGCCATCGCGCCCCATCCAGATCCTATTTCAAGTACTTTGGACCCTGTTTTGAGTCGAAGCTTGTCTGCAAGCAGTGTGATTTTTCTTTTTTGTGCCTCATGGAGAGACTCTTCTGCTTTTTCAAACACTGCACTCGAGTACATCATCGTATCGTCAAGCATCAATTCAAAAAAGTCATTGGAGAGGTCATAATGATCTGAAATGTTTTTTTGTGACTGTGTCTTTGAGTTTTTGCGCATCCAGTGTTTCACTTTGTTAAGCTGGGGCATGAGATTGACAAAACGATTGGATGCTTTGTCTTCACTTTTGGTTGCCAAGGTCTTGGAATTGAGTAACCCAAGTGTAATAAGTGCTGTAAGATCCGATGTTTCAAAGTCCCCATCCATGTAGCTTTCAGCAAAACCAATGTCACCATACAAGGATACACGTTTAAAGACGCGACTTTTGTCTATATGAATGTCTGCTTTAGGTGCCTGCCCGTTACCATACACTTTTTGCTCTCCATCACTAAAAGTGACATGCAGTGTTCCGTTTTCAATGCGGCTTAAATATTTGTCTCCTAGTCTATTCCAAAATGCACTCATGTTAATACCTCCTTATTTTATCTGATGGCTTGGGTGCATAGAACGTCAACCCTTTACGCCAAAGTTTAAACGTCTGCCACAATGTTCTTGTCACGACCCAAAATGTTAAAAATGAATGCTTGGCAAAAAGTGTTGCCACTGTCCTTGTTTTAAAAGGCTTTTGGCTACCACTAAAGGCCGCAGTCAGTTTTTTTTCTCCTGCTTCGTAGAGATCTACTTTGAGTGACATGCGTTCACCCTCCTGACGAAAGAAAAAACGGTATGCTCCTTTGGTCTCTAAAAAAGGTGAAACATACATCTCTTTCATCACTTCGCCTTCATAACTTTTTTCATCTTTTGTTTCTAACTTCACAGGGTAGACAACTCTTCCGCCATTGTAATTATGTACTTCTGCAAAAAGATGGGTGGCCTTTTGTTTGTCAAACAAAACCAATACGCTAATAGGATTAAAAACAAAATTAACGACCCTTGGCAATGTCATAAAATGCATGTTTTCACTGCTGCTAAGACCAAANTTTTCAAGCAGTTCATCTACATTTTGTAAGAAGTCTTCATTTTTTCCAAAATGGTCTTGACTCTTAAAGGAAAAAAGATTAAANCCTCCNAGTGAAAAGAGTCTGTTTTTAAGCTTGTCAAGCAGTGACAAATCTATATTTAACAAATAAAAAGGATAGCTAAACTCATGCACTTTTGGTGTGTAACGTTTATGATACACCGTTCCTTCAAAAAAACTGTGGCTCATAACCCACATCCAAATCTTTGGGCTATGGTGTTCGCACTCCAAAGACCATCTTCATGAAAACCATAACGCCAGTAAGCACCAGCATAGTACGTGTGGTTCTCTCCATTGATCTCTTCACGTCTAGTCTGCATCATCATAGCCCTGGCATCAAATTGAGGATGGTCATAAGAGATCTTCTCTATGACATTTTCAAGTTGCGAAGTTTCATTCAGTGAGACGAAATACTCTTTCTTACTCTGAAGGTTTTGCAATCTGTTAATCCAATAAGAAAGGGTCACTGCATTTTCTTTACCACCGGTTTTATAATTCCATGCCGCATAGATACGGTTATCTGGGTAGAGTGCTTTGCTGTCATTATGCAAAAGCGCATCATTTTGTTTGTACGGGAAAGCAGAGAGTATCTCTTTCTCTAACACATTGGCATCTTCTATCATCTCAAGCGCATCGGGTGCATGCATCGCCATAACAACTTTGTCATAGTGACTTTGGGTACCATCTTTATGTAGGAGTGTCACACCGTCATTGTGACGCCTTATGGCACACACATCACTGTTTAAAACGATTTTACCTGATATACGGTCTTTGATCTTCTCTACGTAATGCTTTGAACCACCACTCACCGTAAGCCACTGATGCTGTGTTTTCACACCAAGCAGTCCATGATTTTTAAAAAACTGCACAAAGGTTCGTGCTGGAAAATCATGCATTTTATCGCTTGGTGTTGACCAAATAGCCGCTCCCATAGGGATAAGGTAACGTTCTTTAAACACTGTAGAATAAGATTTTAAATACGTACCAAGATTCACATCCAGAGCATCACTGTTGCTGTCTATGTCTTTGTTTGCGGTTTTGTTAAACCGTATGATGTCCAGTATCATTCTATAATGAGAAAGAGAAAAGAAGTTTTTTTTCTGAAAAAAAAGACCGCTGAGTGACTCTCCATTGTAGGCAGTACGAGACACTTCATCCCAAAAACCAAAGCTCATATTACTCTTTTCTATCTTGACATTCAGTTTTGAGAAAAGTTTGGTTAACAGCGGATAGGTTTCATGGTTAAAGACTAAAAAACCTGTATCAACGCCAAAATGCTTACCCTCTTCTTCTACCATAGTGGTGCGTGCATGTCCACCAAGACGACCTTCTTTTTCATAAAGGTCTACTTCATGTTTCTGACTGAGAAGATAGGCAGAACCCAATCCGCTGATTCCGGCTCCGATGACGGCAATTTTCATTTATGATATCCTTGCTTCTCTTATACGGATAAAGATTGCTCTTTAACTGTATCTGTAGTTTATACTTTTTTTCAATCCTTTTGTATTCTTATTTTGTCAGTTGAGGCGATCTTGCGTTTGATGAAACGAAGTACCGATCCAAGCAGCGGCATTTTTTCATACATATGCTCTGCAGCATCCCAAAAATCAATATGAGAGATGACTTTACCTTCTGTATTTATTTGCAAGCGAGTCACCCCTTCAAATCTTTGCTCTTCTTTCCTGCCTTTGAAAGTAAATATAAAATCCCATTTAACGTAGGCTACATTGTCTTGGGCTATATACTCCTTTATGATAAACCGAGGGTTTTCTAGCGTATCGTACATATGCGCAAATATAGCATACACCGCACTGATCCCTCGGACTTCATTGAATGGATCTTTAAAGACCACCGCTTCATCATATACTGCACCAAAGGCTTCAATGCTGACATTTGCATCGAGTGTTTCGTAAAATTGAGTCACTATTTCTTTCGTCATCTGTCTCTCTCCGTTATATTTATTTGGGAAGCATTTTCTTGGTCAATGCCAAAGAGATACGATAGGGTATTAACCGTAAGAGTTGCAAAAAGGTAGAGAGTTTAAAAGGAAAGTGTATTTCAAAACGGTACGTTTTTTTGATCTCTTGGTTGATCTTCCAGGCTGCCTCTTCGGGCATCATAAGTTCTGGCATCTCAAAGCTGTTTTTCTTTGTCAGCCTTGTTTGAACGAACCCATGGTTGATGACTTGCAGGTCAATCCCCTGTGTTTTTAACTCAGGCTGAAGTGACTCAGCCAAATTGACCAGGGCTGCTTTAGGTGCACTGTATCCGCCCCCTAAAGGCAAACCAAAGTAACTCGATAGACTGGCATTCCATATCCACCGTCCTTCTCCTTGTTGTTTAAACAATGGAAGCAGTGCATGCATCACACGTACAGCTCCCATATAATTGACTTGCATCATCGCNTCAAAATGCGCAATATTCCACTCTTTTGTAGACATCACTTCATANACTGCNGCATTGTAAAACCANATATCTATGCCTTCAAAACGTTTCCATGCCTGCGATGCAGCTTTTTCCACAGACTCNGAAGCGCTCACATCTACATCTATAATCTGGAGTTGTTTTTCATAGATTTGTTTAAGTACCAAAAGCGCTTTTGAAGCACTCGCATCTCTCGCACTGACTATGACAAAATTTTCCTCTTGTAACCATTGTTTCACCAGTTCTAGACCGATGCCACTGCTTCCTCCGACAATCCAGATACGTTTTTTCATGTGTCACTCCTTCTTCAAGATTTTGAAACTTCGATTTTAACTTTAACTGAGTTTATGATTTTTATCTCTCTTTTTGTACACTGTAATTGTCAGTTGATAAAAGATGAATCGACAGAAATTTTATACAAAAGACCACCATTCTCTGACATAATAGATCTTATGAAACATACACTTATATTTGAAACAACGATACCTTGCAATGTCAAAACCCTTTTTGACTTTCATGCAGATACTAAAAATCTTCCACATATCACACCACCTGATACACATGTAGAGGTTTTAAAGCTTAAAACACCTTTGAAAGAAGGCAATGAAGCCGTGCTTCGCATCAAAAAAGGCTTACTTTCTTTTGTGTGGGAATTGACATTTGAAACAGTAGCCTATCCTCATCTCATCGTCGATGTAGCTACGAAATCTCCGTTTAAAGTGTTTCGACATGAACATCAATTTATAGAAGTCAATGGCAGACATGCCATATTGAGAGATGAAGTGACTTTTACACTGCCCTTTGAACCTTTTTCTCATCTTCTCTTGTGGTTTGTAAAAAGAGATATGAAAAAGATGTTTGCATACAGACACAAAAGAACAAAAGAGATCATCACTTCCAGGTAGCCGGAATGTTTCTCTCGTTCCACTGATGCGTAGATGGCACGCAGAACGCATAAAGTACCTCTAAGAAGTGAAGTGTCATTGAGGGCTGATTATCGCCCTACTCTTCGTCATCATAGATGCTAAACACCGGTGGAAAGCCCATCAGTCTTAATTTTTGATCGAGTACTTTTGCGTCATACCCACCCATTTTAACAGAAGATAATATCTTTATCTGTTGCTCTCTACTCAATCCTGCCATCTCTAATTCAAATTCAATTTCTTCTAACGTCATACGTATTTCCTTTATGATATATTTTGTGGAATGTCTATGCCATCATCGTCATAGATGGTGAACACCGGTGCATATCCCATAGATATGAGCTTTCTATCGAGTGCTTTTGCATCAAACCCACTTCTCTTAATAGAAGACAACAACATTCTTTGTTCTTCCATCCTCAATCCTGCCAATTGTAACTCAAACGCGATTTCTTCTAGTGTCATACTATACTCCTTTTTGATACTAATGTTTCTGATACCGTTGCATATTTTCCACGTCCGGAAAAAAGCATAGGCTTTGCACTCTGTTTTTCATTGATATGTATTTTCACCACATCAGCGATGAAAATAGTGTGATCTCCATTTTTGTAACTGTCACATACCACACACTCATAGGTAAAATCTGAAGCATTGAGCAAGACATTGTCGAAACGGTCTTTGCTTTCTACTTCAAGCTTACTTTTGAGCAATTTATCTTCCATGTCTCCATGCAGTTGTCCTAGTAGACTCACTGTTTCATAGTGTTCCAAAGGAAGAAAATTGAGTGTAAAACTCTGATGTTCTTGTATGAGTTGATGGGTATAATTCTCTTCACGTACGGCGACGGCATAACGAAAAGGTGACTTCGATATGGGCATATGCCACGAAGCAGGCATAAGGTTATCCTGGCAAGCGAGCAGTGCTGTCACTCTAGGTTGTGAATGGGTGGCACGCTCTAACGTGGTAAAAGTATTAAACATAGACCTTCTCCTTTTTTACATTATTATATAAAGGAAATAGGTAGTTTTGTATGCTATTTTTGTTAATTCATTTGTAAAGCGTGTTTAACGCGCAATACTACTTAGTAAAGCCACCATGCCTTGGGCACTGCCTAAATGTTCTTTGAGTTCGATGTTTACTTCTGGATAGTGGGCTTTCACTTTTTGCACAACCGCAGGTATATCACGTGTGACATGGTTACCCGAAGCCAGGAAATAGGGAAGAATCACGAGATCGCTTACCCCTTCTTTGATAGAAGCAAGGATACTCTCTTCCAAACTAGGCTGAGCAAATTCCAAAAAAGCAATCTTTACTGCGTCATATGGTGGTGTGACCAAAGGCTTGATCTTAGCTCCTAGTGTCATGACTTCTGCATTGGAACTTTCTTTTCGACTTCCGTGTGCTACGATGATGAGTACGTTATTTTGCATGGTTCTTACTTTGATCTGGGTAGATGAGTGCATTCGTATCAAACCCGGCGTCTTTGGCTTTGGCTAACAGTCTGTTTAAAATCTTTGCATCCAGTGTAGGCGTTCTTGCAAGTATCCAAAAGTATGAGAGGTCTGGACCACTGATCATCGTGTACGTTTTATAATCCGGTATCCATCACGATATAAGAGCCATAAAAAGGTCCAAAAAAAGAGACTTTCAAAAAACCTTTATCAGGGCTTTGCACAAAGTACGCTTTCCCTTCGGCTTCACTCCACTCTTTTTCGGCCGTCTTGTAGCCTTTGTTCAGTACTTTAACCCCAGCATCTTCTCTCATACTGTACGTTGCAGATATCGCTTCCATCCCTTTTTCAAATCGATGTTCGAGTCTGACTATCTCATACCATGTACCCAAGTACTCTGTGAGTTTGAAGTTTTCCACAGGGGTCACTTTTTCTGGTTTTTTATCTTCACATCCTGTGAGTAGTAGCGCAAAAGCAAGCAGCAGTGGCAGTAGTAATTTTTTCATGTTTATCCTTTTCTAAATATAAGGCGCAGTAACCCTGCACCAAAAAGTACCAAGGAAAGTGATTCCAAGGTACGGTCATAAATCACCACAAAGATTGCAGAAAGTATCAGTACGACCCCTGTCATAATGGGTGAAAGTGCTTCTTTGAGTGATTTTTCGAGTGTTTCCAGCTGTGGCTTGGAAAGTTCCACTGAAAGATTCTCTTCACTTATACGGTATAGCGTATTTCTAAATGCCCTTACATCCAGAGGAAAGTTTTTAAACTCATCCACAAGGGTTTCTACAATGCTTTCCTTCGCACCCAAAGCACGAGGAATATTTCTCTGTAAGATCGGTAGTATATCTTTGATTCCGTTAAAATTTTCTATGTAAGTCGTACCTAAACCTTCGATAATCGCACTCACTCTAAGTATATAGATCGCTTCTTGAGGCAGTTTGAAAGGAAGATTTCTTGTTTGCTCGAGTACTTCAAACGCCAACTCTTGCATACTTGAACTGTCTAGCGCATCATTGTTAAAGATGTCAAACATGCGCTGGGTAAATTCGGCCAGTTCAGACGTGGGTGCATCATACGCTACTGTACCCAAACGCTTACTCGCACTCACATACCTTTCATAATCTTGCTCATTGGCAGCTTTGATCAACTCTATGATCGCAATGCGCGTATCGTTAGGCACACGCTTAACCATACCAAAATCAAGCAGTATAAGTCTGCCTTCCTTGGTCACAAGTAAGTTTCCCGGATGTGGATCTGCATGAAAAAACCCTCGTACAAGCATCTGTTCTGTGTAAAACTTCACCAGTGTTTCTATGATGGGAGTGATGTCAATGTTGTGCTTGTTTAATGCCTCTTTGTCATCAAAACGAAACCCCTCTTCAAAACTCATCACCAAAGCATCATCACAACTGAGTTTTTCATAAGGTGTAGGAAAAGCGACGGACATATCTGCATACGTCTCTGAAAACTTAACAAGATTCGCTCTTTCCTGATTTAAGCTCACCTCTTTCAAAATCATAGAAGAAAACTCGTTAATCACGGCTTCGAGTGAGTGCTTGGTGTAGTGTGAAAACAAAGGTCTAAAAAGTGAATTAAAAAACGAAAGAATGCGTATGTCGGCTTTGACCTGTTTTTCTATGCCCTCACGTCTAAGTTTGACAGCGACTTTAGTCTCTGCATCCAACCACGCTTCATGTACCTGACCTATGGAAGCTGATGCGATGGGTGTTACTTCAAAACGGTAAAAAGGGTCTTTCTTAAATGCACGTGTAAAGACACCTTGCATGATTTTTGTCTCCATCGCAGGTAACTCATCGTGCAGCATTTTGAGTTTAGAAAGATACTCGGGAGGGAAAAAGTCATTACGTGTGGCAAGCACTTGGGCAAGCTTGATGAAACTCGCTCCCAAAAGTGTGATTCGCCCAAGTAAACGCTCCGGACTCAACGGCGAGAAAAACAAAAATGTTTGGCGTTTTCTCACAAGCATATAGATGGTCAGTAAAACCGTAAAAACACGCCATATTCTATAGGGTGAATAAAGTTGAAAGGTGCGCACTATTTTTCTTTCAGTCCCTCGATGTCAGATTTGGTGGCTAAACCCATTTCCTCTATGACTTCTTTGAGCGCTTCTTTAATATGTCTTTTGAGCTTTTCTTCTTCCTCTTCCCCACGTGTCTTTAGTTTTTCTATAAGCGTATGGGCATCTTCTTTGCTTAGTTTGCCTTTCTCTTGTAACTTTTCAACCTCTTCTTCTACGCGCTCTTTAAGCAACAATGCTCCGCCTAAACCAGTAGTTAAAATCTCTTTTATCATGGGTGACTCCTTTTTATTTTATTGTACTCTTTCTTCCAACGTATTCATAGTTTGATTTTGTCTGTTGATGTTTTTTATCTCTTCATGCTTCGCTGCTTTGATCAGTATAGATTTTATCATATTTCTAAAGACCAGAAAATGTACAGGAGTAAGCACACACCAGTAGAGTCTTCCCAGCAAACCACGCGGATAAAAATAAGCTGTTTGCACCAATTCGTCTTCTTTGATCTTAAACTCAAGCCATGCTTTACCAGGCACTTTCATTTGCGCGTACAGGAGTAGTCTTTCATCCACATTGAGATCTTCAACCCTCCAAAAATCAACACTCTCTCCTACCCTAAGGTGATGACTGTCTCTTCGTCCTCTGTTAAGTCCTGCACCACCGATCATTTTGTCCATCCAGCCTCGGATTTCCCAGAGCCAGTCATAGCCAAACCACCCTTCCTTCCCGCCAATGGAGCAAAAGGTACGATAGACCGTCTCTTTAGAGAGGCTACCGAGTTTAAGCGATTGACGGTCGATCAAAACAGCCGATGAGGGGTCATCTTTATGCTGTCTTTCCCAACTGTCCTGCCCACTCCCCGCATCACTCCATCGACTAAAGACTTGGTTTTCTTCCATTTCATGTATCGCTTTCTTCACAGCTTCTTCAAATCCCATAGGATGTATGTGAGCAAAATACTTTTTGGCATTGTCATTTTGTACCACCACTTCAGAAGAGAGTCCTTCTATAAGTGAACGCGCTACCGTGTAAGGCACCGGGGTAAAAAGATTGAGCCAGTAAGATGAAAGGTTAATGGTCAGCACAGGCAGAGGGAAAATCCAACGGCGAAGCCCCAGTGCATGCGCGCACCCTAGCATCATCTCCTTGTACTTCATTTTCTCACTCCCGATATCGACGATAAGGTTCCCCTTTATACGAAGGTCTTTTGACGCATTTAAGTAAGCGATGACATCATCTATGCCTATGGGTTGCGCTAAAGTGCTGACCCATTTGGGTGTCACCATAACGGGGAGTTTTTCTGTAAGATGCCTGATGATCTCAAAACTCGCACTACCCGAACCTATGATGACGCCTGCACGTATCCAAATCGTTTCTATNTNATNAGGTCTGCTTGAGAGTATTTCTCCCGTTTCTATGCGGCTTAAAAGATGCTCACTGGCTTCTTCTTTTACACCAAGNCCACCCAAATAAACGATGCGCTTCACCCCTTNCCTAATCGCGGCATCCAGAAAATTTTGGGCACTGATTTTATCGAGTTCCTTATAGTTTTTTTCTTGCAAAGAGTGTATGAAATAGTAGGCGACATCTACCCCCTCAAGTGCACGATCAAGTGAAGCGACATCAAAGGTATTTCCCTCTGCGACTTCCATGTCTAAATCAGCATCAAAACTTTTTGGGTTACGTACAAGCAACCGTAAAGCAACCCCTTCTTCTAAAAGCGTTTGCTTAAGCCGTCTTCCGATGTAGCCATTGGCACCAGTGAGTAAAACTTTCATAGCCTCTCCTTTCATCCATTATAAAATTATGCTATCTCATACTTAAAGTATAGTCTATTGACATTATCATTCATAGTCTTCTTTTGACTGTTCATACTCCATATCTTTATCAATTGACATCTTCTTACTACGAAAGTACATTAAATATGATTATAATTTCTTAAAAAGGAGGCATATCGTATGAAGCAAGAAAAAAACATCGAAAACACTTACGTCATAGGCGATGTTCACGGATGCTTCCACACATTACAAAAACTCATTGCACAGCTACCCAAAGAGGCTGATCTCATCTTTGTGGGTGACCTCTGTGACAAAGGAAAATTTTCCAAAGATGTCATCGATTTTGTGATAGACAATCACTATCCTTGTGTGAAGGGTAATCATGAACATCTTATGCAAACCTATTTGGAAGAGGCTATTTTTCATGACAAACACAGCCCTTGGAGTTCTGACAAACGCTATGGCGGTATGGCAACGATTGAGAGTTATGAAGGAGATCAGCATAAAATGCTGGCACACCTTGAGTGGATCACCACCCTCCCCATGCACATTCAAGTAGACAAGTACTTTATTACCCATGGCTTTGCCTTACCCTTCTATGAAGAGCGAAACAACCCTGAGTACTACAATGACTATCTACTCAACAGATATGAAGTTGGGATGCAGATTGACCATGCAGAGGTGATCAANATCTTTGGACATTGTGTTTTTGATGAAGTGGTATCGGATACAAATCTTTATGGCATAGACACAGGCTGTTCTTATGGCAAAAAACTTACAGCCCTACAGCTTGGAACCATGCAAATCCATCAAGAGATAATGGACCCCAGAGACTCAGACTACAGCATCAAAGAGTTAAAACTTAGCCACATTTACCTACCCAAAGACAAGCATACGCTCTCAAATTTACGCATGCACATAGACACACTTTTCACTGACTTTGACCTTGTCTCCACCGAAGTAGCCGAGTATATTGCAAATCGTTTTGGTGAAGCTGGAAAGAGAGAAATAGAAATCATGTTAGAGAAAAAACAACTCTTCATGAAACAAGCCAAAAAGATTCTTGAGAAGGAAAGTTAAAAT
>JGI10211J34971_10004290_pt1 | contig 11330 bp, 7 predicted proteins | sample Etolagsediment_FD_34971 | JGI IMG/M metagenome (IMG submission 34971)
GACATATCCGTCGGTAAATGTATCGTTCGGCCGGGGTTTAACCGTTTTGGCGACTGTCCCGGCGCGGCCTTTGCGCATCAGTCCGGATTCAGATAAAATCTGCCGAAGTTGTTGATACACATCGCGCCACTCCCACATTCGGCGAAACGAGATGAAATGCGACTGGCAAAACCGCTTCAATTGCCCGGCGCCGCCCCCATTTTCCGTCAGGCGCTGCCAGGCCTTCCAGATGTTGTACAGCGTGATAAAATCGGAATCCGGATCATTGAACTTACTGTGGGCCGCATCGGCCTGCGCCTGTTTGTCCGCCGGGCGGTCACGCGGGTCCTGAATGCTGAGCGCGGCCGCGATCACCATCATCTCATCCAAACACCCCAGCCGGGCCGCCGCGATCAACATGGCCGACAGACGCGGGTCCAACGGCAGCCGGGCCATGACGCGGCCGGTAGCCGTCAGGTCAAAACGGCCGGTGTCCGTAGCCGGGCCATCCAGCTGCGCTATGGCGTCCAGTTCGCGCAGCAACCGATAACCATCTTGCACGCTTTTGATGGGTGGCGGATCGATAAAGGGAAAATCCGCCAAATCCCCCAGCTTTAACGCCACCATACGCAAAATGACCTCAGCCAGGTTGGCGCGCGAAATTTCGGGCGACGTGAATGCCGGCCGTTCATCATAACTTTCCGGCGCATACAAACGGATGCAAATGCCGTCTTCCACGCGCCCGCAACGGCCCATGCGCTGGTTTGCGCTGGATTTTGAAATCGGCACGATCGGCAAGGCCGTGATGCGCGAGCCGGGCATATACTGGCTGATACGGGCCAGGCCGGTATCGATCACATACCGAATGCCGGGAATCGTAATCGAGGTTTCGGCCACATTGGTGGCCACCACAATCTTGCGCCCCACCGGCCGCGCGAACACGCGCTGTTGTTGGTTGGCCGACAGGCGCCCGAACAATGGCAAGACGACCGCTCCTTTCAGCGCCCGGCCTTGGATACGATCGCAAGTGAGCCGAATGTCCTGCTCGGTCGGCATGAATACCAATACGTCGCCGCGCGCGCTTTCAGCATGCACGCGCTCGACCGCCGACACCGCCATGTCGACATAATCAGGTAAATCACTGGCATCATCGTCTTGCGCCGGCGGCCAGTAGCGCAGTTCGACCGGATACATGCGTCCGGACACTTCGATAATCGGGGCCCGGCCAAACGCCGCGGAAAATTTGGCCGTATCGATGGTGGCCGACGATATGATGATTTTCAAGTCGCGGCGCACGGTTTGCAGGCGACGCAAAAAACCCAACACAAAATCGATGTTCAGGCTTCTTTCGTGGGCCTCATCCACAATCAGCGTGTCATAGGCGTTCAGCCGGGGATCCCCCTGGGCCTCGGCTAGTAATATACCGTCGGTCATCAACTTGATATAACCGCCGGCATCGGTACGATCCTGGAACCGGATTTTATAACCGACCGATTGTCCCAATGATTCGCCAAATTCTTCGGCAATGCGTCGCGCCACTGTAATGGCGGCGATTCGCCGCGGCTGGCTGCAGCCGATCATGCCGCTGATGCCGCGACCGGCGGCCAGACAATATTTGGGCAACTGGGTGGTTTTGCCGCTGCCGGTTTCACCGGATACCACAATTGCCGGATGCGACTGAATGGCGTCAATGATCTCGTTTTGTTTGGCTGCAATCGGCAATTCGGGGTTCATTTTGGGAATGGGTCTGTTTTGACGGCGTTGCCGCCAACGGCGTTCACTAAGTTCCAACTGCTTTTCAACACGCCCATAAATCCGTCGCCAATCATCCGGGTGCACATGGCGCTGTCGGGTCAATTTTTTCAATCGCGCCAATTGTTGACTCAAGTTATCCCGATCGGCGGACATGGTTTGGTCCAGCCGCTGCTCAAGGGCAGCCAGGCGGCTGCGGCACAGTGCAATAGGGTTTGAACGTTTTGTTTTGGATATCGTTTGCCGTTGTTGCATATCGTTTTGTCGTGACATATAAATTCAGTGACTTATCGATTCAGTTTGTAACAGGTCGATAACCTCTGGCAATCGGTATCGGGATCGGAATCGATAGCGATCCCGATCCCGATCCCGATCCCGAAAAAAGCGAATCGCAACGATGATTTGCCAGAACTTATTGACCTGTTACTTCAGTTTCTGTTGAAGATAATTTCCAAAGCTGCACAATCAATCCCCCTGTGTTGGGTTCGATCCCGATCCTGATCCCGATTTCGATTCGTGCGGTAGAAGCAGAATTTCATATCATGATCTATTCATGGGCATCATCGTTTTTTTGGAAACTCAAGAAAAATAATTGACGCTCAACAATCCCAGCGGCTATGGTGATGATGTCTGAATACCGTCAACGTAGCATGCGGTCACCATTTTTTCCATCACATCGATCCATGCCAACCACAAAAAACGATTACAAGGGGAGATTGTGCCATGAAAAAATTATGTTGTGTTGTATCTTTCATATTACTCACTGCCGGCATCGGCTATGGCGCCGCCAATCTGGATGTCGGCGGCTCGGGCGCCTATGCCACCATTCAGGAGGCCATCGACGCTGCCGCCGATGGAGACACTATCCGCATCGCCCAGGGCTACTATGTTGAAAATATCCAGATATACGAAGTCAAAAATATTATCATCCAGGGCGGCTGGTCCGCAGATTTTTCAACCCGTTCCAGCGATGCAAATTTGACCACCATCGATGGACTGGACCGCGATCGCGTGTTTCACATATCCGCCTATGATGAAGAGACGATTACGGTCGTGCTGGAAGCACTCAAAATTATGGGCGGCTTAATCAGCAACAATGGCGGGGGCATTTATGCGGAAGCATACGTCTATCAGGATGACACCCAGGATACGACAATCAACCTGACCGTGGACAACTGCATTGTCAACGACAATCAAACCAGTTCCGGAATGGGCGGCGCTATTGGCTTGTATTCATCTACCGCCAATGACACCTACCGTTCGATTGTGAATGCCGTCATTCAAAACAGCCAGTTCATCAACAATCAGGCATTGGGCAATGGCGGCGCCATTGGCATAGACGAATACAAAAACAGCAATTATACCGCTTTTCCTCAAACCACTTATCAAATTATCGGCAATCGCATTTGCAGCAATTTTTCATCAAGCAGCGGCGGTGCGGTTTATATCAATTCCCGCAGCCAGTTTGCTGCGCCCACTGTCAACACCATTCGCGGCAATATCATCTGTGGCAACCGGGCTTCGAATAACAGCGGCATGTACCTCTATTTTAACAGAACAGTCAATGAAGCGGTTGAGTTGACAAACAATATTATTGCCGGCAACACCGACACCGGCTCATCAACCAATGGCGCGTTGCGCATCTATTCATACGAATCCACCGCTTCGGTCACCCTGCGTAACAACACCATCACCCGCAACAGCAATTACGGTATTTATGTAGATTCCAACACATCAAATCCCGGCGTTGAAAATTTGACCGTCAATTTGATCAGCAATGTCGTAAAAGGCAACGACGGGGTCACTTTAAACGAAATGTATTTTAGAAAAGATAACAATGCCCAATGCATCATCAACGCTGAAAACAACCTGACCGGCATCTATAACGTCAATACGGTAACCTTTAACGATATTGTCGGAAATATCATTTACAGCACCGCCGGCCTGGGCGATGATTATTACCCGGTCACCGGATCGCTTTGCATCAATACCGGCAAGATCGCCGACGCGCCGGCAACCGACATTTATGGCAACAGCCGGGTGGGCAATCCCGATATCGGCGCTGTAGAATTTCAGGGAAGCGATCACACGGCAGTCTCGCCGCCGCCAAGCTGGCCGATTTCAATCCAATATCCCGTCCAAGAGCATAGTATTGTCAATTCCGATCCGCTGGCGGCGCGTTACATCTCGTTTGGCGATATTTCCGGCGGCACGCTGAGCATACGAATTGACCTGCCGGGGTTTTCCGCGCCGGTCGATGTGTATGCAGCCTTGTATCTGCCCATGCTCGACCGGGCCAATCTGTTCATGCTCAAGGCCGATGACACTGTTCAACCCCTGTCTGCCGGGGCGGTCAAATGGCGCGCCAACCAGACCGATGCCGTGCGTCAACCAATTTGGGGGGATATCCCCACCAGCGCATTGAGCAGTTTGCCGGGGCGTTATTTTCTGTATGTATGGGTATTTCCGGCCAACCAACTGGGCATGGCGCTCTATGAACACCGCAGTTATTTTATCATTGATTAGGCGGTCGGTTCCCGATTCGGTCAAATTTTACGCAAGCGATATGAAAAATGCTTGTCATATCAGCTTTCGACCCTTATACTAACGCAAACGGATAAAATTTATATTGCCGCAATTTTTGGCGGCGCCAAACATAAAGCCGCCCCCGTTTCACCGGAGGCGGCTTTTTTTGTAAATACATGCCGGCCGCGCGGCATGCATGGCAATTTCCCCGCGGATACTAAAATTGAAAGAAGATATATTGATGAATTTTGAATTACTGGGGTTAGCCCCGCAATTGCTGAAAGCGGTTGAACAACTCGGGTTCAAACACCCCATGCCCATTCAGGCGCAAGCCATTCCGGTTTTGCTGACCGGTAAAAACGATATGGTGGGGCTGGCGCAAACCGGCACCGGCAAAACCGGCGCGTTCGGCTTGCCGCTGCTGCAGCGCATCGATCCCGCCATCGCCGGCGTGCAGGGTATTGTGTTGTGCCCCACACGCGAATTGTGCATCCAGATTACCAGCGATTTGAATCAGTTTGCGCGCTATCTCAACCACATTCAAATTGTCGCGGTGTATGGCGGCGCCAGCATTGCCAATCAGATCCGCCAACTCAAGCGCGGCGCCCAGATCATTGTGGCCACGCCCGGACGTTTGATCGATCTGATCAACCGCCGAGCGGCGGATTTGTCTCAAATCGGCGTTGCTGTGCTGGATGAAGCCGATGAAATGCTGAACATGGGCTTCCAGGAAGATATCGAACAAATTTTAGGTCGAATGCCGACCGATCGAAAAACCTGGCTGTTTTCCGCCACCATGCCATCCACGGTCGCCCGAATTGCCCAGCGGTATTTGACCGATCCGATCAACATTTCGGTAAATCAGATGGATTGCGGCCTGAAATCGATATCACACACCTATTATGTGGTTCACGAAAAAAACCGCTATGCAGCACTCAAACGCATTGTGGATTTTACGCCGGATATGTTTGGCCTGATATTTTGCCGTACACGCAAGGATACCCAGTCAATCGCCGAATCTTTGATTGCCGATGGCTGCCAGGCCGAGGCCCTGCATGGCGATCTGTCTCAAGCCCAGCGAGATTATGTGATGCGCAAATTTCGGAAAAAAACCATTCGCGTGCTGGTTGCCACCGATGTGGCTGCGCGCGGGCTGGATGTGGACGATATCACTCATGTGATCCACTACAATTTGCCCGACGAAGCTGAAGGCTATACCCACCGCAGCGGCCGCACGGCGCGCGCCGGCAAATCGGGCATCTCCATGGCTCTGGTCAATACCCGCGAAAATCGCCGTATCCGTGAATTGGAAAAACGCTGCAAAATCCGCTTCGAATTTGGCCAACTGCCGGATGGAAAGGCAATTTGCCAAAAGCAGGTACTGGGTCTGGTGCAAAAACTGGAACAAACCCAGGTTGATGAAGCGGTGGTTGCCGATTATCTGCCCGAGGCGTGCGAGGCATTGCAGCAGCTTGATAAAACCGATCTGATCAAACGCTTGATTGCCGGAGAACTGAACCGACTGATTGACGACAATCGCCTTGCCGAAGACATCAATGCGCGCAAAACCACACCCCGTCGGCCGCAAACCGCAAAGGGGGCCGGCGCAAAAACCAGTCGGCGCCCCCATTCGCCGCGCCCGACAACCGCGCCGGATCGCCAACGGCTCAAGGGCAAGTCAACCCAGCGGTTTTTCATCAATGTAGGGCGGCTGGACAAAATCAATGAAGGCGCCATTGTCAGGTTGATCTGCAGCAATTCCGGTATTCGTTCAAGCATGATCGGCCAAATCAATCTCAACCGTGAATTTTCATTTTTCGAAGTGGAAAAACGAGCTGCCAGACAGGTTTTTCAATCCGTCCAGAACGCCATGCTGGATGGCCGCGTCATTCAACTTAAAAAAGCTGAACGCAAAACAGACGCTGACAAAACGCGCCGGCCATAACCCGTCAGCCAAACCGCGCCCGCGCCAAATCCGGAATTTCGGCCTGACGATGGCACGCCACATGGTGGCCCCGGCCCAGGTCGGTCAACTCCGGCATGCGCTGCCGACAGGCTTCGATTACAAAGGGACAGCGCGTGTGAAACCGGCATCCGGATGGTGGGTTGAGCGGGCTGGGCACATCGCCGGTGAGCACCATGCGGTGGCGCCGCGCATCGATCTCGGGAACAGGAATGCCGGACAGCAGCGCAAGCGTATATGGGTGACGGGGGGCGCCAAAAATTTGTTCGGTAGGGGCATGTTCAACCAGCTTGCCCAGGTACATGACCGCCAGGCGATCGCTGATATATTTGACCACCAGCAGATGGTGGGTGACAAATAAATAGGTCAATTGCAATTCGCGCCGCAATTTGTGCAGCAGATTCAAAATCTGGGCTTGCACCGACACATCCAGCGCGCTGGTGGGTTCATCCAGAACCAGAAATTCCGGGTGCGTGGCAATGGCCCGGGCCACTGCGATGCGCTGACGCTGCCCACCGGAAAACTCATGCGGATAGCGCAAATAATGATCCTGGGTCAGCCCTACCAGTTCCAGCAGTTCGATCACCCGCGCATCGATTTCCCGGCGAGACAAGCCGCCCAGCGCTTTCAAGGGTTCGGCAATGATGTGCTTGATCAGCATGCGTGGATCCAGCGATGTCGTCGGATCTTGAAACACCATCTGCAGCTTGCCGCGCACGCCGGCCCGGCGCATGCCGCGGCGTGACAGATTGGCGATATCGATCGGATCCGCCCCATTGCCGCGGGCATCGTAATAATCAATCCGGCCGGCCGATGGCCGGCTGAGCCGGATAATGGCCTTGCCGGTTGTGGTTTTGCCGCAGCCGCTCTCACCCACCAGCCCCAGGCATTCCCCCCGATAAATATCCAGATCGATGCCGTCCAGCGCCTTGACCGCATTTACCGGCCGTCGCCAGACGCCGCCATACACCGGATAGTGCTTGACCAGGCCTTTCAGTTTCAGCAATGGCTGTGGCGACATGATTTATCCTCTGCCTGCCGAGGCCGGTTGGCGCGGCTGATCGGTATATTCGAAACAGGCCACAAAATGGTTGACGCCAACTTCCCGCATTTCAGGAAAATGATGCCGGCATGGCGCTTTGGCCAGGGGACAGCGCGGATGAAAGCGGCATCCGGCCGGCGGGTCGACCAAATTGGGCACGGCGCCGTCGATGCTTTGCAGCGGGCCATGCTGGCTCAAGCGCGGCACGGAGTTGAGCAGCGCCTGTGTGTAGGGATGTTTGGGCTGGCGGAACAAATCATTTACATCCGCGTGTTCGCATAAATTGCCGGCATACATCACGCCCACCCGGTCGCAGGTTTCGGCCACCACGCCCAAATCATGGGTAATCAACAAAATTGAACTGATGGTTTCCTGTTTCAGCGTCTTGAGCAGTTCCAGAATCTGAGCCTGAATGGTGACATCCAGATTGGATGTGGCCTCGTCGGCAATCAGCAAAATGGGGTTGCAGGCCAGGGCCATGGCGATTACGATGCGCTGTTTCATGCCACCGGACAAATTGTGCGGATAGCGATGCACAATTTCCTCTGGATTGGAAATGCCCAGCCGGCCAATGATGTCCACCGCGCGCGCCAGGGCCTCGGCTTTTAATTGATTTTGCCAACGGCGCCCCAGCGGTAGCCGGTTCAACACGCGCAACAACATGTCGTCGGGATCACGGGCTGCGCGCGCATACAGGCGCTGCAGCGGGCCACGCGCGCCATTGCCCGATGCATGCCCCATGCGATCCAGCACGGCGCGCGCCAATTGCTTTTGCTGATGAAACAAAAAACTTTCCGCCACCTGATTGCCAATGCTCATGATCGGGTTCAGCGCGGCATTGGGCTCCTGGAAAATCATGGAAATCTGGTCTCCGCGCAATGCGCGCATGCGCGCTTCCGGCAAAGTGAGCAGATCGATACCCGCGGCCGTGGCTTCATCGGCGAACACCACCACCTGGCCGCCTTCGATGCGACCGGGTTCCTGCACAATGCGCATCATTGAACGCACGGTCACGCTTTTGCCGCAGCCTGATTCCCCAACCAGCCCATAGGTCATGCCGCGATCGACAACCAGACTGACGCGGTTGAGCGCTTTGACCACGCCCTCGTAGGTATAGAAATTGGTGACCAGATCGGTTGTTTCAATAAGGGCGTTCATAAATTTTACCGCTCATAAGCCCGTTTTCGCTTTAAGGTGAGATTAACATCAAATGTTAAAGTATGCGCGCATTTGCTATGATCCATGTTCCACATGCGCATCGCCCCATGTCCTACCGCCGTCGCAATTTGGGGTCAAACGCATCGCGCAGGGCGTCGCCAATCAGATTCCAGGCCAGTACAAACAAGATAATGCATCCGCCCGGAATGGCGATGGTGTACCAGAACCGCAGCGGATCATCGGGCGGACCGACGATGTAGTTGCGCGCCAGCGCTACCATCTGACCCCAGTCGGCATATCCTTTGGGCGCGCCCAGACCGATAAAGCTCATAAAACTGGCGGTGATGACCATCGACCCCATATCCATGCTGGCCATGATCACGACCGGATAGATGGCATTGGGCAAAATGTGGCGAAAGATGATGTTGAAGTCCGACACCCCCATCACCTTGGCGGCATGAATGAAATCCTGATCGCGAATGGTCAGAATTTCGGAACGAATCACGCGCACATACCAGCGCCATTGCACCAGGGCCAGGGCGATCATGACCTTGTCAAGCCCCCGGCCAAAGGCCACCACAATGGCCATGGCCAGCACCAGGGTGGGAACAGCCCAGATAATATCGGTGATGCGCATCAAGATTTCATCGATGATGCCGCCGTAATAACCGGCGATGGCGCCCAGCCAGATTCCCACAAATCCGGCAATGCCGACCACGAACAGCCCGATTTTAAATGCCGTGCGCGTGCCCCACACCACACCGTAAAAAATATCGTATTGACCGGACGTGGCGCCGAAAATACGGCCGTCGCCCGGGGGCTTGGGCGTGGGCGAATAGCCTTTGTGGGGCATGATGTACGGGTTATGGGCATATTTGGGCGGCGCGATCAGGGGCGCCAGGACCGCTACCGTCACAAACCCGATCAGCAGGGTAAACCCGATAATGGCCGATGGATTGCGAAAAATGCGGTGCAAGGTAAATTTCAGCTCGCGCAAACGCGGATGGGCTGGCTTCATTGTCGTCAATTCCTAAGCCAACCGGATACGCGGATCGATATAGGCATATAATATATCGAGCGTCAGGTTGGTAATCACGAATACCACGCCCATGAACAGGCACATGCACATCAGCACCGGCATGTCCAGCTGCGTGGCCGATTCGGCCAGCCACCAGCCGATGCCGGTGCGGTTGTACACCACTTCCACGGCAATGCTGCCTTCCATGGACATGGCCATCAACTGGCCGGCCACGGTCACCACCGGCAGCAAGGCATTGCGGCGGGCATGTTTGTATTGCACGGTTTTGCGGTCCGCGCCTTTGGCAATGGCGGTAATCACATAATCTTTGCCCAGCTCCTCGATCAGGCCTGAGCGCATCACGCGCATGTTCAGCGCCACCACCACGATCACATAGGTCAGCACCGGCAACACCAGGTGACGCAGCGCATTCAGGGTGACATCCAGCCGGCCGTTGAGAATGCCGTCAAGCGTGAACATGCCGGTATAGGCCTTGAATTGGTCGGGATGATTGAGGATAGACATATTGATGGCGTCACTGATGATGCCTGGCGAAAACAGGTGAAAATAACCGTAAAAAACCATCAGCAGCACCAGGGCGAACAAAAACGTGGGCAAAGACCAGCCGATGATGGCAAAAATGCGCGCGCTGTGATCGATCCAGGTATCGCGATGAATGGCCGACACCGACCCCAGCCAGATGCCCAGCAACACCACAATCGGCGCGGCGATCAGATTCATTTCCAACGTAATGGGAAAATAGCGCCAAAAGGCCTGGCCAACCGGACGGGCGGCCACCAGAGACCAACCCAGATTGCCGTGGGCCACCTCTTTGATCCAGCGAAAATACTGAACATAGACCGGATCATCCAGGCCATACTGTTTGATGATTTTGGGAATGTCGCGCGCCTGCTGCGGCGTGGTCACATACGCCGCAGCGCGGCGTTCCGGGCTGAAGGTCATCAAAATGCCGAACAGCAGCACGGACACGCCAAATAGCACGAAAATCAGGAAGAAAAAGCGGCGGAGTATAAATGTTATCATAATCCTTGTAATATCCGATTCGCTATTGGCTATCAAGCAAGATGGGTTGGCGGGCTGATTTTGGTCTGAAAAAAATGACCTTGTCATATATCTCGCGCAACGCCATCTCACAGCCGATGGATTCCAGTTGAACGGCCGCATTCAGCTGGGTAATTGCGCTGTAGCGCCAGTCAATGTTTTGACGAAGAAAATGCTCCACGCAGCATTGATGCTGGGCGATCAAAACATAGTCGGTCAACGAATCCAACCGGCGGTAATGGGCAAACTTTTCACCCCGATCATAAGCCTCGGTTGAATCGGATAAAACTTCAATGATTACCTTGGGATTGAGCAGGGTATCGGCATGGTCATCTTCAAATTCGGGTGGCTCACACGTTGCAACGACATCCGGGTAGGTGTACAGACCGGTTCGTGAAACCTTGACGCGCATGTCGTTAACAAATCCGACGCATGGCCGGCCCTGGAACTGGGCGCGCAATTCTCCGGCGATATTGAATGTAATCTGATTGTGCGACCGGCTGGCGCCCGCCATGGCAAACACCTGGCCATTGATAAATTCACTTTTTTCCTGCGACAAACGTTCCTGTGCCAAATATTGGCCGGCGACTATTTTGGATTGCTGTGCTGACGATTGCATATTAAATGGCTTGTTTCCAAAAAATTTGCATTGATAAGTAAATATGCTGCCAAGAAAAACCTAAGTTGGATGACTATATCAGGCCGCGGCGGCTACCACCAATTGACGATTGACCACCTGCCAAAATGTTTTAACGGCACTTTCGGCGCCATTAAAAAAATCTTCAAAAAAACCCACGCGGTTCAACAGCCGAGGATAGGCATATCGCTCT
>JGI10211J34971_10004295_pt1 | contig 11318 bp, 12 predicted proteins | sample Etolagsediment_FD_34971 | JGI IMG/M metagenome (IMG submission 34971)
TTTTTGATCTTTTTGGTGTGCTCGGACTTGTGCGCCTTCCTGATGTATATAACCGTCTTCAGGCAGCCACGAAAAGTGTGACTTTTGGTTCTGCCGGCATACTGTTTGGCGTGTTTGTCTATTCCGGTTTCAACGCAATGGGCTTCAAGGCAATCTTAGCTGCAATATTTGTTCTTTTGACATCACCAGTATCTGCACATGCCATTGCAAAAGCTGCTCACAAAGCAGGAATTAAGTTGACCGATAAGACAATCATCGATCTGTATCGCCAGGATAAAGACAAGAGTGAGGAACAGAAATGATAATTCCAAAACTTCGAGAATTAGGTGAAGCAATTGTATCACTTTTTTCAAAACCAATAACGAGCAAGTATCCCTTTACAAAGAAGCCCTATGAACCGGTGAAAAAGTTCAAAGGTAAACCAATATATAATGAAGAAGAGTGTGTTGGTTGTGGGGCATGTGCTCAAGTATGTCCTGCTGGTGCGATCGAGATGATCGATATTCCAGAAGAAGGAAAGCGAATCATGCAGGTGAGTTACACTAATTGTATCTATTGCGGACAATGCGAAGAACACTGTATCACCCAAAAAGGCATCAAGCTTTCTAATGAATACATTACCGCCACTTTCAGTCCGGATAGAGAAGCTTCTATGATGCAAATCGAGAAGAAACTCATTATCTGTCCTGTTTGTGGCACAAAGATCGCTACGGAAGATCATATGAATTGGCTGGTGGAAAAATTAGGCCCGAAAGCGTATGGTAATCCCAACCTCCTTGCGTTTATCCAACTTCGATACCAGGATCTGCCTGATGCAAAAATTAAGAAAGATAAACTCAGGAGAGAAGATTATTATAAATTGATGTGTCCACGTTGTAGACACCAGGTTGTTGTCGAAGATGCATTCTGATGAGTTAAAAAAAATATTTACATCCATAAAAGATAAACGAACTCTATTTGTGGGACTGGGAAATTATCAACGCGGTGATGACGCAGTAGGATTGTATATTGTTGAGCAACTGCAATCAAAATGTAAAAAAAAAAAGCTACATATCTGATCGCAGAAACAACACCAGAAAATTATTTGAACGCCTTCATTTCCAAAGATATTGATATGATCATTTTTTTTGATGCATGCAGGTTGCCGTCAGATGTAGAAGAGGTAAAAATTTTGAATCCCAAAGAAATAAGCACATTCTCCACTTCTACGCATACGAGCTCCATGAGTGTGATCATCGAGTATATTCGTAAGTTTTCTGACGTTATGGTAAAAGTAATAGGTATCAATATAAAAAGTGCTCATTTCACAACGGAAATTTCATCGGAAATAAAAGAGAGTGCCGATTCTCTCATAATGATGATAAAAAATGCAACAAGTTGAGATACTCCTCACAGGTATTGTACAGGGGGTAGGATTTCGCCCTTTTATAAAAAGAACAGCTCTTGAACATGGCATCACGGGCTATGTCGAGAACAGGGAATACGGCGTGAAAATAATTGCAGCGGCATCAAAAAAGTCCATTGAGGATTTTCTAAAAGATATCCTCGATAATGCACCAGATGTCTCGACTATTCTCACTCATTCAGTAAAATATCTTCAACAAGAACTGCCTGATTATAGAACTTTTGAGATCGCACCAAGCAAGAAGAAAGGTGAGATATCAGCATTGATTCCCCCAGATATTGCGACATGTGAACAATGTGCTCAAGAGGTTTTCGAGAAGGATGACAGGCATTTTTTATACCCATTTACAAATTGTACTAATTGCGGACCCCGCTTCTCAATCATACAGTCGATCCCTTATGACAGAAAAAATACGACCATGAGTAAATTCATAATGTGCGATGACTGCAACCGAGAATATACAACTGTTGCAGATAGAAGATATCATGCGCAGCCGAATGCTTGCGCAAAATGTGGTCCGGAATTACGCTTTATTGAAATTGTGGACGAGAGTCCAATTGTAACCGAAAAAAGAGAAAAAGCATTTGAGAGGACAGTATCGCTTTTACAAATGGGAGAGATTGTTGCAATAAAAGGGATCGGGGGTTATCATCTTGTGTGCAATGCCCTAAATAAGGATGTAGTGGAAAAACTCAGAATGTTGAAGTTTAGACAGCAAAAACCTTTTGCACTGATGGCACGGGATATTGAAACCATTGAAGAATATTGCACAGTAAATAAGGTCGAGAAGAATATGTTGGAAGGACAGCAAAAACCGATAGTACTTCTGAGAAAAAAAAATGATATTCTGGAGCATATAGCCCCGGGCGTGAAAGACCTCGGTTTTATGCTTCCATACACACCATTGCATTATCTGCTTTTCAAACAATTTCGGTTGCTTGTATTTACCAGTGGCAATATTTCTGAAGAAGCGCTTGAAAATTATGACGATTCTGCATATCAAAATCTCGCAAATATAACACGGTACTATCTTTCTTATAACAGAGAAATTTATAATCGCATCGATGACTCCATTGTTACCTATGCAGGAGATCAACGAATCCTGATAAGAAAAGCGCGCGGATTTGTACCGAAACCAATCAACATAGTACGAGGAACAGGAAAACCCCAACTATTCGCTTCCGGTGCAGATATGAAGGGNTCTTTTGGTCTTATCAAAGAAAATATATTTCTTGGCAGCCAATATCTCGGAGATCTTGCCTTTACATCAAATGAGAAATTTTACAAGGAATCCCTTGAGTACTTCCAATCGATATTTGAAATGAAACCTCAGATTGTTGTAGCGGATTCTCATCCAAACTATTTCTCCACACAGTTGGCACAAGAGTTTGCAGAAGATAACGAGCTGCCCATTCATTATGTTCAACACCATAAAGCTCATATTTACAGTGTAATGGCGGAACACAATCTTGAAGAAGTGTTAGGAGTGTCATTTGACGGGACCGGTTATGGAGATGACGGAAATGTCTGGGGCGGAGAATTTTTTATTATTAACAAAACTGAGTCAGAAAGGTTTGCTCATTTGAATTATGTGCCCATGGTTTCTGGAGAACGGGCAGCGAAAGAGCCATGGAGAATGGCATTGATCTATCTTTATAGATATTATCCTGAAGCAGTAGAAAGCATCATTACTGAAAAAAAATTTCCACAAAAGGATATGATATTTCTCCAGCTCCTCAATGACTCTGTGCGACTTCAAACCTCAAGTATTGGAAGGTTCTTTGATGCAGTTGCAAGTCTTATCGATGTATGTCAATTCAATTCTTATGAAGGCGAAGCTCCTATGAAGTTGGAAGCTCTTGCAGATGAAAGCTTTTCGGAATATTATCGTTTTAGTTTTAATAAACAGCAGTCACTCGTCGAAGTTGATGTAATAATTAAGGGTATTGTGAATGATATTCAAGAGCAAAGATCGAAAGAATATATTTCATCAAAATTTCACTTTACAATTGCGAAGATGGTTTTCGATTTGTGTAAAAAAATGAAGAATGAATCCGGCATAGATGCGGTAGCGCTTTCCGGTGGCGTGTTTCAGAATGTCGTGCTTGTCAATATGATAAAAAGAGTATTTTCCAGCAGCGAATTTACGTTATTTTGGAACGAAAAAGTTCCTCCTAATGATGCAGGAATCGCACTTGGCCAGGTTTATTCATATCTCTTGAAAAGCAGGTAATAATGTGCTTGGCAGTACCTTATAGAATTATTTCGAAAGATGGAAACAAAGCAATCGCAGATGTCTTCGGCATGAAAAAAGAGATAGACATACGCATTATAGAAGACGTCGAAATCGATGAATATGTGCTTGTCCATGCAGGCTTTGCTATTCAAAGAGTAAGCACTGAGGATGCTAAGGAAACTCTTGAGTTGCTCACCGAACTTTGCGAAGCCGAAGAGTGAGCCATGACCAATACATTCAGAAATAATCCTGAACTAAAACCGCTTTTAAAAAAAATTAAACGTGAGGTCGCTGCACTAGACCGAGAAGTACTTCCGCTGAAATTTATGGAAGTGTGCGGCACTCATACAGTATCAATACTCAAATTTGGATTCAGGCATTATTTCAAAGATTCAGTAAAATTTCTTTCGGGACCCGGATGTCCAGTGTGTGTTACTTCAACCCAGGATATTGATAAGATCATTTTTTTAGCTCAACAAGGACATCATATTGTCACTTTCGGGGATTTGATCAAAGTGCCCGGAACCAGCTCGAGTTTGGAAAAAGAGATCGCAAAAGGTGCACTCGTGAGTGTTGTATACAGTCCATTGGACGCACTGAATATTGCAAAGAATACCTCTAAAGAAGTGATATTTATAGCAGTCGGGTTTGAAACAACAATACCCGCTATTGCAAGTTTAGTCTTTGATGCATATGCGCAAAAGATAAACAATATTACAATTCTTTGCCTTGTAAAAACTATGCCGAATGTCTTACAATTTCTTCTTTCCCAAATGCAAGGAGAAATTGACGGATTCATTATGCCTGGGCATGTGAGTGTGATAATTGGTTCTGAACCATATGAATTTATTCCAAGCAACTATCATATTCCCTGCACAGTAGCGGGTTTCGAACCGGTCGATCTGGGATTGGGAATTGAGTCGTTGGTATCTCAAATTAAAAATAATAATCCGTTTGTCGATAATAGATATAAGAGAATGGTAAGATATGAGGGAAACAGAGCGGCGCAAGAACTGATCTCTGCAACATTTGACGAGTGTGATGTATCGTGGCGCGGATTTGGTTTGATCCCCGATAGTGGATTATGTTTGAAAGAGGATTATGCAAAATTTGATGCAGAGAATAAATTTGATATCAAAGTAAAAAATGAAGTTGTCCAAACCGCTTGTATCTGCGGAGATATCATTGCAGGAAGAAAAACTCCTCTTGAGTGTACGATGTTCAGGAAAACGTGTACTCCCGATAATCCAATTGGACCATGTATGGTTTCCTTTGAAGGCGCATGTGCTGCATATTATAAGTATGGAGAATGATGAACAAAGATACTACTATTCTTCTCTCTCATGGAAGCGGCGGCAAACAGAGCCAGAAGCTTTTAGAACTGATATATGAAACACTCAGTGATGTCGTTATCAATCATGGAGAGGACAGCGGAGTCCTTGATACTACTGAAGGCAAGGCGGCAATCACTACTGACAGCTATACCATTGATCCAATTTTCTTCCCTGGCGGAAATATCGGAAAACTGGCTATTTGCGGTACTACTAATGATCTTGCAATGGTCGGTGCGATCCCTCAATATATTACGTTGTCGTTGATGATCGAAGAAGGATTTAGCTTTGATGATCTAAAAAGAATACTTATTTCTATAAGAGATGAGACAAAAAGGGGAGACATATCTGTTATTGCGGGGGACACCAAGATCGTGAGCAAGGGTAAGATAGATAAGATATTCATCAATACTGCCGGATATGGAATTTTAACGACCGAAGCCATCTCATCAAAGAATGCAAAACCTCGCGATGTTGTTGTTATTACTGGAGATATAGGCGATCACGGTGCATCGATCATGGCATACAGAAATGGGTTCGAGTCTTCTTTGAAATCAGATTGCGCAAATGTTGCCCCGCTTATAAAAAAGCTTCTGGATCGCGGAATTGTCATTCATGCATTAAGAGATCCAACACGTGGCGGGCTTGCATCGATCCTGAATGAAATCGCGGGTTCATCACATGTGGATATCGAACTCGAAGAAGAGAAACTGCCAATCAAAAAAAGCGTGTCCGGCGTATGTGATGCGCTGGGTATTGATCCTCTTTATATGGCTTGCGAGGGCAGAGCAGTAATAATCTGTCCTGAAAATCAAGGAGAAAAAATATTAAAAATATTGCACAGCGAATCCTTAGGGAAAAATGCACAAATAATTGGCCAAGTTTTAGAAAATTCTGATGAGCCAAAATTATTTTTAAGAACATTCATCGGAGCAAAAAGGATATTACCCCTTCTCTCACGAGAGCAAACACCTCGAATTTGCTAACAGGAATACAATATGCACGACCAACCTGCAAACACACTTCATAGAATTTATAAGATCCTCCTGTTGATCTTCCTTATTTATCTATTCTTTCTTAGCATCGTTATGATGGGAGCGGGTTTTAAAGGTTTTCAGGGCTTGTCGGAAAATCTTATTAAAAGTGTAAGTAATCCGATAATGGGATTGCTCATAGGAATTTTAGCCACCAGTATTGTGCAGAGTTCATCCACGACAACTTCTATCGTTGTAGGACTCGTTGCCAGTAATATTCTCGGTGCAGATTCCATACACATAGCGATCCCGATCATAATGGGAGCAAATATCGGAACAACTATTACAAATACGCTTGTGTCTCTCGGGCATATTTCAAGAACAGATGAGTTCAAAAGAGCATATAGTTGTGCGATTGTGCACGATATATTCAATATTATAGCAGTTATTATTTTGCTGCCGTTAGAAATATATTTTGGAGTAATAGAGAAAATATCTCTTAAGCTGGGTTCATTTATCCTGCATGCAAATATCCAAGGTGCGGAGTTCAAAAGTCCCCTTGGATTAATAACAAAACCCATTGTTGGATTTCTGTATAATTCCAAATTTCCCAGTGCTTCACCGGGACTGTTGCAAAAGATATTTCCCCCAACCATTGCCCAGATATTGACCCTTGTATTAGCCCTGGTATTCTTATTTATTGCACTGAGATTTATGGTAAAAGTGATACGCGAGCTGGTTATAGGAAAGGTGGAGCAGTTCTTTTCTGACTACATATTCCGAAATGGTGTTCTTGCACTGCTTCTTGGTCTTATTCTCACTGCAATAGTTCAAAGCAGTTCGATCACGACATCAATTATGATCCCCCTTGCAGGTGCGGGGATAGTGAATATTTACCAGGTTTTCCCCTATACTGTGGGCGCTAATATCGGAACGACTGTGACCACTTTATTGGCTGCTATGGCAACGTGTTCCCCAGCTGCACTTGTGGTTGCAATATCTCATTTCACATTTAATATGCTTGGGATGATTATCATTCTTCCTTTTAAACCCATGAGAATGATCCCAATCAAGATCGCTTTAACAGCTTCAAATATGACAATGAAGAGCAAATTATATCCAGTATTATTTATCGCTATGATATTTTTTATCATACCGATACTTTTACTGGTCATTATGAAATAATTAGTTAATACCCGGATTCGAGGTAAAAAATGATTAAAGAATTAATTACGCTGTTTAAAAAAAGTAATCTCTATAAAGAGGCACATCAGGATGCATGTGACATGCTTAACCGGGCAAATAATATGTTCGATAATGCAAGTGCAAAACTGCGCGGAAGAGAAATTCCACATCCTGATGTCGATATTTTCTATGAGGAAAGAAAAGTAGATAAAGCAGAACGCGCTGTGCGCAAGAAAGTGTTAATTCATCTTTCGGCTTCCGGTACAATGGATACCCCCGGAGCTATAACTCTGATCGGTATAGTAATAGATATCGAGAGAGTCGGTGATTATACGACCAATATTCTTGAACTTGCAAGAGTCGCGAATATAGAATTGCATGTGAGTATTCTTGAAAATGAACTCACAGAGATCGAATATGAGATAGAGCATCTTTTTGATGTGGTGAGTAATGCTTTTGAAGAATATGATAAAGAAGCAGCAGAATCTGTGATAAATAAAAAACTCACAGGAAGATGCGAAGCATTACTCCGAAGACTCATTACTGAAGATCTTGGTATGAATGTGCAAACAGCCGTAATTGCCGCATTATATATTCGTTACCTGAAGAGAATTGCAGCTCATCTTCTTAATATCGCGACATCACTCGTACAACCATTTGAGAAAGTCCGTTTCATGCCGGAAAATGTAACTACAAAATACGAAACGAAATCGGAAAATGAGTAAAAAAATTATTAGCATAGTTGATGACGAGCCTGATATAGTTGAACTGATAAAATATCATCTGGAAAAGGAAAAATATCATACTGATAGCTTTTATGACGGAGAATCTTTTCTCACACACCTTCATGAAAAGATCCCTGATCTAGTCATATTGGATCTTATGCTTCCTTCCATTGACGGTTTGGAAATTTGCAGAACATTACGTGCAACAGAAGAATATAAGAACATTCCTATTATCATGCTTACAGCAAAAGGAACAGAGGTCGATAAAATTGTAGGACTTGAAATGGGAGCAGATGATTATATGGTAAAACCGTTCAGTCCAAGAGAACTTGTTGCTCGCGTGAAGGCTATACTGAGAAGAAGCAGACAAAAGAGTATACAAGAGATATCAAAAATCATCGAATATCAGGATATGGTTCTGGATCTCGACAAATATGAAGCTCGAATAAAAGGAAACCAGATAGATCTGACCACGACAGAATTCAACATACTCACAATCCTTACCTCACACCCGGGTTGGGTATATTCAAGGAATAAAATTCTCGACCTGCTATGGGGAGAAGATAAGATCGTGCTCGATAGAACGGTTGATGTGCATATTCAGAAACTGAGGAAAAAGCTGGGTGTCTTGGTGATAGAATAAAGTCGATTCGCGGAGTGGGCTACAAATTCGAAAAATAAAATGAAAAACTTCTCATTAATGTGGAAGCAGTTTATCAGATTTTTTGTTATTATTGTACTAACTGCAGGACTGATCGTTCATTTTGCTTCAAGAGAAATAAAAAACAACTACCTTCAGAACCTGGAAAATACCTTAGAGAATTATGCTCAACTTATTGAAAAATTTATCAGTCCTTTTGTTGTTGAACAAGATTATACTCAAATCAAAACGACCACTCGTCAGCTTGGACAAGAACTTGGTGTGCGTTGCACTATAATCACAAGTGATGGCACTGTGCTAGGAGATTCCGAAGAAGACCCGCAGCTTATGGGAGATCACAGTAACCGTCCCGAAATACTAGGTGCGCTGCAGATTGGATTTGGCAAAAGTGTCCGCTATAGTAAAACCCTGCAGAAAGAAATGCTTTATGTCGCTGTTCCGATTGTTTATAATGATAAAGTCATCGGTGCGGTTCGAACAAGTTCATTCATTAAAAATATCCACCGCAGTATAAATGCGATCACAAAAGATATTTTAGGAATTACAATAATCATAACATTTCTAGGCTTAGTATTCTCTATAATTAGCACTCAAGCATATACAAAACCAATTCGTGATATTGCAAATGCAGCTTGCCGTATAAAAGATGGTGATTTTAAGACTCGTCTTTATATGAGAAGAACGGATGAGGTTGGGATGCTTGCCGAATCTCTTAATGAAATGGCAAGGGAGCTTGAGAAATATTTTTTATCACTCAACCAGGAACAGGAGGAACTCAAAACAATACTTTCCTCCATGGTTGAAGCACTCGTTGTTCTTAATCCAGATGGAACAATTATTACGACAAATAAGAATTTCTCCACAATCTTGGGCACGAATCAAGAGCAGCTGGTTGGGAAACGATACTGGGAATACTTAAGGCAGGACACTTTCGAGAGACTGATAAAACAAGTGGTCGAGCACAATAACGTTGTATCAAAAGAGATCAGAATCAGAAACAAAATTTATTTAACGAGCGGCTCGATCATACAGGGCATTCCCGAAAAGCGTATTATCATTGTGATGCATGATATTACCGAACTGAAACATCTTGAAGAGATGAAGTCGGATTTTGTGGCGAATGTTGCCCACGAGCTGAAAACTCCATTAACTGCAATAAAAGGCTTTGCAGAAACATTGGAAGATGAAGTGGATTCTAAGCATAAAAGGTTTTTAAAGATCATCAGAGCAAATACAGATCGATTGATAAATATTGTCTCAGATTTGCTTGTATTATCAAGTTTAGAAAAGAAACGGGATAACATCAACATGCAGAAATTTGATCTGAAAAAGCTCATTGAAAACTCACTCTTAATTGAGCAGAAAAAATTTGATGAAAAGAATATCACCGTAATCTTTGAATTTGATAATTCAATTAAAAGTTACCTTGCTGATCCATTTCTCATAGAACAACTCATGATCAATCTCCTGGATAATGCAATCACTTATACAGAAAACAAAGGCAAAATTTCGATAGAAATTTCAAGGGAAGGAAATAATATCATAATTAAGATCACAGATAACGGATCGGGAATTCCTGCTGAAAATTTACCACGCATATTTGAGCGATTCTACGTTGTCGATAAATCGCGTTCACGGCAACTCGGTGGGACTGGTCTCGGGCTTTCGATAGTCAAACATATCGTGCTTGCGCATAATGGTGATATACGTGTGCAAAGCAAGCCCGGACAAGGAACGACATTTATTATTACCTTACCTTATAAATAAACCATGGATAAAAATACTATTGAAAAATACATGCCTCTGGTGAAAAGTATTGCAATAACATATTCACATACTGCCATACCTTTTGATGACCTTGTTCAGGAGGGGACGATCGGCTTATGGGAAGCATGGAAGCGATTCGATCCTGACAAAGGTGCCAAGTTCAGTACCTATGCTACATATTGGATAAAGAAATGCATTCTCGAAGCGGTTAGCAAAGAGCATAAAACCTCGCACGATGCCATTCATCTGGATAATGAAATATCGCATAACAAGAGAGAAGTATCTGAAGATATAGAACATGAAGAGACTGTAGTCTTTCCAGAATCCTTTCCGGAAATGGAAAAGAGAGTTTTAAATCTACTTTATGGTTTAGATGGAAAAGGATCATATGATCTGGGAGAAATAGGAGTAAAGCTGGATCTGCCAAGAGAGCGAGTGAGACAGATGAAAGAAAAGGGATTACGCCGTTTGAGAAAGCTGGGAATTAGTTTGCAATAATCTAGAACCAACCCTCAAAATATCTTAACACAGAATTAACACAATAATTATAAATTATTAATCCTCCAATCGTAAAATTTAATATAAAACCCAAAGGGTAATGAAGAAACGAAAGGAGTTAATATGGCTAAAATGAAATATTTAGTCGCTTTTGTGTTAATTATGGTTATCGGTGCAAACATACTTTTTGCATCTGATACACAAATCCAGATGACTGTCTGGAATCGTTACACCAATGTAAAAACTGGTGATGAGGTTACAGAAGACCAATTCTCACTTCAAAGAGGTTACTTACGTTTAAATCACAACTTCAGCAGTGCAATTTTTGGTCGTTTCAATGTTGATTTCTTCTCTGATGAAGATGGGCTCGATGGTGCTGGTTTGAAGATTAAGTATGCATACCTCGATTTCAAAAAACTTATCCCGATTCAGGACGCTGTTTTTACAGCAGGTCTTATGAAAACCTATTTCGGAACGATCTATGACTGGAGCTACATCACAGTTGAGAAAGACCCTTCTGATCTCTACAAAATTTG